>Ga0307513_10001862_pt1 | contig 29951 bp, 38 predicted proteins | sample 15_EM_MG_FD_202174 | JGI IMG/M metagenome (GOLD analysis project Ga0307513, IMG submission 202174) | Populus trichocarpa ectomycorrhiza microbial communities from riparian zone in the Pacific Northwest, United States - 15_EM | ecosystem: Host-associated > Plants > Roots > Unclassified | place... | reverse complement strand
AGCCCGTGGGACTGTCGTTGTCTAGTTCGACCTGGGGCGTCCGCCCCCCCCCCCCCCCCACCAAAAGATCAAGAATCCGTGTCAGTCCCCACCCTGCCCCCAAAGAGTTCTTCGAACCCCTGAGGACCGATGGCCTTCACAGATTCCCTCGTCGTCAATTGAATGGGAGTCGATGGGGTTGACCGAGATTACGCAGCGAGGCACGACGGGGGTTTTGTCTCCGTGAGCCATCTGATGTTCGTCCCTACAATGAAAGTGCGTGTTGAATATTGGGTTCGATGATATCTAGGACGGCCTTTCCTCTGTAGCCAGCTTTATATTGATCAAATCCCAGCGCTGGAGCCGAATTCCGAAGAGATTATCGCGACATATCCGGAAACACCAACGACGCACCGTGAAAATCGCCAAACGTCACACAGAACGCCGAATACAGGCGATTGCTAGTGTGCACTAAACGGTGAGGCTTAAGGCATTAGCTTATGGGGAATGGAACGGATGTCCTTTCCCGGGCTGCCGATCTCGGGATCAACATCACGGTCCACTTTCACTATGAGTGTGAGCGATTCGGCGTTCAGCGGTGTGCCTCTCCTGACAATGCCTAAAGTATATTGACACGTGGCCGCCTCAATCACCACCCCAAGGCCCAAACGTAATCCATTCCCCTGGACGGTGCGTCGCAGCGGAGGGTGACTGGTGGTAATAACATGCAATCGCTTTGACCACAGGGCTACGAGTGTAAGCTTATCCCTCTAACCCCGACCGAAGACCTCCAGACGGACGGGCCCGGGACGCTCTGCCCCAAGTTTCGAGCGACTGTTTTGCCTCCGCATTTGTCACGCTCTCCATTCTCTCACCCCCACGCCCTCTAGTTTATCAAGCTTGTGAACTAGATTTCTCTTTCTCGTGACCGGCGCGCTCGCCGGGAGGCATACGACAAAATAGCCGACCACAGTGGAGAATACCGGACTCGAGATTACTCTTTGAATCAAACCTCGCACCACGTCCCCCAGGAAAGTATTTTTATAAACCAAGATCGCCGCCGGGCGTGCCTTCCAGACTTCAAGCTTTCGACAGTCACCAGGATAGGGTACGCCGTCACCCCCAACGACTCCTCTGTCTCCGTCACTCCCAATGCCCTCGTGTCTTTCGCCAATGCTTTCGTGGATGAGCCCCAGACTCTTTGATCCAGGAAGGTTTGGGATCGAAGACAGCCGGTTACCGGTGACAACTTGAACATCGCGGTGCCCGACTTTTATCCGTTCTCGAGGTAATAAGTACTCCGATGTCGTGATCGCTGTGGACCGGTTCTCTCGCACTGAAAATGCATCTCGGAACCAGAGCTGCGGAGACCATCGGCCGCACACCTTGCTGAGGTTTTTGGTGGGGAGTGGTTCAACAAAAAGTCGATAGGGCCCCATAGTAGCTTTGATCAAGATCTTGGGTGTGCTCAATTCTAAACGACCTTGACAAAATGTCTAGCTTTCTATCGAACACAGGGAGGTACGACAGTGGTCCAAATACATATTCACCATCTCAGGTTCCGTCCCTACTTTGGCCTCAGGGGTACCCAGGGTAGTCTACCCCTGGTCAGTTTGCGACTACCTTTGCCGACACCCCACGAAAATCCATAGAAGGGAAACGGGAAATGTGATTTTCTGTCCTCGTCGTCACTCGTGTACCGTGGTGTCATCTTTCCAGTGTTTACTGTACACGATAAAACAGTCAAATTATGGTTCCCGGAATGAACGGGAACCTGATTCAGTGAGAACTTGTACTTAGGACTTCAGAAACCTCTGGATACAAATGACAGTTCCGGTCCCAGTAGCGTTGCATCAACGCCCACAGATTTTCTGCGAGGGTTGGACGTGTCGGCCGAGTCGGCTGATTGCCTTGCGTTATGGCCAAGATAGCCTGGTGGACGAACCGTTATTGAACGGAACCGCATCAGCGGATACCTGTATTGGAACGAAACGACGATAAGCCAAAGTTCTACACAGTGGATCGTCTGTGGCGCACCTCGATCATGACCATCGCGAAAGAGAAAATGTCCGCTTTCTCGCTGCATGTCCCTTCCCGTTCAAGATTTCTGCCATAGTCCATCGCCAGGTGTGACTGTGCTAACGTGAGTCACTCTTCACGGAATTGATGACCGTAGCCGCGATGCGTGCGTGGCCGGAGTCGCCCACGAGAACACCATTTGACTGGGTGGAGATAGGTGTGGTGATGAAACGGGATTGAGAATAATCACGTACTCCATTGGGGTCCCCATGAATCACATTGCAGAAGCGGAGGTAGCAGAGGACCTTAACGACGTCGGATAACTGGGAATGAGAATAAGTGAGACAAACATGACATAGTAGCTTTTTGCGGACCGTCCTGAGCACACACCCGCATACATTCAATACAAAGCCTTGAACCGTCGAGGGTCCCCTTGTACACATCACCGTAACTTCCTGAAGCGAGCGGGTTGGGGCCGATGGTGGGAGGGTGGGGCGAAAGCGTGTATGACGTCGGAAGTATCGTCCTGGTACCACATAACTTGCCCGGTTCTCGTAGATACTCCCAGGAAGTTGGGCTTGGAGTATCGAGATCACCGAGGGCCTATGCTGGCTTGAAAGGAGATCGCGGAGAGGTGACACAGAGGCGTACCTCGTCCAGATGGTCAACAAGCCGAACTAGATCATCGCCTTGAAGATTTGGTGCACATCACTGATACTCCTGCGTGGAAGACGCGTTGGTGAGTTGGTCGCGGAGATCGGGCGAAGGGCAACTGAGACGACGGAGTTATTGCAAGGCCGGGGGGTTGGGTAAGGACATGAGGAATAACAGCACGCCGAGGTGGTGAGCAGTGGGAAAACGTGAGAGATAGTAGGAACCGCTGGTGTTTGTATCGGAAACCTTACTCGACCCACGAGGCGACTATATGGCTGAGGGCGACATGAAATGTGACAGGTCAGACACGCCGGTCAATCCATGAATATGAGAGCATACCGTCAAACCGACCAAACTCCAAGCCCCACATCCCTTTTGCAGCTGTGAAAACGACCGAGGCCTTCAGATGGAGCGCGCGCTGGGGATTGAGGAGATCTAGGGGTTGTGGAAATTTTGATGTGACCTTCGGCTGGGGAACGTGTTGGAACAGTGCTTGAACGTGAACGTTCCGAGTAAGTTGATTAGCGCCAAGGGGCTGTTCGCCGCATCCTCATCTCCGCAACCTCAGCAAGGTATATCGAATCTTCAAGCTTCAAGCCTCAAGGCGTGGTTTTACTTGCTTCGCCGCCGGGATAGGGTACATCGCCACCACCAACGGCCCCGTGGACGAGCCACAGACCTAGACTCCTTGATCCAGAATGGTTTGGGATCGAACACGGCCGGTGACAAGGATCAGGCCTCGTATAAGAGCATTCTCTACTGGAGCATCGTGAATCGGGAGGGGTGGCGGCGATGAACGCGACGGGCGATCTACCCCAAAGAGGAACGGGTTTTATCGAATTGTTGCGGGGAACTGTCGAACATCATCGGCCAACGTCGATGAATGGCCAGGATCATCCAAACTGTACTGAGTGTACCAACGTTACATAGGCTACAATGGCACTCTGACGTCTTTCTCGCATGACTTCTTACGGGGCCCTCCTGCATGGGAGCGGCCGATATCTGCACTCGGATTCAGGCCAGGGCGCGTGGTACGGTACCAATATGGAAACCACAATTCCGTCGGACATTTCTACCCGCTGCGTGGGAATACATTCGAGAGATATAATGTTCCCAGTTCACTCAATGAAAGCTGGGCATGCGAATAGTTCCACACCAAATCCCGCCCATCCTTCAGCTTCAACAGCAGCAGCAGCAGGAGCGGCGTTCTATCACAACTCGCAATCAGTAGGGGATCATAATATGAAGGATCACACGCACTCTCTTTCGGCTTCTCTGACAGAGGCTCACTCGGAACCCTATGTTGGGTCATAGGAAGGGTGGGCTTTGGGGGTCGGATTATGGGGGTGGAGTTATCACCTGTGAGCCGGTCACCACCTTGGGGCCAGCCAAGTCTGGTGTCCGATCGTGGAAGCTTTCTACCTCCTTTGCAAGCGATCCTCGCCACTGGGAAAGAATGAGACCATGAGTATCTACATACAATGAGGCTGACCTCCACTTTCATCCACCTCGAAATATGGCCTCATTGTAGCCAATATTAACGAGATGTCACCCGAACCTCCCATCTGTCCAAAGATGAGACGTTGAAGTCCTATAGCTGCGGACAACCTACCGAACGAATATCCGCAAGATCTTGATGGTGCATCAACGCGCGTTCGGCGTTGGGGTTGTTCTGTTGAGATGATTGAGTGGCGTAGCTGCGACACAGGGAGGAGAATTACCCGGAATATGTAGTCTGCAATGGCATCCCAGCTGTCATAGTCCTCCTGGAGACAGAATTCAGAAAAGAGACAGAAATAGACGGCAAGGAACGTACATGTGGAGAATTTTGGACGATATCCGACTCAGAGCCAGCCCCGGGTGATACCGCACTGTTTCGAATCAATTTGGAGCCCCTCGGAAACCATTTTCTCAAACGCATAGTGTAATACCGGAGGAAGACGCATTGACTGGATCTGTAGGAATATCTTCCTGCGCCGTCTGTTCCGGACGAAGAAGGACTAGGTTGCTTTGGTCCATTGTTAGCATTGGGTGGGAACGAGGCGCGCCATTCCCCTTGAAAATTAGGGGGGGTGGAAGGGAACATTCGAGTGGGGGTGTCGGATGGAGACACAAGAGCATCCTCCTCCCTCGAATACGCCACGGTCGAAAAATCCCTGGTCATATCGAAACCGGATACGAGGACGGGATTAACATCGTTTCCAAACCCCTTGTGACGGGCGAAATCTATCCATGACTCGTAGTTGTCCTTAATGTACGTTTCAAACGCAGTTTCCGACTTGGTATGTATATCTTCCGGGCTTGTTCGGTGTCTCGTCACCAACGCTGCACCATGATCGCCGGTGAGGACGAATGAGAAATCTGCCCCAGGTTCCGGGAGCCTGGGTGGCACTTTTTGAGAACGGTGGTAAGATGATTCAAGGGATGGGACGTACGGAACGGTAGGTTCCGCGGTATCAGAGGGAGCCCCGAACTGTCGAACGTTTGGAGTACGAAGGCAACCGGGTTGCCGCAGCTTGCCGAATACCGGAGTTCCGACCTCTAATGGCACGAATGTGGCGGGAACATCCTCTCCGGGCTCTAGTTCTCCTAACGGGGAACCAGCGGAGAACAAATGATGAAACCGCCCATCGCGGATGAAGCCTACGTCTCCGATGCTTATGGGTATGCGGTCGTCTGTGGGGGATGGGTTCCTAGGTGTTATGAGATTCCGGGTCTTGAGATCTCATCCGCAGCGGTCGACGAAGCGGTACGTTACCATAGGGCGTCGCCGTAACCAAGGGGCTCCAATTCACTGTGAAAGGAAACCCCAAGCATCAGGAGGTCTGCGTGAGATATAAAATGGCGGTTCTGAAGCTTACTCCTTGTATATCCGCCAGTCTGGTTTGCGTCCGGGTGACATAGGGAAACTTGGTGGGGTTGGTTGGTGACGGAGGACAGGGGGTAAAAAGAGGAACCTGCACCCACCTCTCGTTTATGAACTTGTCGATATTCTATTTGGAGTGTATAATGTGGCGACGAGCGCGAGGTGTCTGTTCTGCGATGTCTGATACGTGTCAGCCAGGTGGGGGTTGGGTTGAGGCAAAACAGCCCCATTCTATTCCGCACGACAGTACAACAGCCCGCATCCACGACGCGAACACGCAGCCATGACGGAGTTACGGTAGTTCCCATGTTTGGGTGGTTTGTCAGGGTGTCGACAATTGAATGGGGCGTCTCCCGGTGTGCATGATGGCCGGCATGTGCTTTCTCGATTGGGGGGAAAGTCGTTCCATCATTTTTACTTCGGGGGGATGAGGCGACAAGAGCGGTCGTCGAGACCGTCAGGGACTCCCTCGACTTTGCGGCGCTCTCGAGAGGAGCGGGAAACCGTTGAGTGGGCCCAGCCTGCTGACTCGGCTATGTTCGGATCACACTGCCAAAGTGCCCAGGTATGGAAGCTGTCATATCGCTGTCGGTTTAGAACGCCTGGCGAGCAACCTGATCTTGATGAAGGGACACTTAAAGCCCACCGCGCCTGCTGACGTGGCTTATATCCCCATCTTCGCTAGGGATGGCACAACCTCCGTCTCGCCCTCAAGGGGGGACTCAAGAGTCCGTAACCGCCCAGCTCAACCCACAATGGTGCGCCGGCCTCGTTTGGTGATGGCCCGAGAGCGTCGACAATAACATTTTGCCATAGTGTCCATTCTGCCCTCAAAGAATTCTTCAACCCGCTGAGGACCGGCGACTCACGCACCGACTTCTTTGCTATCTACCAGAAGGAATCCGAGGAGTTTGACAGAGGCTACACGAAAAAGCACGACGAAGATCTTAACACGACCCTTATCTTCGTGAGTCGTCCCATTTTCCCCCTCGTCACCAAAAACCGAACCTAGCGGTATCCAGGCTGGTCTGTTCTCCGCAGTCAGCGCAACATTCGTCGCCAGTGTCCAACCAGAGCTTCAACAAGATCCGAACGAAGTGACCGCTATATACATGCAAATCCTCATTCACACCATGAACAGCACCCTCTTCCCCGATGCAGACCCCAGCGCTGCCATCTGGACTGGCCCTACTAGAGAAATTGTTGTCGTCCAATCATTGCTCTACTCAAGTCTCGCGACCTCGCTCTTCGCCGCATTTCTCGCGATGCTTGGAAAGCAATGGGTCAACCACTATCTCAGGAACAACGGAGGCTCTGCCGCCGACAAGAGTCGGGACAGGCAGCGAAAACTGGATGGACACGAGAGGTGGTACTTCTACATCGCCATCGAATGCCTTCCGGTGATGCTTCAATTCGCCTTGTTCTTGTTCGGGTGCGCCCTATCGCTATATTTCTGGACCATCAGCCACACCGTCGCCTGGGTCGTTATCGCCTTCATGGTCGCCGGGGCCGCCGCATACGCCATCTTCACCATCACTGCGACGCCCCGCTACAACCGTCCCTACCAGACCCCATTGTCAATCATCATTCGAACCTTTGCAAGATACCTGATACATGGTGACTCCACCTTCGCCCGCACAATGCGGTCCCGTATTGCACCCATTGTTGTGTTCTACTCCCGCTCTGTGAAGGAGCTCACATTATTCTCCAAACGGCTTCGCTCCGGAGCTCGAAGTGCGCTGCAGAACTTTGGTCGCATTCCGAATCCACCGGAGGAAACGCAACAGACGCCACTTAGCGCCGTGGGACAACCCTGGTACTTCGGGGAGAACCGCGTTGACTGGGAGGCCTGTAAGGCAGATGCGCGCTGCATCTCCTGGATTCTCAACTTCACCACCGATAGCGACGTAATCCTCTACGGGGCCCGGTTCGCTGCAGACACAATTTGGTATCCCAAAATCGCGGATGTCCTCTCACCTCGCACCCTCACCAACCTTTTCCTCGACTGCCTATCATATGGACGAGTTACTCCTGGCCAGTCTGAGCAGGCAAGTGTGATCGGGATGGCCCTGGCATCGGTTCTTAGCATCCAACTCTGCATGGAACCCGAGAGAGAGGACCTCCAAAGGCTCAGTGGGGATATTCGCCACTATGTTAACGGTGTATCTGAATCCGAGCCCACACTCTTGCCGGGCGTAGGCACCCTCAAAATTGTCTTGGAGACCCCGTACCGCGCGTCCTTCCGTGAATGGGAAAACATATCCGACAATTTACCCACGACACATAAGCTCTGCTTGAGCAGGGTGATCCTCCAGACGATCTGGCGGTGGAGACGAATTCCGGGCGCTCCCATGGTATTCAACCTTGAGGCGATAGATCTGCTCTGCAAGGGATTGATGGCGAACGACGGTCACAGTCACCCGACTCTCAAAATGCACTGTTTGCTCACCATGGCCATCTCCCTGGGACACCAAGTCGATGATATTGATACCTTGTTTATCACCAGCGACGTGTATGTGATCTCTTTGATCTTTCCATTAACTTCGTTAATCAAGTGGCAGTGGTGCATTGCGGGCAGTAATCCGTCTTTTCCATCAACAATTACTGACATCCATCGAGGAGGGGAACGCCCCCCAACACACTCTTACTTCGGTCCTATCCACGTTGATTCATCTCGACCCGATTCAAGTCATGGGGACGGGAGACATAGGCTTTTCGTGGATCACCACAATTCTCAACTCCAGGTACGAGGAGGACGAGCGGTATCAGATGGCTGGCCACGTGGTGCGGCTGCTTGGGAAGCAATTCGACTCTGGTGATCCGGGGCCCATCCCCGTTGTGAAGCCCACTTGGGTGGCTCCCCTCGTGCGCTTCTTGGTGTTATGCGAGAGGTTCCACACCATGGATTCCCCACCACATCCAGGGCCCATTGCCCTCCGCATTCTATCCGCCAGCCCGGGATCTGCCCATTTCGACACCACGATTTTACCGATCCTCACGTGGACGCTGCTTCCTACCCACCCCCTCCAACCGCGCGGCCTGGCTCTCAAGATCTTCCACATATTCGGGTCCGGGTGGTTCTCCCCACAGATGCAGACCGTCTCAGGCGAGAACATCGAGAGGCTTCTCCAAGCAGTCGGTGACCCTTTCCAGCTCACGCCGGATCCCCCTCTCCAGGCCGGGAATCCTGCGGGTGCAGCCGATCAGGACCCAATGATGTCCGCGGTTGTCCTGATCGAATTTGCGTCATCGGATCGGTGGCAGAAGCATCTACGCCGCTCGAACTTCACCTCCTGCGAAGAGATCACGTCCAAAGAAGAGAACAGAAAAATTCTTGGAGTAATGCTCGACAACGTAGCTGACGAATGGTTAGGGTTTAATCGTGACTCTGCGAAGGTCACTGCAGCCATCGGGCGGCTTAGGGAGCTTCAGTGTTTGAACACAGTTGAATTTTTACTCACGTGGGCCCAGGCCGCTAGTATTGGAAGCCCGGAGGATCACGAGGCTTGGAGGTCGATATGACCATGAAATCTAGGCACATTTTTCGGTGAGTACCAACCGTCGTTGCGCCACGATCCGGATGTTATATCGATGTTTGACTCTCTCGGTCTTGTCAGTTGAAGGGATTGTATAATCTGTTTGGCTATTGCCCTAGAACGTGTAGGGACACCGTGTAGGAGGGTGATGAGGTGATGGTCACATCGTTTGGATACATTGTAACACTTTTACTCCCGGGCATTTATGTCCAGGGTCTTAGGGACTTTTATTCCTCAAACCTTGATTTTTCGGTGCGAGTACGTTGTACTTGTTTGGTTCGGCACATGCCTTCATGTTTTGTCATCCTCCTCTCGCAACATACCAAACACGAATGAAGATGCTCTCCGCATCCACAGCGGTTCGGCAGATGACCGCTATAACCACAATAATTCTTACCGAGCCAGGCTCCCATCCCTATTTGACCACCCTGCTCCCATTTACGACTTTGTCAGTAGTTTCTATGCATCACTCAGCTATCTCCGGTCTCGAGTGTAATTACTCTTGCATGTTGTTCATTGAATGTGACTACAACGGATCTGGAATTATGACCCCCTAGGCCTTATATAAGAATGATTGAAAAAAAAAAAATCCGCCACGCCAACTTATCTGAACACCGCCATAATTGTCCCAACAGAATCAATCAAGTGATCCGTATGGCTGGGAACACCTCGTGAAATAAATCATAACCCTAAACCCCCCTTCCCTGGCCTGTTACCCGTTCCACTGCCAGCGATGCCATACCATGTCCTCATCCTTGGGGCAACCGGTGCGCAACCCCGCCTGCGAAGACTCCTATGAGTTACCAAGCCTTGGACAGGGTTTACCGGGAAGCTCATTGCGCTCAAGTATTCGGAGGTGGTGGAGTCCTCGCCCCAATGTCTGCGTTGGGTGACGTTTACATAGAACGGATGAAGAAGTATGCAGGGCTTGAGGTTGAGAGCGAGGTTGTCGATGAACAGAAGTGAATTCCTGGGACTGAAAGTCCTGGGTCTTGTAGTTTTTCCATTTACTTCCATCCTGCAAAAATCGGCAAGTTTTGTAGAAGTCAATTGTTACCACGTGCAAGGTTCCCACGAGGGAAACAGGATAGGAATGAGGCATGCGCCAAGTGGTCCCTTGCGAGTTTCGTGAATATGTGCTTATGCGGAAAAAACAATCAAGGTCGCTCAAGCTGAATAGAGAGGATGAACGACATAATTTCTGAGTTGATGGAGCATAAGACTGAACCCACTCAGGTACTACCGGTAGAATGGTTGCACAATACGTGTGTATGGGTACAAATATTCTGGAACGGACTGCATCCCAAAATATAGGGTAAAGGCTGCCTTGTGCCAATGAAAGCTGGGCCTGCGAATAGATCCACATCAAGTTTCGCCCACCCTTCAGCAGTAGCAGCAGAAGCAGTATTCTATCGCAACTCGTAATCAGCAAGGGGTCATGATATGAAAAACCAGACGTACTCTTTTTGGGCTTCTCTGGCAGAGGCGTACTCGAAACCCTACGTTGGATCATAGGAGCGGTGGGACTCGGGGATCGGGATGTGAGGGGGTAGTCACCACCTCGGGATTCATCAAGTCTGGGGTATGTGTACGCTCGTGGAAGCTCTCTTCCTCCTTTGCAATTGATCCTCGCCACTGGGAAAGAATGAGGTCATGAGTATCCACGTGCAATGGGGCTGACCTCCATCTTTATCCACCTCGAAATATGGTCTCCTTGCAATCAATATTGACGGGATGTCGCCCGAACCTCCCATCTATCCAAAGATGAGACTTTGAAGCCCTATACCTGAGGATAACCTACCGAACGAATATCCACAAGATCTTGATGGCGCATCAACGCACATTTAGCTTTGGAGTTCTTCCATCAAGAGGATTGAGCGGCGTGGCCATGACACAGGGAGGAGAGTTACCCGGAATATGTAATCTGCAACGGCATCCCAGTTGTCGTATTCCTCCTGGAGGTAAAACTTAGAGGAGAGACAGAGAGGGATAGCAAGGAGCGTACATATGACGGGTTTTGGACAATATCCGACCCAAAGCCGGTCACGGATGATCCCGCACTGTTTCGGATTAATCTGGAACGCCTCAGAAACCATGTTCTTGAGCGCATGGTGTAATACCGAATGAAAACGCATTGACTGAGTCTGTAGAAATATTTTCCTGCACCGCCCGTTCCGTGCGAGGGGGGACTGGGATTCCTCGGCCCATCGTTAGTGTCAGGCGGGAACGGGGCGCGCCATTCCCCCCGAAATTCAGGGGGAGTGGAAGAGAATATTTGAGTGGGGGTAGTGGATGGGGATGTAAGAGCATCCCTCTCCCTCGAATACGCCATGGTCGAAAAATCCCTGGTCATATCGAAGCCGGATACGAGAACGAGATGGATATCGTTTCCACACCGCTTGCTATCGGCGAAATCCACCCATGACTTGTAGTGGTCCTTAATGTATGTGTCAAACGCAGTTTCTGACTTGATACTTATATCTTCTGGGATTGTTCGGTGTCGAGTCACCAATGCTGCACCGCGATTGCCAGTGAGCTCGAATGCGAAATCTGCCCCATTTTCCGGGAGCCTGGGTGAAGACATTTGAAAACGGTGAGTACATTGTTCAGGGGGTGGAACGTACAGAGGAGTAGACGTCGCGGTACCAGATAAAAGCCCAAGCGGTCGAACATTTGAAGTACGAAGGCAACAAGGTTCCCGCGGCTTGCCGAATACTGGAGTTCCGACCTCTAATGGCACGAATGTGGTGGGAACGTCCTCTCCCGGCTCTAGTTCTCCTAACGGGGAACCAGCAGAGAACAGAAGATGAAACCGCCCATCGCGGATGAAGCCTACGTCTCCGATGTTGATGGGTTTGCGATCGTCTGGCGGGGAGGGCTCCCTAGGTATTGTGAGATTCCGGATCTTCAGATCTCATCCGCTGCGGCCGACAAAGCGGTACGTTACCATAGGGCGTCGCCGTAACCAAGGGGCTCCAATTCACTGTGAAAGGAAACCTCAAGCATCAGAAGGTCGGCGTGAGATGCGAAAGAGCGGTTTAGAGGTTTACTCCTTGTATATCCGCCAGCTTGGTTCGCGTCCGGGTGGCATAGGGAAACTTGGGGGGGTAGGTTGGCGATGGGGGATGGTGGATTGAAAGACGCACCGGCACCTACTCCGGACTTATGAGCGGCCTCGGGGAAGAATGGAAGGCGTCTATTATGGGCGGTATCCGGCACGTGTCAGCCAAATGAAAGTTGGGTCACACTTACCGCAGTTCCCGTGTCTGGGCAATTTGTCAGCCGGAGATCTGAGCATGTCGACACGGGACGTCTACAGTGCCGGACATCACTTCTCTACAACCGGCGTGGGAGAAAATCTGTCTCCGAAAGATTTTTTTTGAGATTTTTTGAGGAGAGAAACCGACCAAAAGAATGCGTTTGCAACAATAAAAAGATTTTTCCCACGGTTCCCGTGTTGCATTTTTTTGGCCCCCGAAAATACCAAAATATGCCTCAAGGGACGCACAAAATGGGAGATCTCAAGCCAAGTTTCAGACCCGAAGGCTGAGATTCACACGGGGAAGTTGCATTGAACCCTCCTGTTCATAGAATGAGATCCAGGGTGCGTGCGTTTTGATGTAGTAGCGCAGATATGTTGTGAAAATCATTGTCTCCATCTGGGCCATGAAGAGGGAGTCAAGGGTGGCCGGTTTCGTGGTTTTGCCTCTATGAGCTAGATATAATATTTGTTAAGTAAGTTTCCAATGTGACCTTGATGGCGCAGGAGTAACGATGTCGGTCGGTCCGCTGCCGCCGACGGTTCGAACCGCGAACGGTGCGCTTTTTCAAAACATTTTTTATTCTTCCCCCAAAGCTTCCACCGGCACCCGTAATAGTTCCCCAGCACTCCCACACACACTGCTCTTCCCTTCTCGAGTTTATATTCATTGGCCAAGCACTTGGAACCCAGAGGAGAGGCGAGTCCGGTGGGCTTGGATAATGTGGGCGCTAATATTACCTAATAATATTACCATATATGGAAAGTCCACGTGGGTGTTTCATTTTTTTTTGGGTCGAAAACGGAAATATTGGATTTACCGGGTCTGCCCACCAGTATTCGAAAACTAGACGACCATAGCAATTGATTTGTGATGTTTTCGTCCCTTCAGGTTGTGTTGCCAGAGGGGAGATGTATTTTCTTTCAGGGTGCCTTAGCGCCCGCGATCGGGTGTCGAGATCTGGTGTCCGGCACTGTACGTGAGGGGCTCAATCAACCTCTCCGTACGGATACATCTCGTTCACGCACCGCCCGGATGGAAGTAGGCGCTCGAAACGTTTTGCCTTAGCGCTTCGCAGACACGCTTATTGATAACCATTCTTTGATCACGTACGCGTCCAAGGGGGCTGCAGTGGGGAGGGCATAGCCGACCCGGCCAAATTCTTTGACGTCGCGTCACGATCACGGACCAAGTGGAAAAGTGCTTATCTTATCGATCTTCACATCTCTCGGTTGTGTCAGCCGAGGCGGTGGGCGAAGAAACAGACGTGTCGTCTGAGCAGTCTAGAACAAAAGCAAAGCATCTCATCGGCTTTGCACACTCGTCCTTCCTCAGCGCAAGAATCGAGCACGTCTGGTCCAATTCCCGCCCGTTTAAGGCTGAGTCGTCGGTGGGACCAGTCGCGTTTTACGTTCAGCGGGGTCTACCAGTATTTTTTTCCGGCTTTTATTCGCGCTTTCATGGGCCATGCGAAAAGTACTTATGTGTAATAATCTGCCTAGTACGGTAGGGGTGTTTCGGGCCAGGATCCGGCGGGGGTACGGGAGCGGGGGCGGGAGCGAGCCCGGAGCCGAGGGAGTGGTTTCCCACGGGTGCACATCCTCTCAGAATTATTTTGATGGCGGGGTTCCCAAGAGTCCCGGGGATTGTACCCGATCATTGTCCCGAGGCCATCCCCGAGGTCATTTCCCACGGGCCCCACCCATCCTCCGAACTCCCGGAGGGGATTTCTCCCCAGGTTATTAGCACCGAATCGATGGAACGACTGCGGGTTCGGTTCGGGCGTGGATCGTCCCGGAACATACATACTAGCACTCAGTTCGATAGATCTTCATGTGACACAATGATAATAACCTTTCGATACATAAGTAGAACATTTAATATCTGCCGGGAAATCAACGAACTCTGCACGGTATACATATATGAATGGACAACTAGCATGAGATGCTTCTCCAGATGTCGTCTGACATATCGAAGCTCATAAATTAACCCAACCCCAGCTTTGACCCTTTTCTGAAAACCGCGCCCCAACGGACCACTCATTCGTGGAAGGTTCAGGAGTCTGTCGTCACTATGTGCGATCAACATTCCACAATAGAACAAAGATAATCAGAGATGAGGCCTGGACGAGATGAAGAAAACACACGAGAATTGCTCACCATGGCATCCATCGGTTCATCAGTGCTTGTCGCGCCACCTCCCAATCCGCCCACGTCAGAAGATGGTTTAGATGAGGACACGCTCTTCTCAAGACCTAGGAGTACGGCATCCACGGTTATCCGGTCGCTAGGCTGAGGCTTCCAACAATCTTCCAATGTCCCCCATATTACATCTGTGAACCACGCTCCTTCCGCTCCCTGTGGTCTCGTGGGGCGTTCACCCTCCAGAATCTTCCAAGTAACAGCAAGGGCCGAACACTCGGAAAATGGTGTCCGCCCGATGAGAACTTCGTAGATCGTCATCCCAAGTGCGTAGCAATCCGATTTCTTGGTCGGGTGACTCTCTTCCAACCCAAACTTTTGCGGAACGAGGAGCTCCGGGCTCGTCCATTGGGCTTTGCTGGACCCCGTGGCCGTGGCTGTCATGGATACCTCATTCGAGATTATCCTGAGAAGGCCGAAGTCCGCTAAGCAGGCACGGCCGCTATCGTTGATCAAGATATTGGCCTTAGGATATGATAAGCTACGACGCAGAAGGGTAACCGCAGGATTCAAATACGTACCCCCCTGAGATTTCCGTGGATTACGTTCTGATCATGCATATAGATCAACCCCATCGTGGCATCCCTCAGCTACAGCAAACGCTTGATCAGGGGCAAGCGGGGATGAAGACCTTAAATAGAAAACGTACGAGTCCCAACCGATCCGCATTGGCGTTTGTCTTCAAAAACTCGTTGACGTTACCTCTCGCCACCCACTCCGACACCATCGCCAGTCGATTCTTAGTCATCGTCACGCCTAGGAGTGGCAGCACGTTCGGATGACGGAGGGCTTTCCACACCACAACTTCCTTGCAGAACCTCTACAAGACAGGGTCAATTATCAAGACACAACAATCCAAGAAAACAGCCAGAAACCTACTTTTTTCATCTGTTCGAGATTGCTGCCTGCATATACTCTCAAAACTTTGGCTGCGACTATCATGCCATTATGTTGGCCCTTCCACACGTCCGCGTTTGTACCTTGGTACAGCGGGTATTCCTTGGGGTCATAACACAGCGGAATTTCCAGCGACCGCGGGACCAAGGCTTGGCGGCCACAAATCTTATATAAAGAGCGTAGGCACTTTTTGCGGACCTCCGGTTCGAGGTTATCCAGCGCCTGATCGACGAAACATCGATGTGTGAAACGAAGTCAATCAGCTTGTCCCTTATACATCAAGTTGTGCGGGGACTTACCCCGTCTATTATATCGACAAAGGTCTGGGCGTCGCCTCCGGAGAGTTGACCAATCGTCTCAACCTGATCATGACCCGAGAATATTGCGGCTATCAGAGGGATCCGCTCGTCTGTGGAATGGCTATTGTCGATCAACCACTTCCAGGCTGGTTCGTTGCTGTACATGAGAAAGCACTCGAGTCAACGAATGCACGACCATCGGAGTAGACGAGAAACTAACGGAGTGAGGAGCACTTCCAAGACCTCTGAAACTTCCGGGCGCAAGTGAGGTACATGAATCCAACACCGCTGCATCAACGCCCACAAATCATCTGTGAGGGTTGGATGTGTCGGCCGTGGTGGGCGCTCTTCTTTCGTTATAGCCAGCATAGCCGCCATAGTTATATAATTAGGGAATGGAACTGCGCCGGTGAATATCTGCATTGATACGAAACAACGGTAAGCCAAACCTCAACCCACAGCAGATCGTCCGTGACGTACCTCAATCATGACCATCGCGAAAGAGAAAACATCCATTTCCTTGCTGTGTGGCCCTCCGTTCAGGACTTCTGGCGCAGTCCATCGCGAGGAGCCACCATACTGAGAGGCGTTTCGCATGGAATCCATGTTTCGAGCGACAGTGGCGAGGCCAAAGTCGGCAATGCGTGCACGACCGAAGTCGCACACGAGGACGTTTTGCTAACCAATGGTTAATACGGTGGTGATGAACGGAGATATAGAAACGTGTACTCCTTTCAGATCTCCGTGAATCACGTTGGAGGAGTGGAGGTAATCGAGGCCAGTAGCAATGTCAGATGACTGGCAACGGGAATGAGCGTGTGATGGATACAAGGGGAGTGACACATACGAGTCTGGGTCGGTCTGCGTCAGGGCGCTTGATGATATATCCCGGCAGGTCGCCGCCAGGCATATATTTCGAAATGAGTTGAGGAGGAGTGACAGTGACACCCACGAGGGGTAGAATGTTCGGATGTGTCAACCGTGTCCAGATTACCGCCTCTTTGCAGAAGATCTGTGGGTTACGTCAGTGATGACGAACAGGGAAAGCAATGGCGTCAAAAGTCGCACTTTTGAATCCTTTTGTTGATCATCCTGGCTATATCTTCGTAAACGTTTGATACAAACCTGTGCACCTTTGAGGGTCCCAAGGTACACGTCACCAAATCCTCCCTGCGCGAACGGGTCGGAATCCGTTTCGAGAAGGCAAGACGAACGGGCGACGGTCGTTGGGAGTATCGCTCCCCTGCCACATACGTCCCTGAGTTCGGAAAAGCACTTCCGGGAAGCGGGACTGAAAGGATCGAGACGATCGCAAGCCTGCGCTAACTTGAGCGGAGAGCAGAGAAGGGGGACACGGAAACGTACGTCATTCAGATAGTCAACAAGCCACACCGAATCACTGGCTTGGAGGTTCTGTACACATCGGACGTAGTCCTGCCCGTAGAGTATGTTGCTGACTTTGTCTTGAAAGTCGGGTGAAGACTTGTCGAGGCAATCAAGCTGTTGCAAGGCCAGGGAACTGGGGGAAGACATGGGGAATAACCTTGACTGGGGTCGTGAGTGGTAGGGAACTTGTGCGGCAGAAAGGAAGATATATGTACCAGCTTGCCAGGGCCTCACCCGATTCACGAGGCGGATGCTGCTGTTAATGAAACTGATACGAGGTGTCAGAAGATGGATACGCCGGCCAATTTGAATCATGGCGATATGTTGTGTCTGTGCACGACGGATGGCTCGGATGGCAAACGGGTTCAAGTTAGCCGATCGGGCGCCAAATCCACATTCCACTCTTATCCTCACACCGTGATGATCGCTCAGCCTCGAGAAGGAAGTCCTATGTGATTCGGCTCGATGTGGAACGGTGTGCTCACCCCATCCGACAATCACCCGGGGCTACATGTATGAGAGCCCGGTCACACCACGCCCCATGACCACCCAGGACGATGGCCCGACCCGGTGAATCCCCAAGGTCTCAGGTCTCAGGTGTCAATGCATCTGTATTTCTCCGGAGCGTAGCTCAAATCCAAAACACCTTCTCTTCCGTCCCATTATAGTTGGAATCCACCAAAGTTTCAGCGATCATCACTCCATTCACTCTATACTCTCGTAGGTCGTCACCCTATCGAGCATTAAATACTGAATGGCTCACAAGCTCCAACCCTCCGCTCGGGAGATTCTTACCTGTGCCGGAAATGAAACTTACACCGCCCATCCGCCACCTGGCCTTCGTGCGGAAGTATTCCAGTTCCCCGCGCTGTGGGTCGTTGATTCGGCTGTTTTCTGTGATCCTCGGCAGTCTAAACGAACTCAGATTGCCGAGACGGCACAACCGAAGGCCTCTAATCCAGAACCTGTTGGCGAGAACACGATTGAGTCACTTGAGCAGGGTTGGGGGGCCCTGAAACGAATCTTATCGCACGCGCTGGGTCTCCATCATTGAAGCCTAGCCTCAGCTAGAACTCAATCCAAACGAGATGACCGTCGCATGCATGCGAGTTCTCGCCCTTTCTGGTTGTCCCCTCTACAGATATGGAACGCCTTGGAGACTGTACGATGACCCATCTTGGTCTGCCCCGGGTATTCCCCCACAAGGTGGACCACAATAATTACGAACAAGGACGACCCATGGAGGGGGCAGTTACTGTGACCGAGCTCGTATCGTTGGATCTGGAGGTATGAGCATCTCACCTCCTGTGAAGGGATACCGCCACAACATACCGTAGAGATTCTCTCATAGATCGCCGCCGGGGCGCTCGGTGGGGAGTGTTCGATTACCGGTTCGGATCGCGCCGATGGGGCCGTTGTGATGGGTGAATTTTGGGCGTCTCAATGCCTACAAAGCCAAAGATTCATGTCAATCACAGGAATGAAACCAAATCTCCCCCCGCATCGCCTCGCTCCCGGGTCACAACAGGAAGCAAAACACGCCCAGTTACGCGAACTCGAACTCGAGATGCATGAAGGGGACTTACTGGCTACTGCCTAGAAGTGCTCAGATTATCGCCAACCCGAATGCGTAGTGTTGGGTCCACGAACGTGGAGTGCCGAAGTGCTGTTCCTGAGTGTTTACGGTCAGCACAGGTCGACAGTGGCAATATACACACTTAACGACGGGTTTTTGGTTCGTGAAGCCGCCCCGCTACCTATGTGGCCAATTCCGGCCCTCGTATACCGCACACCCGCGTTCTTTACACTTTCTGGTGGGTATTACACGTTTCCCATAGGTGACGACCAAACTCCATCCGGTCTTCGCTTCCCTGTTTAGACCCCAGCGAGGCACGGGACTGAGCAGCGAGGTAGTGCGCCCTGGTGCAAGGAACTCTACCGGTGGCTGAACGTGAATATTTGAATAATCACCGATGTGATCACTGATCCGTTTACTCCGGAACCGCATTAATTAGGCGAACATCGCTCGATCGGAGGGTGCCGAAACTCCTCACCTCACAAAATTTCTGTCCGTCTCCTTTCCCCCAGGTCTCCACCCGTCCGCTCGCGGCCACCGAAACCGAATACTTTGGCCGATGCTGCAGCTGGACCGCTGCTCACGAGGAAATGGCACCTGGGGATCAATCGGTATCTCTTTTAACTCAGGGTCTTGTATGTCTCTTCTCAGGGAGCGGGGCCTCGGCACTTCTATTTCCAGACAAATACACTCGAGGTTCAGAAACCTCACAGACTACACGATGTCACTCACTTCTCTGCGAACATTCCTCAATAAACCAGAGAATGCAAAGAACAAACTATAAATGTCTGTTCTTGTCGCCATCACTCGTCTCCCTCAGGTCCTCTCCTCCCTCCTTTCACCTCTCCTGTCCTCCGCCATGTCGACCCTCACATACCTGTGTCTCCTGCTGACTGTGTTCTCGACCTTGGTCTCATCCTCTTCACTGACCGCCCCCTCCGTGTACAATAACTGTTCGGGCGACAGCCTTGTCTCTCCCCCCACCGACTCGGATTCCACCCCATTCTTCAAACCGCAGATCCCCGTCGACGAGAGCGGCGCCGGTTGGGAAGAATGGCTCTTCGTCTCGCATAATCTACTTTCGGATGGATCAGTGCTGGTTTACAGCCATAAGTGGAGCCACGGAGACCCGGCCTCAGCCAACGCGTCTCAGAGCGCTTTCAGTGTTTGGGCGAGCTTCCCGAACGGAACTTTTTCCCATCAGATCGTTTATGACGCATTCAAGTACGAGGAACATGCGGATGGAGGTTTTACGTGTTCAATTGGGAACAACCATCTCACGTGGGACCCCACGCACCTCGTTTGGAACAGTTCTGTCAACGCTAATGGATGGATCATCGAGACGCACACCGAAAAGTGAGTGCCGCCCCCCCTTTGTGTTTTTCCTTCGTGATTCACCTGAAACTATGTCTTGCAGCGTCGAGCCTAAGGTTCCGTTTGCACCGAGCTATAACTCCGTGCCTGGTCAGATCTCCCAGGGTTTATTCAGTAGGATTGACGTGCCCCGTGGTCATACGGACGGATACATTGTTTTCCCCTGGGGCTCCAACCTCACCGTCCAGAGCGTCGGAAGTCTGAAGCACACGTGGAGCAACAAGCCCATCGCTGATACCATCTCCGCTTATGTCCGCGGCTCAACATTCCTTCCCAACCTTCCTCCGATTCCTGTTGCCAGTTTGAATTGGTACCAAACTTGGAATCCTTCTGGAAAAGGTCCGTTTTTTTCTCGTTCTTTGTGGCGCATATATTAAACACATGCCATAGAGATCGATGCTATGCAATACTTAGCCCAGCCCGACAACTCTCTCGAGACTCAAGTGTTTAGGATCCAGATCACCGATGCGCCGGGCACTCTCAGCATCGTCACGGCGCCTAAACCCGCATCTCTCCCCTTCACCTACAACACGACCGAATTGACCCTCCCTCTGTGCGGACCCGGAGCCGATTTCGAGAACACCGATCAGAAGATGAAGTGGAAGACAACCAGCGCCGGAAAAATATTCGACATTGTCGACGCCGCTGGAGGTGTCACTGTGTACCACAAGGTAGACATCAGTGGTGTCGTGATGGTTAATGGGACGGCGACGGAATTTGCCGGCGGACTTGGGGTTGTCGAGCTGTACCATCGGTAATGGGTAACTAGCAAGTACCGAGGGACTTTAACCATTGCCTTCCCAGTCTTGACCCCTTCCTTCGTTAGTCTATCTTAGATCCCTAGGTGTGTCGCATTCTCTTACAACTACTCAGCTCGATAGGTTCACGTGCGATACATGCAATAATGAAAACCTAATTTGAAGGGTGATATTAACACGGGAACTTGCATCAGCGGCCTGGTCGATCAGGCCAGGCCCCGAGCGATGTACTCATAACCCCTTCATCTCCAGAGATGGCACATCTTCCGTCGATCGATCAAGCGCTGTGCCTTCTATCCTTTCCCCACCATCATCATGGATGGACCCGTCTCTCCCTCAGGGAACAGCGTAAGCGACACTCCGGACGCAAGACCATGTCGTGGTTCAGATTGATCCGAAGTGGTGCGCCGACCTTGTCCGATGATTGATGGTGCATTAACGTTTAACGACAGACCGAAAAATAGCCTCCATTCTGCTCTCAAGGAATTCTTCGAACCACTCAGGACCAATGACCCCCGTGCCGACTTCTTTTCTATCTACCGGAGGGAATCCAACGAGTTTGACAGGGACTACGCGAAGAAGTACGACGAAGATCTCAACACGTCTCTCATCTTCGTGAGCGTCCCTATCTTGATACATCCTCTCAGCACTGATTCCTAAGGTTACTCAGGCTGGTTTGTTCTCTGCAGTCAGCTCGGCATTTATAATCGATGTTCAATCAAAACTCGAGCCGGATCCGAACGACATGACCGCCGCCTACATGTAACTCCCCATCCACACCATGAACAACTCCCTCTTCCCCAACGCGGACCCCAACTTCATCACCTGGACCGGACCCCCTCCAGAAATTGTCACTGTCCAGACACTGCTCTTTGCCAGCATTGCGACTTCGCTCTTCACCGCGTTTATTGCAATGCTTGAGAAGCAGCGGATAAATCGATACCTGCGGAACCGCGGAGGTTCTGCTGCCGACAAGAGCCGGGACAGGCAGCAGAAATAGGACGGACCCGAGAAGTGGCACTTCCAGCTGGCCATCGAAAGCCTCCCGGTGATGTTTTAGCTCACTCTAGTCTTGCTCGGGTGCGCGCTATCGCGATATCTCTGGACGATCAGTCGTACCATCGCTGGAGTCATTCTCGCCGTCACGCTCTTCGGAGTCACGGTATACGTCTTCCTCACACTCGCAGTAACATTCTACTACAACTGCCCCTACCAAACACCTCCTTCTATTCTCGCACGAACTGTCGTCAAATACCTAGCACGCACTGATATCGCATTTATCCGCCGCCTGCGATCCCTTACCGCACCAAACCCCTCCATCAAAGACCTCAAAGGAGTTCTTCAGCGACTTCGTTCCGGAGTTCGCGGTGTGCTGAAGAGCTTTCGTTGCGCTTCGGCCCTAGTGGAGGGAACAGGGAGCATACCGGTTGCTGTTGTCGTGGCATCACCCATCCGGATCTTTGAGGAAGTTCCCATCAACTGGATGCTTTGCAAGGCAGACGCACGTTGCATCTCTTGGGTTCTCCATTCCACTACGGACACCGATGTAATATTCTCTACCGTCCGGTTCGCCGCAGACACAATGTTGTATCCAGAGATTGTGGAAGCCCTATCGCCCTGTATTCTCGTGGACCTCTTCTTTGATTGTATGTTGGATGGGCAAGTGATTCCTGGAAAATCGGAGCATGCAAGTTCGATCGGAATGGCACTGGCATCGGTTCTTAGCGCCCGGCTCAGCATAGAACCCCGGGACGGAGAACTCGTGGAGACCTGCGAACGTATTTAAAAGGAGGTCGAGTTGCCACCTCGGTCCCAGCCAATGTTTAGACTGGTAGTGATGGCCCTCAGATTCGTTACGCAGACTCCATCCCCCGCCATGAATGGAATGTTCCTGGAATGGTGGGTCTTCGAAACTGTACCCGACCGACTATCCACCACGTGTAAGCTCTGGCTGAGCAAGGTGATACTCCAGACAATTTGGGGATGGAGATGCGTTCAGGATCCCACCACCGTCCTCCACTCCTTCCCGATGATGCGGATCTGCAAGAGATTGATGGTCGATGGCGGACGGTAGTCAGACCCTCGTTATTCTCAAAACGAACTGTTTCCTCATCCTGGCAATCGCTCTGGGACTCCAGATCGATTCTCGTGATCTATATCCTCCCAACGATAAGTGTGTGGTCCCCTTCGTTTTCTTCATGGATTTCACTCATGAAATGGTAGCGACGCGTTGCAGACGGTGACCAACCTTTTCTATCAATGGCTAGAAAAATCCATCAGGGAGGGGAAGGCGAACCGATATGGACCGGCTTGGGCTTTATCCGCGTTGAATCACCTTGTCCCTGTCCAGGCTGTGGAAGTCGGGGAACTAGGCTTTTCGTGGATGGCCGAAATTCTCAATTCCAATTGCTCAGAGGATAGTCGCTATTGGATGGCTAGCAGTGTAGTGCAATTGCTAGGAAAGCATTTATACTACAACGCATTTTATTCCAAGGAACTGGAATATTCGCTCAGCGTGGAACCTGGTTCGGTACCCCTCTTATTGGGCTTCTTGTCGCTCAGCGAGAAGTTCTATGCGACAGACTTCCCACCCTACCCAGCGTTCACCGCCCTCCGCATCCTATCGAACAGTCCAGGACATAGCGATTTCGGTCCAATAATCCTCCCGGTGTTCGCACTGACGCTATTGCCAACCCACCCTCTACAATCACGCATTCTGGCCCTGAAGGTCTTCGTTATATTCAGCCCCGGATGGTTCTCCCCGAAGATGGAGGCTGTCCCGCACAACGACCTCAGTCAGCTTCTTCGAGCAGTCGGTGATCCGTTTCAGTTTACTCCGGATCTTCCCCCCCAGGATGACGCGCCTGTGGATACGGTCAAATACGAGCCTATGATGGCGGCGATCATCCTGATCGAATTTGCATCATTGGATCTGTGGAAGAAGTACCTCCGCCACTCGAACTTCACCTCCTGCGAAGGGATCACGTCCACAGAAGAGGGCAAAAGGACTACCCTCAGATGCATCCTTGATGCGGCAACCGACTCATGGCTGGAGTTTCTTCGTACGCCTGCAAAGATCATCGCGGCCATCAGACACCTTGAAGAGCTTCAGTGCTTGAACACCGCCGAAGTTGTGATCATGTGGGCATGGACCGTTGGTGTTGTAGATGCGGTGGATCACGACGTTGGAAGTCGTTTGGGGACGAGACACTCAGGTTCTATCAAGCCCACGGAATAGGACGGCTGTCTGCCTTGAAACAACTATGGAGGCTGAGCATCTTGCATTTCTTATGGTACGCTACCGGGGCTCACCATGTCGGGTGAAGGACCAGTTTTGATCGGGACGGGGTACGAAGAGCCGCCCTCCGGGCACAACACCGATCTTCGCGTTTCTTTGGCTTGTCAGTTAAGGAGGTTGTATCACCTGTTGGGGTATGAACCTACAACATGGCGGGAGGGGGTTGCAGCGGAGGACTCGGTGGGGGGAGGAATAGGGCGGTCGCTGGGACATTTTGAAATGTCTGTCCGACGGATGGACTGGGCGTGTGATTATCCGTAGGATGTTGGCGTGTGTACTGCATTTAAAGTTGTAGACGTGTTTGAATGTGGTTTTGATTCAGCGCGGATGAAAAATGGGGTGGTGTCGGTTTCGGATTCAAATGAGAAGGGGGAGCATGACAAAGTCGAAGGCACCCTAAGAACGTAGTGTGACGTTGTGGAAGTGGCATGGAATGCCCTGCGACACTTGTTACCGCCGCCGGACCGTTCCGCAGCGCGACGCGTCGATCTGAGCCACTCCTCCTTTCACCTCCACTGTACCGTCATCCCTTACTCTCTCTCGGTTTATTCCTTCGATACTGGGGTCAATCTCTAATCCAGCAACCAGCGGGGTCAACTGCCATGAACTCGGAACCGAGCCGTCCATTCCCAGTACTGGATTCGGGGGGGGGGGGGACGTGACAGTAATTTGAGCGGCCGCGATGTCTGCGCGGCGCCAATGGCCAGTCCTCCTCAACTCGGACATACCTCCCACGGATTTCAATCCCGTGTCACGGTTTACAACGGAGATGGAGAGGATCAAGGGGCTAGACGAACGGGAGCTTCAATCGACCAGTATGGGTTCCATTGAATGGTATTGTGAGGTAAGCAGTCCGCGGTGTGGGGCGAGTTATGTCTCCGGGTCTTATTCACGCGGCGTAGCACCTCTCCGGGGAGGTCCCCCTCAAACATCTTCGCTCGCCTAGGTGTCACTTCTTTCGCATTACACGAATCCGATGCAGGTGATAGGTGAACAATACGAACTACCTCTCTTGACTGTTGTACTAAGGCGGGCGTTTGCAGGGTCGACGACCCGAAGCCACGGTAGAACGGCAAACGCTATCACCCAACTACTGCTCTAAGGCAACACACCGGCAACCTTCCTGCCGCATCCGTTATACAGTACACCCCGCATCACTGTACGTCGCTTCCTGCGGGCTTCTAGTGCCAATAGTTCAGATATCTCCAGCTACAGCCCTCAGTAGACGCCAACGCTGATGGTTTTGGTGCGGATGCAGGAGCAGAGTTGAAACACGTGATAAACGTGACACGCTCTGCAACCTGAATCTCCCACTATTGATTACGTTGATTTGCAGTTCATTACAGTGTGTTTATGAATCCTGGATTAGCACGACCGCTCACAAGTCGCTCGTGTGATGGGTCCGTGCGTCATGCATCATGTATGGGCGGTGTTCTGGTGTGGAACTGATCCAACTACGTCTACTGATATCAGACTACTATATGTGGAGGATCCGAGTTGTGGAGAACCTTATTCACGCAATACATCGTACTTAAGTACATGCCTCGAAACCTGATTTTGGGCGACACGTCACGAACTTGACCCTGGCATGTCGACTTCGATTCCCCCCCCTCTCCGAGTGGACTCTTCAGCCAACTACCTGAGCTCCATCGCCGATGGAGAACTGACATCCCCTGAAGCGATTACCAGGACGCTGACCAATGGTTTCGCGGCAAAGGACTATTCCGACTGCATCAAGGATCTACCCAGTGTCGATATTGACCCCCAGTCGTTCATCGACGGCCTAGACAAGGTCAGCTCTCGTCTCTTCTCACCCTCGGCCACTATCGTTTACGGTTAGTTGAATCCCAGGCAATAACCATCCTCTCACCCGGATCCGATATCTACAAACGATGTGTCCGAACATTGAGGAAGGCATGTGGTATATATAGGCTACTCCCCGATTCCCATACAATCAAGTCAGTCCTCAAACCAGGCGAACGACCCGTCGCGCCCGGCGGTTTCTCAGACATTTGGAAGGCTGAGGACCAGAACGGTGAAGTCTTCGCCATTAAGGTTCTTCGGGTGTATCAAGATAATGCTGCGCTGGTGAAGAGGGTACGGAAAGCTAGCTCGATTCGCCTACCACGACCAGAACCCTGCTGACTTGGTGTCAAATCCAGAGATACTGTAAAGAAGTCATCATGTCGAAGCGGATGGACCACCCGAACGTCATGCGGATCGAGGGTGTGGCCCCGGGGTTATTTGAATGTTGCATGGTGTCCAGATGGATGGATCGCGGGAATATGTTGGAGTACTTGAATCAGTCTCAGGAAACCATCGACCGTTTGGAGCTGGTATAACCCTAAACCCGTCGACGGCATATGTTTGTACTCACTCCTTACGATCAGTTATTTGGTATCATCCGCGGCCTGAAATATCTACACAACAACCAAGTGATTCACGGGGACTTGAAAGGTGTTCGTAGGATCTCTCCTCCCTTTTCTCTTGCACCTTAATTCGTTCTGACTCACGATGTCCTGAAGCACAATATCCTTATTAGTCAACTGGGTAATCCCTGCCTCGCGGATTTCGGCCTCTCCTCAGTGGCGGAAGGCATACTCTCTGTCAGCGTTTCGGCAGACACCGGCGGAGGCTCGACCCGTTGGGCTGCCCCGGAGCTTGTGGGACATGTCGAAGCGGAAAGGGTCAGAAGGGTCAAACCAACTACATGTTCTGACATCTATTCCCTCGCGATGGTCATCGTGGAGGTGACCTCCTGTCCCGCATACCGGCTGTTCGACTTCTCATGAGATTCACCCTCTGTTTTTAGGTGTTCACGGGGCAGGTCCCGTTTCCAAAATTCACCAACACACGTGTCGTAGTCTTGGTGGCTGCCGGAGAGCGACCACCAAAGCCCCCGGGTGGCGAGGCACTCGGACTTAGGCCAGAAGTCTGGAAACTCGCTGGGGATTGCTGGAGTCAGGACCCTGTAAAACGACCTGACGTCGCTACGGTCTCCCAACGTTTCCGAAAAATCATGACCACAGACCTCTCACTCATTAACGCTGGTGACCGGGACAAATCCGGAGGGGGAGGGCCAACATCGTCAATCTATAAAATCATCAGAAACAGGTCTCAAAAAAAGTCTGCTCAGGAACGCATTAACAGGCGTGATCAGGGAGGTTAATTGGTGGCCCAATAGCTATCAAAATCTAACACAATGTTTAGGATCTCGAAAAATGTGTCGTGCCTGACGAGGGTTGGGCGACGGGGTTCAATGAGCTGTGCAAGTTATGCAGCGTTCACAGGATGATCCCAGACTCTATGAGACTCCAAAACTACGATAGACCGCTAGAGCTGAGGGAGTACGGAGATCCGTCTCCGGTTTACCAAAACAAGTTTAAGGGTCGAAAGGTCGCCATCAAGGTTGTATGGTTCTACGTCCCGCAAAAGCTTGATGAGCCCCTCAGTGTGAGTCCGTTTTTTGTGCCCATGATTGCGCTCTCGGTTGAAGAAGTCGCAGAGATTCTGCAAGGAAGTTGTCATGTGGAAACATCTTCGTCACCCAAATATTCTTCCACTCATTGGCGCAATGATCGACAAGAATAGGTTGTCCTTGGTCTCTGAGTGGGTGGATCAAGGGAATATCAACGAGTACCTCAAACCCAAGGAACGCGGTGAAGTCAATCGTATTGAACTTGTAAGGTGTCACCCCCCCGCAACGGAGCTATGGCTGACTTGTTCAGCTCGTTGACGTCGTTGACGGATTATCGTACGTGCATAGTCTTCAAGTCGTCCATGGAAACCTGAAAGGTGTACGTCACCTTACTGCGCCGCTCTGGACGATTTTTCTTAACTTCCGTTACGCAAGGCGAACATCTACATCAGGAACTTTCGAGCATGCATCGCGGATTTCGGGATTTCGACCATAGCAAGATTAGAGCCCCGGGTGGGCAGTAGTGCAGCCTCGGCCATCTCCCTAGTATCGTTTATTTCTGGCGGAAGCCTTCGGTGGATGAGCCCCGAACTCCTCGATCCCGGTAGATTCAACGTTCCAGATCCACGGCCGACGAGGGAATCCGATTGCTTCGCCCTGGGAATGGTAATCTATGAGGTTCGCGCTCGTCAAATTCTCCGCTCTCCTGCGATCATTTAACGCGCCGATAGGTGTTATGTGGACACGTACCGTACGATCGTTGGGAGCGAGATCGAATTAACGATGCGATATTGCAAGGGGTTCGACCGTACAAGCCTAGGGAAGCGGCGCATCTTGGACTCGTTAGAGAATTGTGGGAGATTCTCGAACGTTGCTGGGCTGAAAATCGCGAGGAACGACCGGACCTGGCAACCATCCGTATTTGCCTGGACGGGGTGATCCCGTTCTGGCACGTCAGAAAGGATCTGCCCTTGATTGCAGATGACGCCAAATCAGTGGACACACAAAGTTATTACTCGTGTTCGTCCACCCCCCCACTCTCCCCTACCTCACTTCCACCTCCACCTTCGATTCCATCTCCACCGTGATCACCGACAGCATTTTGCAACCCATGGTTCAATCCCCTCGCCTCGCCTGTCCCGATTGTAGTTCTAATACTTCCTAGATAGAATCCCTGTCCTTCTCGTCACCCGTGCCCCTTAGAATCCTTTCCCTCCCTTCTGCTCTACTATCCTTCACCATGTCGAACCATATTCAACTATAGCATGGGAACGCGTGGAGAAACGCTTCGCATACTCGCTTGCGAATGATAATTCCACCTGACTGCGTACACGGACTTAGGAACAGCTTTCCCCACGCTGAGGCCTGAGGACGAGATTATCGAGACATTCGAGAAGTGTTGCCTCGGGTAGTAGCAGGTATGAATATCAGTTGTGCGTGCTCGGGGTAGCGTCCTCGGAGACCCCCCACAGATCTTCGCGTTTTCATCGCTTCCCATATGGTTACTCGATCGCGGCGGTCGCGGAGCAGGAGACAGGGGAATGGGGTTGAAGCCAACAGGTACTCAGGGTTATTAATGAGCGAGTTTGACTGAGCGCGCTGAGAGGAGTTAAACAGAGCCTGGCGTACATTGTGAACCTTCGAGCTCGTGGACGTCCGAATCAACCCAGTCGATAGGCGTCGCGCGAGTCAAAGTAAACACAAAAGAGAACCGTTGTAAAGCCTGTAAATTCCTTGCCCCTCTCTCTATCTAATACAGGGCTTTATATACGTTCTAGGTAATTTGTATTTCGGGCTAAGAAATCTGTTCGTCAGTTCGTCTCCCTGACACTGGGGCCGGGTAGTTCTCAAGCCGGGCCGCGTTCCGTAACACATCGACTCAGCATACATCTGTGGCCCGGGAGATTGGACTGTCGTCAGTCGATGAGCCTAAATTATCATCTTATTAGGTGGCGCCGAGCTCATCGGTGAGGTGCGGTGACTCAGGAAGTACTGAGGGTACGGGAATGGAAGGCATGTCTATTGTGGTGAGCAATCAAACATCGGAGAATATCGAACGAGAAATTACACGAATAAAAGAACCATTTGTCAAGCTTGTGCCATCTCCAAACGCTGAAGAACGTCTTCGATCCTCGGACGGGCGGTCGACCGATGTTCCCAACACAGCTTCACCATCTCCCACAAACTATCCGTAAACCCAACTCGCCGAGGAGGCCGCTCACCCCCCAATACCTTCACGCAAACGATCATGTCGGTGTGTTCGTGGAAGGGGAGGTTCCCACTGATAGTTTCATACATGACCATTCCCATAGCGTAACAGTCCGAACATTTCGTTGGACGACTGTTCTTGAACCCAAACCGTTGCGGATCGAAAAGTTCGGGGCTCATCCATCGGGCTGTGCCACCCTGAGTGTATGAACTTGAGGGCAA
>Ga0307513_10001861_pt1 | contig 29966 bp, 30 predicted proteins | sample 15_EM_MG_FD_202174 | JGI IMG/M metagenome (GOLD analysis project Ga0307513, IMG submission 202174) | Populus trichocarpa ectomycorrhiza microbial communities from riparian zone in the Pacific Northwest, United States - 15_EM | ecosystem: Host-associated > Plants > Roots > Unclassified | place... | reverse complement strand
TTTCCCTTTGTTCGTTGTTTTGACCATCCATCAGACATTCGCTTTTCTCTTCGCTCTATCTTCTGTACACAGAGTATCAGTCTCTCGTTTCTTTATTCTTTATTGGATTTGTTTCCTTGTCACCTTACTTGTTTGTATCGATAAAAGTCTTTGGTTCTCCAACCATCTGTGATCGAATCCGCTGTGCACCAAACCATTTTGTTCAAAAGTTTCCATACAAAAGGTATATTCCAACAATATCCAATCATGGCCTTAACTTGGGTCTCATGGTGGAGCAGTAAAAACCCCATTACTTCTACCTAGAAATTTCAGACAATTGCTTGCATTACAAGTATAGCTTGATTTTATTAATTCCGTATTACTTCCAGATAAGTTGGGAGTGCTGAAAATCCACCATTTTTGGTGTAATATGGGGGGGCACGATGAATTTGCCACCAAGATTGTACTGTACTTGTCGGTCTTGATAAATATCGAAAAGCATAGTGCCTAGCTTCGTGGAGCCTTGTAGTCTAGTGTTACGATCTCCTACCACCCATCTACTGGAGTGGGCATAATTCCACAAACCTAAGACCCCTACGACCTTGGCCTATCCCTCCTAAGGGATTGTACCAACGGGTAACAGGATCCCCACCTAACTCAGATATGCCTCAAACACTAGATTTTGTGCTAAAGGTCCATGCGGGAAGACAGAGGGACCCCAAACTTAGGAAGATTAATCACCAAACAATAGAATATAATTCAGTAAAAACTCGAATAGAAGAAAAATGGGCCAGGATGCTATAGTTGCCTCTCCTAGTAAGGAGCCATGAATATTCTTTTTGTCTTGTCTCAGCTCAAGGCTAAGTTTGTGGTGTTTTCCCCTCGATTAGTTAAGAAGGGAAATTCCAACATCCGAGCACATTTTTCTTCTACCTGAGCTTATAGGGGACTAGAATGCTTGTGATTCCCGGGACTATGGCGAAGGGCTACATCTAGATCTATTGCTCAGAAGGAATGTATGCCTAAGCTCACTATACCTCGGTATTATTGTTTTTCGTGATTAGCAAACTCTAGTGAGTGATAATTGATGAGGCGGAGGTCTCCCCATCCTCATTTCGGAAGGCGGGAGTTCACATGAACCTACTATTTGAGTGCCGTTAACGGGGGTTCGATTTGCGTGTTTTAGACCAGGCCGCAATGTTCTCTTAAAATTAACAGCACTTTAGTTAGAGCGGTACAGTATCATATCCTACTTAAAGTGATACTCAGGGAGTATTACTCCGCCAACCCAAAACGTACACACTCTCTAAGCCAGCGGGCCGATGTAGTCAGTGCCAGCTGTCGCACTAATTGGATCTCGGATTAATGTGAAATTAGAAATACCAATACCATACTACCCCAAAACTGCAAAACCCTATACACTACAACCAATGCATAGATCTCAAGCCAGCCCAGCCCACTGCCCTCCCGGATCATACCTTTCAAGGCTTGTAGACTCTAAACTGTAATCAACCAACTCTTCAGATTACATTTAAGCACAATTGGGTGTGCGGTACGCTCCCACATATAAACAGTCCGGTACCCATATTATCTACACAACATTCCCCTGCCAAGTTGCTAGTAAGTCTACAAACTGCGAGGCCCACCTATAACTCCTGCCCCCTCACCGGAATCAGGTGGGCGGGGACTTGACCTTAGTAGGGGAATGTAGAAGAGGGGACAGAGAGGAAACCGCGCCATTGCCGTCAGCGCATTTACATAATAATCTCCTAAAGCTATGATGTTGATACCCAATGCCCTAAACCCTTGGCAGGAGGTAAAGCAACAGGGGGTGCTTGTTTTTTTCTCTATCCCACTGAAACCCATACCACGGGCCAAGCTTAGAGAGCTGACATGAGGGTCAACGCACATTTTCTAGAGGTATCGAGGGGATACACTACAGCAACAAGGATACGGTATTTATTTCCTATTGGCCAAGTGTTTACATATGCGGCTTCCTCGGTTAGATACTCTGTACTCGGATGACCAAAGCATCAAACAGGCCGGGTACAGAGACTAGAGGTGCTTATGGATAGAATTTTATATATTAGAGAGTTCAATGTGAGTATGTATCCCTGAAGGCTTTCCCTAAGCTCAATAAAATAATGGTACTGTGCGACGGTTTCCTGTGTCGCAGACAGCGGAAGCGGCATCCCGGCAGTACTCGAGTACCCCAGACCGCCAGGACATAAAATTCCTCGGACTTGCTCGAGCACCAAGCACAACTAAACTCCATACCAACAAAACTAACTGACCATCTAACGTGCATCTATCCCCCCCCCTTTTTTTCGCCACTAGCTGTCAACATAGCATGCCCTACCCGCGCACAAACCAAGTTATGGTGCAACAGGCCCCGGATTCCGGCGTGTTTTGTGGTTGATCGGCACCATAACTTAATTTGCGCACAAGTACCCCTGAGTCCGTCTTGTGTTACCTCCAGAAAGATCTTGCTTATAGGTGCACCGGCAACGAGATCTGCAAAGTCTCCTTCCTCAACCACGCATAAATTACTAAAGTTTCAAACTGAGACCTTACCCCACCGATCTCTCTCGGACGCCACGAGAGGCCAAGGGGTACACGTATCTGGCAAGTAGAAGTCGAACACAGGGGGGATCCTGGGAGCTGAATTTTGTATGGGGTCACAGATGCGCACAGACAATTCGCCATACAAAATGTTGACCCCTGTGTTCTGGTTCTTCATGCCGGGGACTTGTACCTATGCCTCGTGCCCTTTTCCAGCTAAAGAAACATGGCGTGAAAGGAAATCATACAATTCGGCTTACCACAATTGACATCGCCCCTTCAAAGTATCGGAGCGTGACAGCTCGCTTCGATATAAGTTATAAAAAACAAAAAAAATGTCACAGCAGGTTCCCTTCCGAAGGACACCACAAATCCCTATTTCTCCAAATCTTATTCAAAATGGTCCATCCTTGAACATGCCGATGTTGGTTGCAATTTGTATAGTATTTCCGGTTCAAGGTGGCGGTCTCGGCAGACCAGCCTCTCAGCTCAAAGCTTGGACGCCTTACTGGCACAACTATCCAACGGGGAAGTAAAAGATCCCCTAAAAGATCAATCTATTTCTTCCATTCAAGGTCACCACGCACGGGGGGATCCATCCTTCCAAATCATTCCTTGTAAGGTTGTGGCTCACACAGTTAGAGTAACCATTGCTCTAAACCCCTTTAGTTCACTTGTCTCCGACGACGGCCCAGAGCCCTTCATCCGATCACCCGAGTGACATCAGATGACTCACCCTGGCAACCCCAATCAAACCCATCCCCGCACAAGACAAAAGCCATACAACATGTAAATTCGGTGGCGTATCGAGGGCTTGTAATCCGTTGTGATATCGTATAAATGACCAGACTGGTCGGCGGTAAGTTATGTGACAAAACGCTCACCGGTCCGTGACCCGCGCCACGGGCCGGTTGCGAACTTTCTTTCCTTGCTTTTTTTCTAATTCACCGTCACGAGAGCTCAACCGCCGGTTGCACTGGCAGGGGGGGCTCAGAAAGAGTCGCTCTGCTTTCTGTTACTTAATAGGAGGGAAGCCAAAACGGTGGTAGATTTGGTAATGACTTGTTGGTGTAAAAAGCATAGGTCGTATGTATTGTGCGTATGTAGGAGGAGGAGGAAGGTAAGGGGTGGTGTTTTGTGGTATGCTACATTGTGCATGGTACAAGTACAAGTAGAGCTGACTTCGGGAGAGGTGGAGTGAGTCAATTACGGCTTGGAAGGGGCTTTGATGGTGCGTGTGCAGGCCGGCCGAGTAGTTCTCTCCGTTCTTAGATTACTTCGTGGGGATTTGATATACTTTAAAGCACCCGGGATTTTGTCGAGCGCCTTGCATATGGTAGCGGGGTACCCCCTATTGTGCACTCGGGGGTTCATGCTGTGCCTCATCCTATGGCTTTCACGGGAGCGGGATTGTACAGCTGTTGTATCGCTCGACATGCGAGGCCCTGCGCTCGTGTATGTACTCTACCATGCTGCAGAGAGTAGCATACATATGGCACAGTCGAGACCTATGCAACATGTACGAGTACTGTGCTCGAGTAGAGATCTCCGCTTTGTAACCAGAGCGCGGCACTTTAATGCACAGGTATAACTAGTTCCCTGGAAAACCCCTTTCAAAAATATTATAGCAAAGTCATATGATTCACCGCCCGGGGCTGGGCCCCTTAGCATCGGTACCCCCAGAGCACACCCTCTAATGTAATCCCCTAGGAATCGCGATAGTAAATCACGCACATTACTTCACCTAGCAGCTAGGGCCCCCTTACTATAATCGCTTTCTACCATTTACCTTTCGTTAATTCTTAAGTTGTCGCTCGCGGTAAAGCAGCCCTCATTCTAGCCATATGCGGATATGTCGATTCCAGCAACTCAGCACATGTTAGGGGGGATGTTGAACCAGAGACGATCAAACACCTGCCGAGTGATGCTTTATGCAAAACTCACATGTCAAAGTGCTAGTTGTAGGCTAACCCGGGGAATCCAACTCCCTGATTTTAGGATAGCTCTTTTTTTTCCAGCTCAGGTAGAAGTGGGGTGGCTTTTTGATTTTGAGTTTTTCCGGAACTCTTGTCCCCTTGCTGTGGTTTAGCGAGTGGGCTCATGGCCAGAATTCTGACGCCGTTCTGGCGAGTGCATGTATTGCGGCACAGTAAATCTTCACTGCCGACACCGGTAACACAAACAGCCCAATTTCCTACAAGTTACAGCTTTCCACAATCTCGGCAACCCCAAAGCTAGATGCAGTGGAGCAAAATTAGGGACAGGGAACTTATGAAAGCAAAGGCTCAGAGGTCAATGTTCCAACTCTGGTTGCGGGGGGGTCCTATGACCGAACAGATGCCTTAGGAAGACGAAGCGCCAATCTTCTATACAACATGAAGATCTTCACCACATGCCCCAGGTCCGGCGCACTGCTCTCTTGATCCTGTGTGCTCCCCAGCAACGAAGGGCAAGAGCGGCAGAGCAAGCCCCCACCAAGACAATATCTCCCATGAAACCTTGCAACTAACGAACAGCCCTAAACCAGAACCTCCCGAAACCCCCGATAGCGGGGAAACCAAACTTTCAGGGATTTCTAAAAAGGAAGACAAGACAATTGGCACATCACCATCACCGTCATCAATTTCAAGGATTCAGTCGGTTGCAAACCGTCCTAGTCCAGGCCAGTTCAGCAGCGACCACGAGATTTCACGGCATCCCATCTCAATTACCCAGTTCACATCCGAATTACTTTCCTCCCGGCTGAACCCCATAATTAGTGATGAGGATAGCTAAGGTTTTGGCAACGGTGGCGTCCGCGCTCTTTTTCCTGGGGAATTGGGAAGTTAGCCGCTCAGGTTAGCATCACGGAGAGAGCGCAACCCCTGCCTAGGGCTAAAACTAATCCAGCCAGGAGCGCTGTACGAGTATTGTAACTAGAAGTCATCAGCGTTGCTGCGCTTCTGTCTTGACCTCGACCACCCTGGGTGTTCTAGCTGACAAAACGGAAGTGTGGATTGCCACCGACCCTCAGTAGGATTGCAACATTACCAAAGCTTAATTACACTCGCTCTTGAGAAGATAACGGTTTCGACCAAGAGGAAGCTCTCACAAGACCATTCTCCATTTATTCGTTGGAGGTGGTAGAGAGAAGGAGAGGGATTTTTTTTTTAAAGAAGCACGAATTCTAACTTTTAGCAGTAGGTAATTTGGAGTTCACACACGATGTGTTCGTGGACAACCCACGCACTTCGTTTTCCCACTAGTTAACTCGAGAGCGGTTCGTCCCTCGGCTACGGTACCGTAACTAGTAACCCACTTGCGTCCTCAGCGCGAGCCACACATAGACTCTCCAATTCAATATTCGCTCACTTCCATGCCCTTCACAACACCACAATACAATACAACACCTGACCCTGCAATATCTACCGTAAACACCATGGCTTTCCCACGCACAGCATCTCCATTGCTACGAAACAACCACCTACCGTATCATGCTCATCCTCACGATTCCAATACGAACCACCTGACCCACCGCCCTCAACCATCCACCAGCAAGCCAGCCAAAGGAAACAAACCCCCACCACCCAGCCACCGAGTGACCCTTCATGACACCACCCCCACGCCAACCATGATATACTTCCATCCATCCTTCCATCATCCATCTAGCTCATCCATCCACCACCCATCGCCAATCCATCCACCATCCCACCACCGCCAAGACCAAGCCCAAGCCATCCCTCCCCCCTCCACTCGCACCTCCCTCCAGCGCAAACCTTTTTCTCTCCTTCCTACCATCCACCCCACAACAAGCTCTCACACACACCCCTTCCCAAACCAGCCCCCCATCAATTCGCTCTCCCACTTTTTTTTTTCCCTTTTCTTTTCTTTTTTCCAACCTTCTAACCCGCCAATCCACCCCTCCACCCCGCTACCCCACGATCAAACAAACGGGCAAACCAGCAAACAAGTTCCTCTTTCTTTTTCAAAACCCATCTCTTGGAGGCGGGGGGAGGGGGGTGGGGGGAAGGCTCTATTTTAAACTCCTCGAGCATGACAACTGTGGGTGCGCCCTTACGCCTACATCTCTCGCGTGTTACAATGTGGTAGTGTGTCGTAACTTTGTTTCTAGCGGAACTGGGCTTAGGCCCGTCTTGGCTAGGCCGGGCCAGGCAAGGCTACGATATAATAGATCTTATCAAAGTCATGGCGTTTTGTGGCACGGTGAGGGAAGCTGTTGCTGTCGCCGGTACAGTAGTGTACGGTAGATATGATAAGTTAAATTACGGCAGTCAGGTTTGTTTTAGTCGGGTTAGATTGCCGTGGATTGGTCGGTCTGGTCTGGTCTTGTCCTGTCTTGTCCCGTCTTGGTTTGAATTCAGGTTGAAAGGAAGGCCTCCGGGGATGTGACCGCACAGTACCTCAGTTTGCACTGTACTGAACTGCACCCTACCCTGCCCTACCCTATCCTACCTAGTCAGCGAGGAGATGGAGCGGTGAGCTGCCATGACACAATACTTGTAAGGAGCTAAGGTAGGTAAACGAACTAACCAAATAGCTCTGAAAACGGTTTCTTCTTCCCCCTTCCTCTTTCGTACCTGGATTCTGGAGGAAGGGCGAGGAAAAGGGAAGAAGGGAAGGAGAAGGAGAAAGGAGGAGCTAAATTATATCAAACAGCGGACTACCAACCCACCCAGCCATAATAATAGCTTAACTTTACCTTTCCACTCTTCTAGTCTACCCCTACCTACCCATGCTCCCCATGTCACAGCAGTCCACCAACCATCACGATAGAATAACTAATCCAAATGCAAAGTACGGTACTCACGAAAGAACACCGCAAACGAAATCCTCCCTCCCCTCCCTCCATCACCCACTCACTCACTCACTCACTCACCCGCAATGCCGGCAGAAAACACGATACAGCAAATGAAAAAGGAAATGATAGAATGCTATTATATTACAATCACGTGTTATCGCATCATTCATTCCACTGCACCGTGCGATACGGTATGATCCCTTACGGTACCGGTATCATAGCCTACATTACATCCTCAACTCAATGCTTGACACGCTCCACAATGCGCACCCTGCAAGTGCGATATCATAAATGAGAGAAGAAGAAAAGGATAAAGTGAAGGAAGAAGGGTAAAAAAAAAAAAAAGAGAGAGAGAGAAAAAAGTCAACATCATCGTGCATTCCCAGCTTTCCCAAAAGTAGTCACCCGTTTAGTTGTCTCACGGATGGAGGAGGTTTTCCCTCTCTCTTTTTTTTTTTTTTCATTTCCCCCCTTCACTTTTTACCTTTCCTTTTATTTCTTTTTTTCTTTTCTCTACCCTCTCTCTCCGCTTGCCTTTCCCTTCCATTCCCTCAGTGCTAACCAGATTAGAATACGCGGTGTGAACATCATCATCACCATAAGGTTTAAAATCTAAATAGAAAGTGAAAAGGATGGCGAGGAGAGAAAAAGTTTAGCGCTTTTTTACAGTATTCGAAAAAAGAAATCAAAAAAATCTGCGTTTGACGAATGGACTAGGCACTTTTGTTACATGGTATATCGGTATGCGCATCCACATACCTCAAACAAACTCCTATGAACCATTACACAAGATGGGAAAAGCAAAACAGCAAGACATAGGGTATGGAAGAAGAAAAAAAGTGAAAAAGAAACTAACTTTACATTCACTTCCTCATAGCTGTTATCATACTTCGTGTGTAGAGCGACCTTGGACAACGGTAATCAACGTCTTTTTAGTTGTTTGAAAAACAACATCCGCCGGAAAAAAACATACAACAAAAAAGTGTAGAAACAAGGTAAAAAAACAAAACAAGATATGATGTTACAAACGCCAAAATGCGAAGGGAAAGAAAAAAAACACCCCCAGCCTCACAAAAAGGGAAAAGGAAAAAAATCTCAGAACTTTTGGTTCGCTCTTATCGGACAACAATTCTGAGGGGCTTGAATTTCCCTCCAACAGCTCTGCACTCTCCACAGCTTCCCCTCCTTCCGGAGTTGAAAGCACACTCATCGCAGAAGCCGGACATACATTCTGTACATGCGAAAGCTTCGTGGATCGGTGTGAGGTTATCACAAGTAGCGCACAAGAGCTTGCGGGGACTCGGCATGGGGAATTCGGAAGCCGAGGTGGATGGCGGAGAAGCGGTGGGTGCTAGCGAAGGGTGAGACGACGACGCAGTCGCAGGAGGAGATAGTGGTGTTTGCTGTTACAAATGTTAGGAAGGTTTAAGCTTATATCAACACAACCAGGAAACCCACCGGAGCATGGCTGTATTCGTGATGGTGGGATAGATGGTGAAAAGGCTTCGGGTCAATTGCTACAGCACGGGTGGTTGCAGCTTCGATGAGCTCATCCCAACGAGAAGCATTGGAGGACTGGGTACTTGAATTGTCGGGGATGGCGCCGGACTCGGGATTGCTGGCAGAGTAGGATTGACGCTTTCGCCTCAAAGGGGCCGAGGGCTTGCCGGTTCGAAGGGGAGGAAGCTGGGATTGCAAATGGCTGCGGTGGTGATTGTGGTGAAGCAATTGATGACGGTGGGAGTTGTGACGGCCATCATCACTATCATCCTCCGTATCCTAACGGTGTGGAATATTAGCTATCAAGTCCCGAGCGCTAGCGTGTTTGAAACAGATTATTATTATTAATTCACGATGTCATAGCGCACCAAAGCTACTGCACCGTGCATAAAGTTTACATGAGGAATTGTAAGACCTAGTCAGGAGTCACAAGTAACATGAGACTAGCCAATGAAAAGCCTTCAAACTGCTATCATCGCTGGGAAGAGCAAAAGCATTCCGTCATTGGTCTGCACCCCGCCGAGCCTCTGGATGGAAGCAGCACTGGTTCTCGGGAATTGAAGAATGAAAAGAGAAAAAAAGGCACTTACAATATCGCTGCGTCTCGAGGGCATCTCCTCTTCAAGCTCATCCTCCTCCATAAAATCGTGATCTTCTTCATCGTCATGCTCCTCGTAGTCGGATATTACGGCTGAAAACTTTGATTGGAAAGTGACTGGATTTGTAGACAGGGATATTGAAGGAAGGGTTTCTGATTCGTTTGCCGATGATGGAGGCGACATCCCATCAACATACTGCTCATCTTCATGCTTGGAAAGAGCTGCAATAGGATTAGTGGGATAATTCAACGCCAAATTCGGAAAGGAACCAGGGCATCTCGCTACGAAGATACGTAGGTGCAGAGAAGGGCCTCCGAACAGCCTAGTTCTGACTGACCTTTTCCGGGTTTTCTAAACACCGCCATAGCAGATGGAGCTGGCATATGCTGAGGCTTTCTCATATGAAATTGAGCGTTCATAGCAGCCGCTGCCAGACCTCTGGATGGTAAATTAACCATCTTTGCGAAAGTTTCGGGGCTCGCTGGGAGCTTCGGAATCCAGTTATCTGGATGTGCCCGCCGAATATGCTCACAAATGGACCGGTAGGCAAAGTTCTGGGAGAGAAAAAACGAGTCAACATAACCATGACCCCCTTGTACGTGGAAACACTCTTCCAGAATTTGAGATGACTTACACCAACGCATTTCTTCCTGCATATCGAACCGTCGGCATTGAACAATGGACACACGACCTCCCCGTGCCCTCCATTGCCGACAATTCCGCCTCCGGCGTATATTTTCTTCGCGACCGTGGCCGGGTTCTTAGAATTCAGTGGGGATTTAGCCGCGGCTGGCATTTCGTCGGTTCACTTGAGTAAGAATTTGGTCGCTGCTGTTGAAGAGACGGGACGGCGATCGAGTGATGGAGGAGGAGACACGATGCAATGAGAGAGAGGGTTCGGACGGTGTCTTGACTCTTGGGGGTTGCCAGTGGTTGGGGGAAGCGGAGAAAGTGCAAGACAGGATAAGAGAGCACAGAAACAGAAGCCGGGGGGGAGGGAAGCAAGGAAAAAGTAAGGAAAAAAGAAAATAAAGGTAGAAATCGGGATACAAGGAGGAGGAGAGGAGAAACAGGCCGAATTTGGGGTGATAGCTTCTTCACCCCCCCCAACAGCTAGCTCTTGCGCGGGTCTCGCGTCTGATTGGCCGAAGCTCCGGGGGTGAGGAGCTGTGGGTGGGACTTGGCAGAGGTGGGGGGGAAGGGAGGGAAGAGGCAGAAGAGAGAGGGAAGAGAGAAGCAGAGAGAGGAGAGGGGGGGGCAGCCAGATGAGGGGGGGGGGGAGGCTGTACTCGAGTACTGTACGGTACTGTACTGTACGTAATCGGCAGTTGCTGTCCTGTGTCCCCGCGGCCGACGACCGTGGTGGTGAAAATTTTTCCTTCGCCTGGTCCTGACTCCACTCTGCAAACAAAGAGCTCGAGAGCTATAACTCTAAACTTGTTATGATATCCGCACTTGTGATGTGTGGTAGATTGGTATATGAGGCGTGAAGATGATAATGAGAGTGGGAGAGAGTACTAGTACTAGTAGAGCAGATACCACAGTCACATAGAGAGATTATAGACTCAATACTGACAGCTAATTACTCAAGGGGCCAACAAGTCTTCATACGGTACAGTACAGTAGTCTACTAGTACCCAAAGCTCTCTTCTACGGTGTTCATTGCTGCTCCGATAAGCTTCCTGCCGTATTATCATTATTCCCCATACCCGTACTGTACCCATAATTTCCAATTCCTTTTTTTGTTTTCTTTTTTTGTTCTTTCTTTTGGCTTGTCGCAGGCGTATGGCACGGGCATCAATATATCATAACGGACGCAGCTTTCCCCGCCTGTTCGCATGGTACAATTCTCGTATCGGCATATTCCCTCCCATTCCCAGCGTCAAGAGGAGGAGCAGGAGGAGGAAGAGGAGCAGAGGAAACCTTTTTTTTTTTCCTTTTCCCTTCTTTTTCCGCCGTTGACATGACACGCGCTGGATGCATGTCAAAGCTCCCTGATAAGAAGCTAGCAGCAGGAGCTACGGGCACTCACACACCCTCCCTTTCTGCCCACCTCGGGTATGTCAACTTGGGCCTGACGCCATTGTTTACTTACATAGCTCTGAGACCCCCCCCCTTTCCAGCGCGCGCACGGTGAAAAGGCTTCGACATGATCAGCGAACAAATCAATCGATCTCCACAATCATGTATGATATGCTCTCCTCTTGCTTACCCTACATATATAACATATAACAGAGCACGTATGATACTGTAGGAGATCTTGACGACAGGTCTCGTCCTTCAAAATGTCTGAGGGTTTGGAGCGTGAAGAGTTTTACCTGGCTATTATTCTGGACGGCGGGAAGAGCCCTCCTCCTGTTGTTGTTGTTATTTTATTTTTTCCCTCTTTAACCTCCCTTTATTCCCTTCCCCCAGCCGACTGTTTACCGCCGTCTCATCTCCTACCCTCTCGCACGTGTCGGGGAAGGTACCCGCATAGAGCTCCTGGACTCGGTAAAGCCCCCCCAGCTATCGGTACTGTAACCTACTCCTCCCCAATTTTATCTGCACTTGGACCAATTCCTAATCCAGCCTCTGCACCCTCCCTCTCCTCACCCTCTCTTCCCCCCAACCCGTCATTCCACAACAGCTTCGCGTAACGAGAGAAATCCTTCGGGCAAAACAGCTCGAACTTGGTTAGCCCCATCCCCCCCTCGAGGATCTTGTTTTTCTGTTTTTGTTTTTTTTCCCTTCTTCTTTTTCTACCAGCCATCTTACCCGAAATGGTACGTCGCACATCTGCATTAACCGTTGATTTATTTACTCCCCTCACATTCCGGTGCGCGTTGCGCGGTGACGATGGTTGATTTCAAATGTCTCTCCTCACCACCCCACCCCCCCCTTCCTCTTCTTCCCCCTTCCCCTTCCCCTTCCCTTCTCTCCTCTGCCCGATGCCCATCGGCTATATGGAGTGCATCAAATTTCCAGTATTTTTATATTTTTTGGTCGCTTCCGATACCCGATAGAGATGCCGGCATGGCACCAATCATGCATGCCATACCGGAGCACATCCAAGCAAATCAATCAGCCAAGCAAAATAAAGTAAGCACGTCTGCGCAGTCCGAGCACAACTTAATTCTCGCAACACCAAGACGCCGCCTTTCTTAATTCATCAAATCAGTAATCCAGATTGGGTATTGTATGAGATTGGGCCTAAATAGGACCCGCCAGCCCTTTATATTGGTATCATACTTGGGCGCGAAACGAGCATAATTCTGTCGGATTCTGCTTTGGTTGGTCGTGAACTCCTTAAATTTATCCTAGCAGTCCCTAGCTGGTAGAGTATTCACTAGCTTGGTTGGTCGAGATTACGGGTGTGTAACGCGAACCATGCAGCCGAATGCTTTTGTTGCAAACACCTCCTCTGAGTGGTCGAGGAGGCCCTCGAACCAACCGGAGGAAGTTCGACAGGCCTACCCTTAATACAATGTTAGCAAATTTTGGCCTAGCCCCAACAACTTTCTCCCGAGTTCAAAATTACCTTACCTTACCTCCTACACAAACTTGCTTACTAGTACTTCCACCCTACTAGAACACAATCTTCTCGAAAAATGGGAACCTTGGAGTTGCTGTTCCCCGATTGATCCTCTACCCATGTAAGGATCAATACTCGGAAACATCTGTCGTTGTTGATATCCCGCTATTTCTTGCCGAGGCCTTTTTTTTTTTTGGGCCCCGGCTAGCCATCGCACACCATACCATATGTGATGCAATCCAAGGAAGGACAAAAGACATGTTGTGCGTCGAGTGCTCGTACATACATGCATACATAGCCGGCACATGGCCAGAAGTTCCAATGGCCCTCTCCCAGCAAGACGAGGGGAGACTGAGACCTTCTTGACACCATACCGGTGCACTGTAGTCATGAATTGGAACTGGAAGGATCAAAAAAGACTACCGGTATCTTTACACCGACTCCAACTGAACTCTGTGTGCCATGCTTCATAGTAGCACGGTACCAGTACAACTTGAATGTGGCTCGGGTATGATCTAGCACGATGATCTGACCGCTATGGGGCAGGAAGATAGGCAGATACAGTAAACCAATCCATGCTCAGGAATTTTGTCCGTTGAAACCTTGGTGCAGAGGAAAAAAAAAAAAAAAAAAAGTGAAAAGTGAAAAGTGAAGTGAGAAGATGCGTTACCCAAGAGACAGTCACAGCCTATTACCCACAACAACAGATTAGCCTTCTTCATCGTGTGATGCCCCACTATCTACCCCACATCGTGAGACGGAAAGCGAGGGGCAAAAGGAGGGGTGGGGAAGAAAATTCTCTCTTCCGCTCTTCAAGTCCCGACCTTTCCCATGAGATGGCTTAAGCTAATCGCAAATTAGCTAGCGGGCTCAGGACAATATTACAGTACTGTACTCGTACTCGAGTACAACAAATATTGTTATCATAGGATGCTAGCTCTAGCTTGGTCCCGTTTGGGGGAGGGCCGAAGAGTCTGGGCATAGCGTCAGGTCCCTGCAATGCTGCTTACTACGAGTAGGAGAATGCAAGGAACTTACCATACAGTCAATCGCTTTGCAGCGCCGACAATCCCATGGGGCTCAGGAGCTGTGAAATGTCTTGAACATAGGGTAAGGGTTGAGCTGGACCACTCGTCACTTTAATATGGTACAGAAACTTGTTCCCGGGAGGACGGAATGGAACCGCCTGTAAAGACTGCTGACCGCCTTAGCCTGTGCAGAGTTGTGGGAGGCTCCCAGTTGTGCGGAATCCCTTGTTACATCGATTGTCACTCGTTTTTCTTTTCATTCCTTGGCACCCTTATCGGACTTGTCTGGCCAATCGCACGTGAGGTGCCTGGGCACAGAACCATTTTCCCGGAGTTCCATGGGGTGGTGACGGTGGGGGTACAAGCGGTCGGTAGATGGGTTTCCTTAATACCATAACTAGTGCACTGTCTCACCAGGCACTTTGCCTAGTGCGAGAATGTCTTTGCTACTATCCTCGAAAAGAGAGGCACCGCTTCAGCAATCCGGGGTTAGCCATCTGCAACAGAAGAATTTCCTTTGATGAGGAGCTGCGGTCGTACTTACCTGCTGGCGGGGCCCGGATACCAGGAACCCTTGGGCCAGGGTAACAACGTCTTCACAGAGAATCACCCGCCATTGCTCATGGGCTCAAGTATTACTAATCAATTTGTGAGTTTCCCAACCCTCTTCTTCTATCGGTTCAATAGAGCGACGGCACTTACCGAGAATGTCTGTGCCGATAGGCTTGGATGATTTAGAACGTCCCAGTGCTTGGCCTCGAATCTCTGGACTAGTAAGCAAGCTCTAGCAGGAGGTCAGTTTAAGTACCCTCATGGCGTCAATTGTTACCCTTAACCTTAGGGGCCAGGACGGCCATGTTCATAAAAGGCCAAGGGAGCCCGCCAATATCGCGTTCTCTAAATTGTTGAGAAACTGTAGGCGTACTTGCAGCGGTACGGCACGGGGTGGGCACCACTCTTGACTAATACTGTATTCTCTGAAGGAACCCGAAACGCGGGCTTGATGGACACGGTGATTCCCCATCGAACCTAGGATTGGGATGAGAAAAACCCCACAGGCTGACCTTGGTAACATAACAAGATGATCTATCTTAGGAGGTAGCCGAAGTTGACGAACCAAATACCCGCATTGAGAGATTGATTCCACGGACGGAGTTTGGGAGCGACACCAGCCGCCATTGAAGTTGTTAAAAATACCAGGCTGTTTCCTTGGCAAGAGTTATCAGGTTTCCGGATAGCCGACTGAGCGGGTTAGTCTTTGCGGTAGCCTTTGCGAAGAGAAACGAGCGCATCTTTCTAGGAGGGCCCTAGCATATTACCAACTCAGCCTTGGACACACTCGAGATGTGTCAGCGGCCGATAATGCAAGAAGAGCTACTGGTATGATACCTTGCTACCCGTGTCATCTCAGTGGATAGACTTGATACACACCTTCCCGAATGACAACGCGGGAGTAAAAGTGCCAAGCAATCATTATCGTAGACTGACTTCTACCTGACTCCCGTAAAAGCTCGTGCGGTGGTTGAGATTTCGCAGAGAGAGGAAGAGGCTAGCGGTAGAGGTATGAGAGGAGCGAACCGGGTGAAAAGCAGCATACCTTAAAGCTAGATATAAGATTGTTTTCACCGAAATAGGGGTGGGGATATGGAGGATTTTATAAATTCCAGGGGGTGACTGTCTGCGTGTCATCTGCTCCTCGATGCATCATCTTCGCTGCCAGTTGCGTGATATCTAGAAAAATGGTGTTGATTCCGAGTGATGATCCGTGAGTCCGGGGGGCAACTTGTTGGATATCATGGGTTGTGAGCCGAAGCTTCGTCATAAGGTCGTCCTGGTTGTCATTGGTTGTGGTGCTTGCTTGTCGTCTTTGCTCTCTCTCTCTCTCTTTTCTTTTCTTTCTCTTTACTTTTCTTTTCTCAACGGTTCTCTCTCTTTCAACCATAAACGAATGCAATGAAACTCGTCCAACATAACTCTTGTTTAACCTTTAATTTCTCTCTCTCTCTCGCCTTTAGTAAAGCTCTCTCCATGCTCTCTGCACTCAATAAACAGTAGCGTAAACTCTTTATTCGACCCACCGCTTAGAGAGTCCAGCTCTCCAGGGGTCATTTCTAACACAACGGTTGATAAGGAGTTCGTTTGGAGTGAGAGTCGATGGATCTCACAGAGGTCGCGGTGTGATAGAACTTTGGAAGGTTGGTGTGTTAATTGGGTATAATATTGGTATCTGTGGGAGGGAATACTGCTAATAAATCTCGGGATAGAATGAACGGCAAGAAATAACATCGGTTGATCCGCCACTAATGGAAAAAATAGACCCCTGATGCACCAACCAGTCGCACCATGTCATAACCCAAAATGCCCCACCGCTGGCTAAATTATATGAACTACATCAAAATTCGAGAGCCCCTAATAGGCCCGAAATAACGCCCTCTTCCCCACCCCCCACCAGATCCATGAATCCGCCGCCTTCGCCGCCACAGTCAAATTCCTCGCCGCCCGCATATTCACCATATTCCTCACCACAATATTCCTCGCCGCCATATTCTTCGCCACCGCACTCCTCTCCGCCATAGCCTTCGCCGCCGAATTCCCCTCCGCCATATTCTTCCCCACCATAGCCACCTTCATAGCCGGCTTCCTCGTAACCACCCTCCCCGTATCCGCCCCCTTCGTAGCCACCATCTTCGCAGCCTCCTTCGTAGCCTACTTCGGCTTCCATGTAGACTCCCTCTTCAGAGGCATATACCTCGCCCTCCATGTATACACCACCCCCTTCACCGCCAGCATATACCTCACCTTCGAGGTACACTCCCTCTTCGCCACCATATGCCTCTTCCCCAGTGTAAGCACCTTCCTCGCCACAGGGCTCCTCGGTATACATTTCTTGCTGTTGTTGCTCCGCCATAATTTGCTCCTGCTGTTGCTGTTCCACCATCATCTGTTCTTGTTGCTGTTGCTGTTGTTGCTGCTGCTGCTGCATCATCATCATTTGCTGTTGTTGCATCATCATCATTTGTTGCTGTTGCATGCGCTGCTGCTGAGCTGCAGGACCGCCTCTGCCTCTACCCCTGCTACTTCCACGGGTTGGAGCCCCGCCTCTGCCAGTAGCGGCCCCTCCTCTGGTTGGCCCGGGCGCCGCACCCCTTCCGCTTCCAGGAGCTTGACCAACTGCACCTCCACGAACAGGCCCAGATACTCCCCTTCCTGTGCCGGGACCTCCCATCATTCCACCTCGGGCTGGCGGCGGCGGCCCTCCTCTCCCAGCCCCAGGTGGGCCCCCAACTATCCCACCACCGCGCCCAGTGACGGTGGTCACAGCTGTGGCCAGCTGTTGGTAAATCCCGCCGGGCACCCCGCCGGGCATGCCGGGTTGCATTACCGGTTGCGGGCCATTCATATTCATTGGCATGCCTCCGTTAACCCCATTCATACCAACTGGTACAGGGCCACTCATGCCCATCTGCACGCCACCATTTATACCAACCGGCGGTCCACTGCCCATTCCGACGCCGACCCCACCGCCCATGCCCACGTGAACTCCACCCATCTGATTTTGAATGGGTCCTGGCATGGGACCCTGCATGGGGCCCGGTACAGGACCTGGCATCGGACCTAGCATGGGGCCAGGCATGGAACCCGGTATGGGGCCATGCATGGGTCCGGTCACCATGGGTGCTGGAGCACTGTACGCCCGAGGTCCCATGGGTTGTGGATGAACGCTAGTCATGCCACACCCGCTAATAGCCATGGCCCCCCTTGCCCTGCCTCTGGGGCCCCTCGTGGGGCCTTGCATACCTCGACCTGGAGGAGCACCTCTCCCAGTTATCGTGCCGCCCCGCGCAGGGTGAACAGCCCCCCTCCCTCTCCCATCAATCATCGAACCGCCGCGAGCTGCCTTAACCGGCTCTTTGAGTCTCTTCTTCGGCACCCAGAATGACCCAGAGTCCTCGAATGCTTTTTTGATAACAGTTGTTGAGGCCTTGGACATGGTCTTTAACCCCTGAGCTGCCATCGCTGCCCCACTAGAAACAGTGCTTCCGGCTGGCGCGGGGGGTTTCTTTGTCATTGGACGGATGGTGGTCTTGGTAGTTGTTGTTGTGACTGCCTGTGGAGTGGTAACAACCATCTTGCGGGGTTGTTGGAAGGTACCTTGTGCGACGGGAGCCCCTAGAGATAAGTTTTGGTGGTCTGCTTGGTACATTGAGACTGGCCCCTGGGCTTGTTGAGGTGGACGTGTGGACATTGGCCGAGGAATGGCTTGATTGTGGTACTGTTGCTGGAATGGAGGATGCGGGTGAGCAGCCTGGGAGTATAATGGTTGAATTTGAGGAGCCGAGTACCCAGTTTGGCCAGGAGGAATCTGCTGAGGGTGGGCTCCTATTGTGTGGTGGTGAGGAAGAGTGGGAGAGTTCGCATCGAAGGCAGACTGAGGACTATTTATCGTTCCTGGGACCGGGGATTGAGAACCTGATGATACTGAAAGATTCCTCTCGTGGAGGATGGGAACGTTAACCGGGCCGGGTGGCACTTGTGGCCTGGGCTGTTGCAAAGTTGGCGCTGTGGATTGCGACCGGATCCTTGGTGGTGGAGAATTTGGCACACGAATTATGTTTGTTGTTTGCGCAGCTGCCGAAGGGGATGGAGCTGCGAGACCAGTTGTTACAGCGATATCTGTGAACATCTTATCTTCCTCTGAAAACCCGTTGAATGTAGCCGACAGGTGAACTCTCTCTTCTATCTCCTCTTCCTTTTTGGAGACTTCGGGAGTGGGGAGTTTAGTCGTGGGGGAAGCCGGTTTTGGCGTCGAGGGAGTTGGTACATCGCTGCCGGCGACTTCTACGATGCCTTGGGGAAGCGGAGTTGAGGATGAGGAACTAGACCCCACGGGTTTGCGAATTGGTGCAGAGGTAACGGGAGGGGTGTAGTGGGTGGGAGCAGGTGTTTGCGAGGCCCGATGTTCGAGGTGGTATTGAGGAACCGGAGTCTGAGGAGGTTGGTGATTAGGCTGTATTTGTTGTTGCATTTGCATTTGCAGCTGATGTGTTTGTGTTTGTGGTTCCTGCTGGTGGTGCATTTGGAGTTGGGGCTGGTGTTGCGGTTGCAGTTGTCCCACAGCAGTGGGGTCAACAGGAATGTTCGGCAGGTGCTGATACTGCTGTTGATACTGTGGGGTAGGAGCGGCCGAAGGATCGAATCCCTGGACCTGCTGCTGTTGCGGGGGATAATGAAGATTTCCCAGTGGAGACGCTGGTAGAGCATTCTGCTGGGCTGTATTCGGACTATTAGAAATTTCTTCATTGCATAACCGGACACTTCTAGGCAAACAGCTGGATGACCACCCCTTCGAATATGGATAAGAGAGAGACCCACGGTAATCCCAAGTAACCGTCCCTGTCATCGAATTATGAAAGTAAAATTTCTGTTGTGACTGGTCCCAATGTGCAGCCCAGCCCGGCGGGACCTGAGGAGGTAGCGGAGCACACGGATTAGCAAAGCCCGGCTGTTGCATCGACTGCTGCGGAACAGTCTGTGGTTGATACATCTCTGCGAACCGGAATGCCCTGTCGGAAAAAATTATCACGGAATAGGGGTTATGGAAAGGAGAGAACAAGCGGCATCGAGATATAGTGGAAGAGAGGGGAAATAATAGAGTAGAAGGTCGATTTTCAGCCGCAGCCAACGATGCCTCTCTTCTGTGCTCAGGCTGGACATAAGCGGCTGTGATTGGTCGACAGAAGCCACTGTTTCTAATTGGAGGGGATTAACCGAAGCTTTCGAGATGTTGGTAAAAGGGTAGCTCCTTAAAGTCCCTTTTCCACAAAGTAGAATTTTGTGCTACCTTGTGCGACCGTGGAGCACAAGGTTAAACATACAGTACATCCCTGTGGGATTTAGGGTTCGGCAAAGTCACGGATCCTCGTGCAGGTCCCTCCCATCACCCGAATAGTGGGCCTATGATGTCTTTTGCGGATTCATGGTGCAATGTTGTCCCTCTTTTGGAGTGCTGTCTCGTGAAGCCAGGCGAATCGGTGCCTGAAGCCTGAGGGGCATGGTAATTTAAGCGAGAGGCTCGCTTAAGGAGGTCTACCGGAGTATTATTTTTCCGTCACCGAATGCCAAGGCTAAACTGGTGGAGTTTAGCGTGACACTAACTAGGACAGTACCGAAAGCTTATCGTAGGTGCTGGTTTGGGTTACATATGTACTCGAGTACACAGAACGCCGAAGAGTGCAATGATGACCACTCCGGAGCGGAGGAGCCGGGGCATGGAATATATCAAGCACCTTGCATGACTTATCCGTATGGGGCACAAGCTAGCCGAGGTCCTGTTCCCCAGACGGCCAGAAATGTGCTGGTCAGTGCCACTGTGGAGTTCCTAAGATACCACGAACCATTACGGTAGTCGCGCGCAAACAGTCGCCTTCCTAGTTCCACCGGGCTCTGCGTTAGCATAAAAAGTTGTGCTCTCTGTAGCAGCAAGAGACCCACTAGGCGCCTATTTCCTGATTAGTTTGGGATTTGAACCTAATACAAGGAATGGATACAGTAAAAATGGCTGCCGTAACACTAGAGCCACATGATAAGGCACCACTAACTTTCCCACAGCTTCCGTCAGAGGATTTAATCGTCAAAATCGGGAGTGTAACTGGAGGCAGTATCACCAGTGCTAGAACGCAGCACGTGGATGGGGTAGTGGCGAATGCAGAGCATTTACCATTGGCGTGCCACGTTCTAGCACTGGTGACACAGCCTCTAGTTACACCCCCGATTTTGAAGTTGAGAAACTGGTACCCGGGAAGACACCACCTTTTGGTGCTGGGAGCAGTTTGTTGTGTCGGAGTATAACTGATAAGTGGCGCAACGGTTCAATACTCGAACCAGAATAGGGTTAGACTATGGCAGTTATATTCAGAGATTTCATTCGCTCGTCGTCAAATCAACCAACTAAAACATGGGTATATATGATGTGACACAACAAAACCACCTTTGTCACCCCACTGCTTCCCATACCTGTCGATTCATCTCCATGCATGACCCCATTTGCCTGCGTACCTCTGTAATAATAATAAAAGAAACAAATGACAATAGACCGTCTCCGTCAATCCTTTCAACTATCCGCTTATTCCGACTCTGGGGCGCTAAATGAATGATGTTTCTTCCCCAGATTTGGGGAGATATTTCACTCTTGAAGTCGCACAGGTAGACTTGGTTCCACCTATTGGAGATTAGTATGAAGTCAGTTAATTCAAATCCGGGAACAAACCAGGCGGGGTTGGGATGAATTCGCCTGTTTGGAGACTTCCTTTGACGTTGTAGTGGTACCAGATTTCATTGAATTCGCCATTCTTGCATCCAATGGTAACCGGAAAGCCATGAGCGGCGGTAAGAGCGCTTTGGATAGCGGCAGACGCATATGTCTTTGTGGAAGAAGGCGTAATATCAGCGATAGCAAGGGCCTATTTAGGGAAGGCAGAGATTTAGCTTGGCTCTAATTTCATGACTTGGGTTTGATTACCTTGTATGAGTCAAAAGTCTTGAACAAATCAACAGTAATATGAAAGAAATCAATCATTTCCTCCTTAGAAGAATATCTAGAATAGCATTCAGTGTTGAGGGTGTTGATACAAGTTCCATGTTTGTCCCATTCGTGCTTCCACAGGCTCTCATCGTTCCCTTGATAATCTTTCCAGTACTTGTCCATGTATCTGAGTAAGGCAGTCTCTCCTGCAGCCTGAATACTTGCGCGAACATCAGTGTACTCTCTAGAGGGATCGCAGTACTGCTCCCACGTTCCATCGCAATTGTCAGGCCAGGCTCCATGTATAGTCCAGGAGTCAACTACAAGAATAATTGTTATCTCATAAAATCCCTTATCCATCTCTGGGGCACCTACCTGGGCCGGTGGGGGGGTGAATATCCCAAAACTGTGTCAAGAGAAGCTGCCCGCCCGGATGATTGAAACAGCACGCGTCAGGAACTGCTGTAGTATTACGGCAACTGACCTGGGTGTTCGAGCAACTTGCTGGAGTTCCTGCGGGGCTCGAGAGGTCCGCAACATAGGACTTAAAGCCTAGGACAGCTTGAGCATACCCGAGAACGCAAAAGATGGAACGCATAGAGAGAGGCATTGCAGCTGCCCCCCCAAATTTCTCAACTGGGGATCCGCCCATAAATACTCTACAATGGCCATCCTGATTTTCATCTAGTTGTTCTTGGTACCACTATACTAATCGATATGTGCATGCATTCCCCCTTGCTTCTTCCAAGAGGCATACAGGGGCTCAATACCTTAGTTCGGATAGGTGTATTCAGTATATTATAGTGTAGGTATGGTTGGATATTAAGATACTCCCCCGTGATGAAATTAGGAAAACTCAAGGTAGGGGGCAACTAATTGGGAAGGTACATAGGGACTCTTCCAAAAAAAGGCAATCCATACGCTTAAGTTGGATGGTGATCAGAAACCTCGGTACGCAGTGACCGCTGGCCGTTTGCTTCTTTGGTGGGGCGGAAGGATTAATTTTTTTTCATGCCGGTGGGATGACCACCCTGGGCATATATTGGAGGGCGAAAAAAGTGCTGGGAAGCCTGATTATCCTTTTATCGTTGATCACGAGCTAGTGCCTTGATCGCTTCCGACACGCTTACTCGGGACCCCTTGTCGCCGTACACCTGGTCGATCCTTTCGTCGCCATTGGTGGTGTAGGTTTGGACACTATATCTTTGCTGTTTTATCTGATCCTATCAACCTTCCATGTGAGGAATCTCCAGTGCCAATGTCGCCGTATGAGACACAGCAAAACCAACGTCTTCGTGGAGCATCACTTAAAGTTTAATGCTTGATGGGGCATCAAGCATTACTCCCCTATTCTTTAAACGGAATGACCCCCTACGATAATTAGTCTCTTGCTAGAGTCCCCCCCCCCCAAAAAAAGCAGTCGGGAACTTCAAATTTCCCCCTTATTGAACTAAGTTAACTGCTACTGAGGGGCAGCGTCGGTGGACGGCGGGGGTGATAAAACGGCTTTTCCGGATCCACGCATGACCGACTGATGAAGGTTAGGGCTCAGAAATTACTGATGGTCGGTTTTTTTCGGCGTGATTCCCTATAATATTATGATACCCAGAGAGAGGGGAATTTAGCCAAACGCTAGAGTGTTTGCTGGAAATGCGAATCTATACAAATTGTTTTCAGGACAAACGTAGTAAGGTCAGTTCTAATCGATTATCTATCGAGCAAGGGCTCGGAAGCTAAGTACCGGCACTTTTGAAGCTTTTGTTGGGGAATTAATCAAAAGCAGTAGTTCAGAATATATATTGTTCGGGCAACCTCTAGAGATTCAATGGTGTAGAGGTATCATGGGCGCTTGCCATTCAGTGTGCGCCCGACCCGGGTTCGATTCCCGGTTGAATCACAATATCAGATCTTTTTTTGCCTGGATTTTTCGCTAGATCCCCTCTCGCTCAATGCACCCTAAGAATCCATGTGCTCTACCTTGCAAAACATCCAGGGTGGTTAGAATATGCCTAGCCCTGCTTTTCACTTACCCACCGATGCAGAAAATGGTGAGGATAGCATCTCGCAGTAACAATGAGTGACCAACGATAAGTCGGTCCCCTATATTCTGTTCTCAGATTGGGCTAAGCTATGGAAGTTGAGGATTAGCCGATGTTTTTACGGCAGTCTATTAGAGGAATATCACTTCACCTAGCAATCTTATAGCAATAGTTTTAGGGTTTAATTAAGTATAACTTGCCTAGCTAAAGTGCGGCATCGGCAACATATAAATTTCGTAGATAGATCCTAGAGAGCCAGGCCTATTCTCACGGGATTGCACACTGCATCCCATATGGCACGATAGCCTAACCTATTGAATTTTTCAGAACATTCAGTATAGTATTATAGGATGTATAACGAAAAGGCGTACAGAGGTCAAGGAGTCACCCCAGCCATAAACCCGAGCCACCAAGCAAACCCAAGGAAACTCATACGATGAGATGAGCCACGAAAGAGGAAATTCCTGCAACTCCATACCCATCCAATTTCGTCAACTAATACAACGGCCTACAGAGAACTGCTCAAGTCATTCAGTGTCTGCAAACAGAGTTATTCTCGCTTCTGTTTCAGGTTTTTTGGTTTGGCTGCATGAATTGTTCCGAGCATACAAGAATACTAACAATAAGATAAACCCTTCCGCTCTCCCTTACAAAGTCATCTCGTATCACTCATTTTCCTCCAAAGAAAATAGATGTGAGGCCGAAGGCTAGTGCTTCTCGACCAAGTCTAGTGTCAAAAACTTTCAACGCCCACCTCTCTGCCTACCCTCTCCCTAATGCGGCGCCATCTCCACAAAAGTAATTTTCATAGCATTGTTGTTCTCCATCCAAACTCTCAAATCTCTTACTCGGTCACCTCCGTGGATAAAACCCATGTTATAGAACGATCACATTATGCAGGGCACTCGAAACAATATTGGTGAACTCTGCTTAGTTGCCTCCTATCTCTGCTCATATGGAAGAAGAGTCTGGCCTTCCTTAGTCACTCGGGCTCCGTTTAGTTCGGGTTAGTTTAGGTGGGTAGAGACCAATTGGATCCGGTTTGGGCTGGGCTTAAGAATGTACAACCCAGGTAGACCCACCACGAGGGTAATCGTCACCCCAATGCCGATGGTAGCACCGTCAATGACAACTATCTCCACAATAGCAGCAGCCAGGGGTATTGGCTGGAACCTGACGGGGGTCCGGTTGGTTCCTGGGGAGATTTCTCCGGAATGGACAAGGTCAGTTTAAAAAGAGGAATTCAGCTATGGCATTGCGCCAATATTTCTTGGACCTTTCTGGTATGGACTTTGGGCTAGAACTCACTAAGTCTGACTCGAAAAACTTGAAGGGAGATGAACCACCTGAGTTGCAAGATTGACAGAGCGCTATATGCTATTCCAGTGTCCCCAACGGTCCAGGGGCCCGACAGGGCTCGGAGGACGGACTGAAAAGACTCCTAGACCGGACCGGACCAAGAAAAATATTCCGTCCCAGTCTTCGAAATGTGAAAACGGCCGTTTCCACTTAGGACGATGGGCCCGGAAACCCGAGGCAATAGTGTTTGGGGGTGTCTGAAGATGGGAGGGGTATAGCGGGGATGATGGTCGATGGCGGGGGAAGACTGGGGAGGGTTGGGACTGCGAGTGACCGCCGGTGACCGCAGAGCCTGCAAGGAAGAACTATAAACAATGCAAGACCGTAGGGGAAGATAGAGGACTGCGGGGGACTATAGGTGACTTAAGGAAATAGAGGGGACCGTGGGGGGTTATGTGACATTTGGAGAGAGGGCAGTGGAGAGTAGGGAATTATAGGGGACAGTGAGTGATCACAGGTGACCGAAATAAAAGAAGTGAGGCAGCTGATACTAGTAGGCAAGTGTGAACGAAAATAATGTCGGGAGAACTAATTTCAAGAGGGACCGGGCCAGAATAAACAGACGGGAAGCCCATAAATAGACCAGTCCATGATAGTAAAAATACACAACCAGGTGGGCCACAGGTATCCAGTCTCCAGTGTGTGCGCAAGGAAAACCGGCGGGTGACCAACATGAGTGTTTGGCAGACGGAGAAGTGAATTCATCAGAATAAAATACTAGTGCCAGGCCACAAGTTGCTGAAAACAGGGGGATATTCCTATCAGCGCTCAGATATACATGTAATAAGTTACATAAAGATTTTTTAGTATGTATTTCCTTCATCCCTGTTTTCAGGTAACCACGGTCTGGGACAAGTAACAAAAAAATTCCTGCAATACTGGACCCCTGTTTATCACCTTCCAGCTTTCACGTTACCCGCTTTGAACACTACCTTAAAAACTCAAATACTCGAGTACTTGTACTTGTAGAAGAAAAATACGCTAGGACGTTGGAATTTCCCTACGGGAAAACACAGCAAACTCAGCCCCCAGTTGAGACAAATCAGAAATATACACCTCGCCTTACTAGGAGAGGCAACTACAACGTCCTAGCACATTTTTCTTCTACGAGTACCGGTACAGCCTCGTTCGCAAAGTTCTCGCTGATCGGTAGGTATCTTAGCAAAAGTCTGGGGACAACTCATGTACCGGTACAAGAATTTGCACTTCAGGTTTTCTGCAGACACTTGTACCAGTACATTTATTACTGCAATATTTTTCCCTGGTACCACTTAATCCGCGAGAACTTTGCGAACGAGGCTGTACTCGAGTATTTGTGTTTTTACAGTACTGTTCTGGCGGTATTCCCGCCCCCCTAGCCACTGCCAATAGAGATAAGGCCGCGCCCATCCCCGCGAGGAACATCTGCGCCGTGTGCTGTCGGCACTGCTCACCCAGAACACGCTCGCCCGCAGTGATGGGCAGTGCAGCGCACGTTACGAATCCGCGATGCCCTTTTCTTACCAATCCTCCGATAAGCTTCCCCCCCCCCCCCCAGCAACCCCATCTGTTACTATAATTATCCCAAGCACCATTAGCAACGCGGTATGTAAACGTGACATTTCACAATCTGCACTTTATTACCGGATGCATTCCGAAAACACGAGATGCGAAACCATTGTTACCCGACCGCTCTGACACCCTCCGATCTGGCTCGAGAATCGTCCTAGGGTTTCTACTTTTTGTACGACATCCGGACGAGGGGTACCACATGGCATGCGCATGAGACCGAGTAACCTATCGAGGATTCATGTCGACAGCGCTCGAGTTATTAGAGAACGTGATGCTGGAGGGGTTGTGCGGAGGAGACCTGGACTGCCTTCCATTGTATTGCATCAAAATTCAAAATAGATACCGCAAGAACTCGAATAATTGGCGCTCGCCCTAGGACGCGTAAAATCCCCCCTCTTAGAGAGGAGCTCGAAAACACCGCGAAAACTCAGCTCCAGCTCAAGACTCCGGGCCTTACCCGCAAGGACAACCCCAACGTCCTAGCGCGAGTCCAATTATCCGAGCTCTTGCAATATCTAAAGGAGGGTAAAGTTAAGCCATGATAGTATCAGATCCCATCGCGGCCACGGACCAAGGCCCACCGTTTTCACGATATGCTATGCCTCGGTATCTATTTCAACAGCCAACGAACTCACCCCACCTTGCTGTTCTAAGAGAGCCACCACAGATGTTCCTGCCAAATAATAACGTGCTCGAATGGCCACTCGACTGATGCCAGTACCGATACCTTACCGCCATCGCCCCAAAGGCCACCGGGGGAAAGTGTGCAACCCCACCTTGATTATTATTTTCGATTGACACCGGGGAAGACAGCCAATAGTCTAAATTCAATGTTTGGGCACAAGCCGCCCGTGGCACACGGGTTAGACCACAATCGTGCAATCTAGCGCCACAACCCTTCTGCTATACCTACCCTGCATGTAATTCATCTCGTGATGCTGGATTATATTGTATTCGATTACTCAAGTACTCGAGTATCATACAAGTACAAGCCTCAACATCATGGCAGTGTGCCACTCCCATCATAATCCAAACTAAACCTGATAAAACCAAGCGAGGCCTGATTTGGAAACGCCAAGCCTAGTACGTAACCACTTTCTTTATCCAAGAAAAGCAACAAACGCCAAGACAACGTCATTGACACCATCGTACAGTACGCGTCACTCAACCCACCCCCGAGACCTATGCCTTGCGCCCAGTGATCTTCATGACGGCGCTGCCGGCGGGCAAGGACATTGGTGCGGTTTGGTTTCCTAAAAACCTCATGGCCACTGGGTGGTGATGGTGAGTATATATAAATCTAACCTCCTTCTTCCCTCTTTTCCTCCATTCTAATCACCAGGGCCATTTCTATTCACCAAACCGTACCGCACTTAATTGATCGCCAAGGTTTATTCCAAGATCAACATACTCGTACAACCCAACAATAAACATGCGCTTCTCAGCGATCGTTCCGATAGCTCTGTCTATTGCGGCCTTCATACTCGCTATGCTTGTGTTGTTTGCCGGTAGGAATAACGGGTTCCTAGGCGACACTTATATCATTAAGGTAACTTCCTCCCCATCTCCTCCAAATACGCACACATGCCAACAAGAGCCATCAGGTTGATACTTCAAACCTCGGAGGTGAAGGCACTTCCCTCAACGCCTCAAACACTGGCATCGGAGCGCTCGACAACATCCTCAATTCGGCCACCCAGGGCATCGTAAATACCACCGCCTCTCGCCTCGGCCTACACGACTTCTACAAGGTTTTTGTCATGAACTACTGCGAAGGCGACCGCGATTCCAACAACAATGAGCAGATCAAAAACTGCACTAAGCAGAAGGGAATGTTCACCTTCGATCCTGTGGATATTTTCGAGGAGGAGCTGTTGCAAGGTGTGACGTTAGAGGACTTGGGTGTTAACACTCAGGACCTCGACGGCGCTGTCCACGTTTTGAACGTTGCGTACAGGACTATGTTTGTCACGTACTGCATTGGAATTGCCGCTGCTGCTATCGCTATGATTCTCGGATCTTTGGGATTCTTTGAGAGTAGGCTCATCGCATGCGCTAATTGGATGTTCGCTGTGGTGAGTTTAACTCCGCTCCCTTCACCTTTTGAAACCACCACGATTGATTGATTTTTTGTTTCAGATATCCTTCCTATTTCTCGGCGTTGCATCCGGCATCGGTACCACCGCTGCTGTCAAAATTCGTGATGCGATGAACCGCGAGATGGGAAAAATCGGTATCCGAGCCTATCTTTCGAAAAAGTATCTCGGTATGACATGGGCTGCTGTCATCTGCATGCTTATCGTCACCTTCTTTTGGTGTGGAGCTTGCTTCTCCAGGAGAAAGAATAAAACCTACCGTAAGGATGTTGATGAGAGCCAATTGGCCGGGGCTAGACCTGTTGGAGAAAAGAGGTCCTGGAGGAGATGGAGACATTAGGGAGGGATAGGATATGTTCAGATGGCGTATGATGTATAACGAGCGCTTACTTCGTTAATGTATTTGTATAAGTTTTTTCTGGGAACAGGACTGTTTTGCTTGATTTTGCTTCTCTCCATCCTCTTCCTTCGGATGGTCCTATCAAACGAGTCTCCTTTGTCATTTTTTTCCCTTTCCTTCTTCGCTCCAAGATACCCCGCTGCCATCCTTGCCATCATACCGCATTCTTTTCTTCTTGTTGGCCGTCTTATTGCGCTTAAATGAAACAAGCACACGCTAGAAATGGACGGGAACCTAAATGACTGACGAACGCTTCCCTACTCCTCTTGACCAAAATCTTCCTCACTCTCCACCAAAGACGGAGGGGGACCGTTACTATTTCGAGTGAGATGTCATGGGATAACCCTAACCCTGAGCATGGCTAAAACGCCTGTAATGCGACATGCATGATGATGATGCATTCGAGGCATATTTAGCCCTGGAGCTGAAAAAAGCGCTTTTAGAATGCCAGATTTCGGGTTGATATGTCAGCTCTTTCTGCAAAAGGGCGTTACACATCAAAGTTCCTCGACTCGAAAAACTTGCATGACCGTTTTCCAATCCCAGGGCTGAATGTCTCTGGTATTGAATTACAGATTTTATTTTTCTTCACTTATCCACTGATCACGTAGATCCGGAGGTTCCCGGTTTGGGTGTTTGGGGGCTGAAATAGGGTTTTTTTGATTATTAGTCTACTCTTGTGTGGATGGTTTTTCTTTCTTCCTTTGCTCCAGCGGATTCCACGGTGTGAGTTCTTTTTTTGCTGTGGGTCGGTTGAGGATGGGGATGGTGTGGAGAGCACCGGTACCGTTAGAGTTTCCAGACGGACGGATGTTCGCTTAGGTAGTTGGAGGTCGAGTTACATAGGCGCCGGGTCCGGTGTTTCAAGATCCAGGTACTTGTCACAGGCAATAAGTACCCGAACAACAAGCACCGTTGCCGTTACATCCCCAGCGATTGAAATTACACCTTGTTACACAACCCACATTTTTGGGTATCTACCAATAAAAACCGATCTTTAGTCTTCCAAGATGGCTTCA
>Ga0307513_10001860_pt1 | contig 29972 bp, 25 predicted proteins | sample 15_EM_MG_FD_202174 | JGI IMG/M metagenome (GOLD analysis project Ga0307513, IMG submission 202174) | Populus trichocarpa ectomycorrhiza microbial communities from riparian zone in the Pacific Northwest, United States - 15_EM | ecosystem: Host-associated > Plants > Roots > Unclassified | place... | reverse complement strand
GCCGCACAACGGCGACAGCGACGGCGGTGCGAGAACGGTCCGGCTGACCTCCTCCGTCGGGGCGGCGGACGGTTCCTGGGTCCTTCAGGCGCGTGACGTCCGTACGATCCCGGTCCAGGGCCTGTCTGCCGGCCTCACCGGCGTGCCCTCGACGGCCGTGCCCGGCGGGGCGCCCGTCGAGTTCGAGGCCACCCTGACCAACCCGACGCCGTCCGACTACCTCAACCTCAACAGCGTCCTGTTCACCGACAAGTACGCGACGGTGCAGGTCCGGCGCGAGGGCAAGTGGATCACGCTCACGCCGGTGACGACGGCCGCCGAGCCCGGCCGGGTCGGCCACTACCTGCGCGAGCGCGACCACAAGTCCCCGGCGGGCAGCAGCAGTTCCGTGCCGGTACGGGTCATCTGGAAGAAGGACGCTCCGCTCGGCCGGACCACTCTCACCCAGAGTGTCATCGTCAACGAGGGGTCCGTCCCGTTCCGGGGCACGTACGTGGGTGCCACCTCCGCCCAAGTGACCCTGACCGGCGGCCAGTCGGCGACACCGAGCGCGAGCACGACTCCTTCGGCTTCCGCGTCCGCCTCGGCCTCCGCCTCGACCGGCACCACCGCCACCCCCACTCCCACGCCCGTGTCCACCACACCGTCCGCCGCCTCTACGACGAACACGGGCACGGAGTTGGCGAGCACCGGCGGCGACGGCGCCGGCACGCTCGCGCTGTCCGTCGGCGGCGCCGCCCTGGTGTTCGCGGGCGGCTCCCTGGGCGCCTACGTCCGGCTGCGCCGCCGCGCGTAAGGCAGCCGGTCAGGCAATGAGTGGACTCAGTCGGCGAACACCGCCGTCCCGCCCTGCGTCAGCTTCCAGTTCGTGACCGCGAAGTCGGCGGGGTTCAGGCTGCCCTTCGACGTCACGTAGTCGATCATCAGCTGGCGGATCTCGTTCGTGGAGCTGTACGCGATGTCGGCGGCGGCGATGTGCGGGTAGCCGCTGCCGCCGTTCGCGCGGTAGTTGTTGACGGCGACCACGAACACCTGGTCGTCGGTCACGGCCGTGCCCTTGTAGCTGAGGTTCTTGATCCGCGACCCCTCCGCCGCCGCGATGTCGATCTCGTAGTCGACGCCGGCGGCGGTGTCGTACATGTAGTCCCAGAAGCTGTTGGCGTTCGTCAGCGTCGCGGTGTCGACCGCCGTCCCGACCGGGACCTGGTGGTAGTACTTCGCCGCGAACTCCAGGTAGTCCCTGAGCTGGGCGCCGGTCAGCTTCTTGCCGTAGAGGGTGTTGTCGTAGATGTAGAGCCCGGCGATGTCCTTGATGGTGACGCTGCCGGCCGGAATGTCCGCGGTGCGGGAGAAGGGCGCGGCGACCGAGATGAGCGGCAGGGCGGCATCGGACGTCGACAGCCCCGCCTTGACCGTGTCCATCTGGACCTGGTGGATGAAGTCCATGATCGGGACGTCCTTCCAGCAGGACTCCGCCGCCGAGAGATCCTCGGTGCAGGTGCCGACCGCGGTGTTGACGTACTTCACGACCAGCTCGTGGTCGGCCTCCAGGAGCTTCCTGATCTCCGGGTCCTCGTCCACCGTGTTGGGGTTGAGGGTCTGCGCGGTCTTCTTGGTGACCTTCCACTGCCCGCGCACGAGTTCCAGCTCGAAGTCGAAGACGCTGAGCCGGTAGCCCCAGCAGTACGGCTCGGACAGCAGCACGTCCTCGCCGGTCTCGTCGTTCTTCACCGTGTACGAGGGCACCTCGACGTGGGTGTGGCCGACCAGGATCGCGTCGATGCCGGGGACCTGCTGGGCGACGAGGTTCGAGGCGTTCTCGACGTACGGCAGCTCGTCGCCGTAGGACGAGGAACCGTCGAGCCCGGAGTGGTCGGTCAGGAAGACGACGTCACAGCCGAGCGCGCGCAGCCGGGGCACGTACTTCTTCGCCTGCTCGACCAGACCCGGAAAGACCATCCTGCCGCTGACGTTGTCCTTGTCCCAGAGGGCGATGCCCGGGTTGGTGAGCCCCAGGATGCCGACCTTGATGTCCGGGGCGCCCGGCACACGGATCCGCTTCACGGTGTAAGGCGGGAAGGCGGGGTTCAGCGTCTTCGCGTCCAGGGCGTTGGCGCCGAGCAGCGGGAAGTGACACTGGCTCTCGAACTTCCGGAGAACCTCGATGCCGTAGTTGAACTCGTGGTTGCCGAGGGCGGCGGCGTCGTAGCGCATGTGGTTCATCGCGACCGCCATCGGGTGCTTCGGGGCGCCCTTGTCGGTGATGGGCTGCACGCGCGCGAAGTAGTAGGCGAGGGAGGTGCCCTGGATGATGTCGCCGGCGTCGACGAGCAGGACGTGCTCCTCGCCCTTCTCCTCCCGCTGCTGCTTGATGAGCGTGGCGACCCGGGCGACACCGACGGCGTTGCCCTTCGCGTCGGAGTAGGCCTTGTCCAGGTAGTAGTCCCAGTCGAAGACGTGGCTGTGCAGGTCGGTGGTGCCCAGGACGGAGAACGTCCAGGTCTTCGGGCACTTGGCGGGCCTGTGCCCGGCGGGCTTGGGCTGGGCCGCCTCGGCGGTACCGGCACCGGCCGCTCCCGCGACGGCGACCGCCGCACCGGTGACGGCCGACTTCTGCACGAACTCACGGCGGTTCATGGGCGAGATGGGCATGGGAGAGCTCCTGAGCGGTCGATGGCTACACGCGTAGATCGTGGCCGCACACGGCCCCTCCAGGAACCAAGAACAGGCCATGACAGGCCATGTCCCGGTCAATTCCAGCGAAAACCCCGGGTCCCACCAGTCCCGTAGGGCCTGTCCGGCGGATCAGGTCGGAGGAGAGCAGCGGCGCCTGATCAGCTCACGCGAGCGGGGCTTGGTGCGTGCAGCTGCAAGGCGGAGGAGGGCGTCGACGCGGAGCGTCGGCAACCGACGACAACGCCGCAGATGGGCGTGCCAAGCCCCGCGTCTCCGGCATGATCCGCCGGACAGGCCCTAACCCCCTGTGAACCTTGTGTCAGTGGTGTGACCTAGTCTCTTCTTTCACTGGCTCTACACAGAGACCAAGTGGCCCCGCTTCAGGGGCACTTTCGTACCGGGGGGTTCGAAACCATCGTGCACAGACGCACTCTCTCGACCGCGCTCGCGGTCGCACTCACATTCGGTTCCGTCGCGCTCACGACCGGCGTCGCGGGTACGGCCATGGCGGACGACCAGCGGGACCTGGGCATCGTCTCCTTCGGTGACATCGTTGTGGACGGCGTCCACCAGCGGGTCTTCGTCAGCGACCCGGACAGCGACCGGATCGTCGTCACGGACTACAAGGGCAACTTCGTCCGGGAAGTGTCCGGCCTGAACGGAGTCAAGGGCCTGGAGCTGTCGGCCGACTCCGGCACGCTGTACGCGGCGGTGCCCGACGGCGTCGGCGACACCGGCGACGCGATCTTCGCCATCGACACGGCCACGGCGACGGAGACGGCCCGGTACGCGACGGGTGACGTCGGCCCGCGGTCCGTGGCCCTCGCGGGCGGCAAGCTGTGGTTCGGGTACGGCAGTGCCGCGAACGGCGGCACCGGCAACATCGGCTCGGTCGACCTGGCCGACCCGGAGCACAAGGTCACGCTGGACGGCGACGTGGCCGAGCCGTGGGCCACCGCGCCCGTGCTGGACGCGGCGCCGGGTTCGAGCACGCTGGTCGCGGGCGTACCGGGCGCGCCCACGACCGACCTGGGCGTGTACGACGTCTCGTCGGGCACCGCGACGGCCACCGCGCGTACGACCGTCGCGGGCGGCGGACTGCGTGACCTCGCGGTCACGCCGGACGGCGGACGGGTCGTCGTGGCCGCCCAGAACCCGTACAACCACGTGGTGTACAAGACCTCCGACCTGACGGCGGCCGGTACATACGCCAACAGCCAGGGGAACGCGAACGCCGTGGCCGTCGCCCCCGACGGCTCGGTCGCGGCGGGGAACGACACGACGTACGGCCAAGGCCTGAACGTCTACAAGCCGGGCGGCACGGTCTCCGTCCGGGACTACAACCTCACCAGGACGAACGGCACCGGCAGGCTCGCCGACGTCGGCCTCGCCTGGGCACCGGACAGGTCCCGCCTGTTCGCGATCACGGCCCTGAACGGCACGTACGAGCTGCGCGTCCTGAACACCCCGACGAAGGCGGTCACCAGCGTCTCCGTCGCCGCCCCCACCAAGTCCACGCGGGCGAAGAAGCTGACGGTGACGGGCAAGGTCACCAGCAAGGTGAAGGTGCCCACCGGAGCCAAGCTGACCATCACCCGCAAGGACCTGGAGAACCCGAACGGCCGGAAGATCGGCACGGCGACGGTCGCGTCGAACGGCACGTTCTCCTTCACCAACAGCCCGCCGGTCGGCGGCAAGGTGACGTACACGCTGTCGTACGCGGGCGACGCCGACCACCTGGCGAGCAGCGGCTCGGACGCGGTGGAGGTCTCGCGCGCGGCGACCACGATCCGCCTCTCCAACAACAAGAAGACGTACGACTACGCGAAGAGCGTCAAGTTCACGGCGCACCTCGGCAAGACGTACAAGAACCGCAAGGTCGAGATCTGGGCCGACCCGTACGGCTCCGCGCCCAACAAGCTGGTGAAGTCCGGCACGGTCAACAAGAACGGCGACTTCTCGGCCACGTACAAGCTCTCCCGCGACACCCGCCTGACGGCACGCTTCACGGGCGACGCGCGCTACGCGCCCAAGTCGGTGGCCAGCACGGTCTACACCAAGGTCAAGGTGTCGACGTCGATCAGCCGCCAGTACAAGAACAAGAAGGTGTACGGCCAGACGTACGCCTACTTCCACCAGGCCACGAACCCGCTGTTCACAACGTCCATGACGGCGTACCCGAACCGCGAGCAGCGCCTCCAGATCGAGTTCTTCTACGAGGGCGCCTGGTACGACGGCGGCTCCCAGTACTTCGCCCTGGACTCGGCCGGCATCTCCCGCGTCGAACTGGGCGGCACGCACGACATCGGCTACCGCTTCCGCATCCGCTCGTCGTACATCGACGGAACGTCGGGCGACAACGTGAACACGACCACGCACGGGGCGTGGAAGTACTTCATCTTCACCAGCTGAGTACCTGAGAGATCGAGAGGAACAGCTGCCACACAGCGTGCGCTTGACTACGCTGTGTGGCTATGGCTGAGCGACGGATCACGACAAGCTGCACGGATCCCTCCAGCTTCGAGGGCTTGCTGGACGCCCTCGACAAGCTCTACGTGCCGGACGGCTACAAGCCCGAGATCATCAAGGGGAACATCGTCGTGTCGTCGTGGTCGAAGGGGTACTACGCAGAGGTCATGGAGCTGATCTGCGATCAACTGCGACCTCATCTGCCGGAGGACCACCGGCTCAGCACCGGGAAGTTCCTGTACGTGCTCCCCGGCAGGGAACGCGCCTACGGCCCTGACATCCACGTCGCCCACCGGAGCACTCACCGAACCACGAGCAACCGTCTGGACGGCGAAGGACTCTGTTTCGTCGCCGAACTGACCTCGGTCCCCACTCGGCTCGACGACCTCACCGACAAGGTCGAGGTCTACGGGAATGCAGGCGTCCCTGTCTACCTGGCCCTCGACATGCAGGAGGAGGCGGCGAGCGTGCTCTGGGACCCGTACGAGGCGGGCTACAAGTCCCGTCTCACCCGGCCGTTCGGCGAGAAGCTCTACATCCCCGACCCTTTCGGCTGCGAACTCGACACGACGGGATTCCAGGCCCCGCCGAGCGACTGAACGAACGAGGGGCACCCCGTCGGACGGGGTGCCCCTCAGCTGTTCTTCCGCTCTAGATGAACGAGTTGACCTCGATCGTCTCCGTGCGGCCCGGGCCGACGCCGATCGCCGAGATCGGGGCGCCGGACATCTCCTCCAGCGCCTTCACGTACGCCTGGGCGTTCTTCGGGAGGTCGGAGAAGGACTTGGCCTTCGTGATGTCCTCCGACCAGCCGGGGAGGGTCTCGTAGATCGGCTTCGCGTGGTGGAAGTCGGTCTGGGAGTACGGGAGTTCCTCGACGCGCTTGCCGTCGATCTCGTACGCCACGCAGACCGGGATCTCCTCCCAGCCCGTCAGGACGTCGAGCTTGGTGAGGAAGAAGTCGGTCAGGCCGTTCACGCGGGTCGCGTAGCGGGCGATGACCGCGTCGAACCAGCCGCAGCGGCGGTCGCGGCCGGTCGTGACGCCCCGCTCGCCGCCGATACGGCGCAGCGCGTCGCCGTCCGCGTCGAAGAGTTCGGTGGGGAAGGGGCCGGCGCCGACGCGGGTCGTGTACGCCTTGAGGATGCCGATGACCCGGCTGATCTTCGTCGGGCCCACGCCCGAGCCCGTGCACGCGCCACCGGCGGTGGGGTTGGAGGACGTGACGAAGGGATAGGTCCCGTGGTCGATGTCCAGGAGCGTGCCCTGGCCGCCCTCGAAGAGGACCACCTTGTTGTCGTCGAGCGCCTTGTTGAGGACCAGGACGGTGTCGGCGACGTACGGCCGCAGCCGCTCCGCGTACGTCAGCAGCTCCTCGACGATCTGCTCCGCCTCGATCGCGCGGCGGTTGAAGACCTTGGTGAGGAGCTGGTTCTTGCCGTCCAGCGCCGCCTCGACCTTCTGCGTCAGGATCGACTCGTCGTACAGGTCCTGGATACGGATCCCGACCCGGTTGATCTTGTCGGCGTACGTCGGACCGATGCCACGCCCCGTCGTGCCGATCTTCCGCTTCCCGAGGAAGCGTTCCGTCACCTTGTCGACGGTGACGTTGTACGGGGTGATGATGTGAGCGTTACCGCTGATCAGGAGCTTGGACGTGTCGACGCCTCGCTCGTTCAGCCCGTTCAGCTCGGAGAACAGGACCGACGGGTCGACGACGACGCCGTTGCCGATGACGGGTGTGCATTCAGGTGTGAGGATTCCGGAAGGGAGGAGGTGCAGGGCGTACTTCTGATCGCCCACGACCACCGTGTGGCCGGCGTTGTTGCCGCCCTGGTAGCGCACCACATAGTCCACAGACCCACCAAGCAGGTCCGTGGCCTTCCCTTTACCTTCGTCACCCCACTGAGCACCGAGCAGCACAAGTGCGGGCACGCGCGTACACCCCTTCCGGGCGGGGCATGTCCAAGGCCAGGGGCGTACGTGACTGAGCTCTCGGCTCATGCCTCGTACACCGGCGACCCTCGTCGGCCGCAACCCGTCGGACCCGGATGCCCCGGAATAGACCAAGCCCCTGGCGCAATAGCGCAAGGGGCTCTTGCACAAAGATGCTACCCGAGGAAGCGAGGCATGACCGAGGTGGCGACTTCCGACCAGCTCCTCGTGGTCATCGACCCGGTCGCCCGGCGGACGGACGGCGAGTCTGTACGAATCGCGAAAGACGTGCTCAGCGCGGGTGCGACCACAAAAGTGTGCCTCCCGGACAGCCCCGAGGAATTCGCCCGGGTCCTGGCCAGGAGGGGCTCCCGACGCCCGGTGGTGATCGGCGACGACAGGGCTCTGCTCCGTACGGTGTCCCTCCTCCACCGGCAACGGGAACTGGCCGGATGTGCGCTGTCCGTCGTCCCCGTGGGGGCGGCCGGTGTCCTGTCCCTGGCCCGCTCCCTGGGCGTCCCCATGGGCGCGGTGGCGGCTGCGCGGGCGGTCCTGGAGGGCGCCGAGCGCCGCCTGGACCTGCTCGTCGACGACAGCGACGGGGTGGTGGTGGGCGCGGTACGGATCCCGGCGATACGGGGACCGGCCGGCGCCGGTGAGGTGGGGGTGGGTGCGGAGGCTTCGGCCCACCCCTGGCTGCGGACGTGCCAGTCGCTGGTACGGACCCTGGCGGCACGGCCGGCCCGGGGGGCACGGGTGACTCCCGTCCCCGGGCCCGGCCCCTCGCGACTCCGCGTCGAGGTGGACGGGGTGACCCTCGTGGACCTGGACCAGCCGGTGGAGACGGTGACGCTGACGCCCGGGGTGTCAGGGGGCGCGCGGGTGGAGGTACGGCCGGTGTCGGTGGGCGCGGAGGCGTCTCCGCTGGGGGTGGTGGGGCGGCGGGTGACGGTGTCCGGGGCGGATTTTCGGTATCGGGCGGATGCGGGGGTTGTGTCCGGGCCTGTGCGGAGGCGGACGTGGGTGGTGCGGGAGGGGGCTTGGGGGTTGACGTTGCCGGGGTGAGTGCTCGTACGCACGAGTCCTGACGCGTACGCACGAGCCCTCACGCGGATGCCGGCCGGCTCACGTCAGTCGGCGGCCTCACCCAGGTGGCTCAGGGCCTGTCGGAAGTCGTCGAGGGCGGTCCCGAACTCGCCGGTGGCGGTGCGGAAGGTCGATCGGTCGATCAGGACCTTGGCCAGGGTCGGGGTTCCCTCCGCCGGGTCGTGCTCGGACAGGCGGCGGGCCAGGTCCACTCCGTCGTCGAACAGAGAGCGCACTCGCTCCGGGAAGAGATGGGTGCGGTTCTGCCAGTAGACGGCGGAGCGGACGGTGAGCACCCGGTGCAGCCGGACCAGTTCGGCCAGGTGTCGGTCCGGGTCTTCAGCTGCTCGCGCGGCGAGGGCGTCTACCTCTTCACGCAGGGTGATACGGCTGTCGAAGTAGCGCTGCCTGACATCGGGGGACCACCGCATGAGGTCCGCCCCCGAGGGCGGACGCGGTTCGCCGGACGTCGGACGTTCGCTGTCGGCGCCGGAGAAGGGGAGCAGAACCGCCCAGTAGGACATCTGATATCCGCCCCAGGACCTGCGGTCACTGGTGGCGGCCAGCTCCGTCAGCAAGGCGAGTGCCTCCTGCCGTACGGCGGTCGCCCGCTCGCCGTGGCCACGGGTGTCGAGCATGTGCGCGTACCCGATCAGCGAGAAGAGATGACAGGCCACCGAGTCACGGCGGTTCGCGGCCTCGCCCGCTTCCATGTCGACGAGTGTCTCGAACGCGGCGAGTGCTTCGGCGGACCGGCCGGCGTCGTCGAGAGCGGCGATCCACTCCAGCAGTGACCAGGCGAGCGCCCCCTCGCGGGGCCCGTCGGGCAGGATCGCCGCGACCAACTCGGTCAGGGCGTCGGCGGCCTCGGCGTAGCGGCCTTCCTCGGAGAGACCGGCAGTCCATTCACTCAGCCCCTTGACCGCGAGTTCTCCGGACAGTCCGGCCTGCGCACGGCCGATGGCGAGCATCTCGGCGCGCATGGCAAGCCCTTCGGTACGCCGGCCCGCGGCGTACAGCTCTCTCTGGCACGAGCGGAGTGCCCCGTACAGAAGATCCGCACGGCCGGGTTCGGCCAGGTAGACGGCTCGCGCGGCGGCCACCGCCTCCTCGCACAGCGCGAGGGCGGCTGGATGCGGTTTTCCGACGCTGGTGTCGTAACTCAGGCGTTGCAGGGCCTGGACCAGAAGGGGCAGGTAGGAGGCGGGGCTGACTTGCGCGAGCACCCGATAGGCGCGGACCTCTTCGCGTGGAGTGCGGCGTCCTGACGCGAGCAGTATGTTTCGCGCCCGCACGATGTCGTCCTGATCGACTTTCCCCGAGTGATTCACAGCGAGGATTCTGGGTGCCGGGAAGAGGGCTGAACAAGCGTGGTGAGCTGTGCCGTTCGTCCTACGAAAACACGCCCTGACCTGTCATGATGGGTGTGTCGTCACCCCATGGTCAGTGCACGCGGGCCCCGCACTCCGCGGGAAACAGCACGGCACCTGACGGCAGTTCGCCCGGATGCCGGCCGAACACCCGCACGCATGCTTCGAGAGAGCCCTCCGCGGACGGGTGGACCGGGTACTCGAGGGAGAGTTCGCTCAGCGCGGTGCCGGCGCCGGCGAGATGCGTCTCCGCCGCGTGCACGCCGTCCGGGAGACAGCCGGCCAAGATGCCGAAAGCCACCGTGTCACCGCTGTCGGCGACGCACTCGCGGACCTCGAAGCGCCAGTGCGCGTCCGCGTCGGCCAGCAGTGCCCTGCCCCTCTTGCCCAGCGAGACAAGGAAACCGGTGCGGTCCCGCAGATGCTGGGCGATGGCACAACAGAGGGCGACCGCGCCACCGCCAGGAGCCGCCACCCGCGTGTACCCGTCGTGCGGACAGGACGACAGAGCCTCGTCGATCAGCCCCAACGCGGTGTCCCTTGCCGCCGGATGGCCCTGCTGGGCGATGTCCAGGAGCAGCGGGGTCGCGATCACGGCCGCCGGGAACACGGCGGCGCTGTGGCCATGAACGATGCCACCGCCGCCGAGCTGCGAGCCGGCCTCCGCCGCCTGCACCGGGTTCGTCGCCTCGGCCAGGCCACGGAGGCCACGGGCGACACGATCCGGTTCATACCAGCCGGGATGGCCCGGTACGGTGTCCCAGGCCACGGTGTCGATCTCGTCCAGCACCACTGGATCCTCGCACGCGGCCACTGCCGACTACTCGGCACTCCGCGATGACGGCCGGGGGCAGCCATGAGCCAGTACTTCGACATGGGCGACGAGACACTGTGGAACCCGTCGAACGGAGCCGCGCAGCTCTTCGTTCGGCAAGTGAGGCTGTACGAGGACGTGTTGGGGGTCCCGTCGGGGATCGGGACGGTGAAGAACGACGAGTACCAGGTCGACCCCGTCGGCTACGAGGCGTTCGTCGGCGCCCTGCTGGCGTGGCGCGACCGTACGAACCACAGCGTCATCGACGCTCTCAGTGCCGGATTCATCGCCACCGCACTGGCCCTCGGGGACCGCGCCCGCATCGACGTGAGTTGGCCGGAACCCCGCATCGGGTACGAGGGAGGGCGGGACCTCCAGGCCCCGGCGCCCGCATCCACCCAGCCCACCTGGACGGACACCGCACGCGAACAGGCCCGCGAGCTGGACCGGACCATGGCCCGCTGACCCCACTCGCCCAGCGGCACCCACCTCTACCCCGGCAACGCCTCCACGTCCGACTCGTCCTTCAGCCCCACCCCCGTCAGCCCCAACTCCCGCGCCCGCCCCATCAACCCCGCCAGCTTCCCCGCCGCCGTCTCATAGCTCAGCCCCAGCGGAGGCCGGATGTTGGACAGGCAGTTGCGGTCCGCGTCCGTGGTCGTGCCGGGGCGCGGGGCGTACGTCAGATACGCGCCCAGCGAGTCCGCCGCCGACATACCGGGGCGTTCGCCGATCAGGACGACCACCATCGTGGCGCCCATGGCGTGGGCCACGTCGTCACCGAGGGCCACCCGGGCCTGCTCGGCGAGGATCACCGGGGCCACCCGTACCCCCGGGTCCAGCAGTGCCGTGGTCGCCCGCACCAGTGGCGCCGCATGCTCGTGCACCGCCCGGCTGGACAGGCCGTCGGCCACGACGAACACCAGGTCCCAGTCGCCGCCGGGGAGGTGGGCGCGGTCGATGTCGTCGAGGCGGCGCCCCAGGTCGGGGCGCTGGAGGTACGTGAGCCGGTCGCCGGCGGCGCTGCGTACCCGTACCGTCGGCTCGCCGGTGAGTCCCGCCGCGACCACCTCGGGATCGAAGGGCGAGTGCACCGCGTCCCTGGCGGCGGCGTGCGCGGCCTGCAACTCCAGGCGGTGACGCGTGGGCAGCGCCGAACCCGCGCGGCCGAGCCCGATCCGGGCCTGCGTATGCCGTCGTAGAGCCGCCCACATGGGCAAGTCGTCGGTGGCAGCGGCCAGTTGACGCTCCACAGAATCGGTCATGCCGCCAGCTCCTTTCCTATCGCCGTCAGCGGATGCGCCGTACCGGAGACGTCCCGGATCGCGCCCCGCTCGTCCAGCAGCCCGATGCCGTCCAGCCACGCCTCGAACTCCGGTGCCGGGCGCAGCCCGAGGACCTCGCGGAGGTACAACGCGTCGTGGTACGAGGCGGATTGGTAGTTGAGCATGATGTCGTCACCGCCCGGCGTGCAGATCACGAAGGACGCGCCCGCGACGCCGAGCATTGTCAGCATCGTGGCGATGTCGTCGTCGTCCGCGTCGGCGTGGTTCGTGTAGCAGATGTCCAGGCCCATGGGCAGGCCGAGCAGCTTGCCGCAGAAGTGGTCCTCCAGGGCGGCGCGGAGGATCTGGCGGCCGTCGTACAGGTACTCGGGGCCGATGAAGCCCACGACCGTGTTCACGAGCAGCGGGTCGTAGCGGCGGGCGACCGCGTACGCCCGTGCCTCCACCGTCTGCTGGTCCACCCCGTGATGCGCGTCGGCGGACAGCGCGCTGCCCTGCCCGGTCTCGAAGTAGAGGGCGTTCTGACCGACCGTGCCCCGCTTCAGCTCCCCCGCCGCCGCGTGTGCCTCGTCGAGCAGCCCCAGGGTCACGCCGAACGACGCGTTCGCAGCCTGCGTACCCGCAATGGACTGGAACACCAGGTCCACCGGCGCCCCGCGCTCCATCAGATCCACACTCGTCGTGACGTGACACAGCACGCACGATTGCGTGGGGATGGAGTACCGCTGGATGACTCCGTCCAGCAGTTCCAGCAGGTCACGTACCGCCTTCGGACTGTCCGTCGCCGGGTTGATCCCGATCACCGCGTCGCCGGAGCCGAGCAGCAAGCCATCCAGCAGCGCAGCCGCGACACCCGCCGGGTCGTCGGTCGGGTGGTTGGGCTGGAGGCGCGTGGCCAGGCGGCCCGGCAGGCCGATCGTCGAGCGGAAGGCCGTCACCACCCGCACCTTCCTTGCCACCGCGACCAAGTCCGCGTTCCCCATCAGCTTGGACACCGCCGCCACCATCTCGGGCGTCAGCCCGGGCGACACCGCGGCCAGCGACTCCGCGTCCGCCGCCTCCGACAGCAGCCACTCCCGGAACCCGCCCACCGTCAGGCCGGACACCGGCGCGAAGGCGGCCAGGTCGTGCGTGTCGACGATGAGACGGGTCACGTCGTCGGTCTCGTACGGAATCACCTGCTCGGCGAGAAAACGAGCCAACGGCACCTCCGCCAGCGCCCAGCGCGCCGCGACCCGTTCCTGCGCGGAGTCCGCGGCGAGGCCGGCCAGCCGGTCTCCTGAGCGCTCGGGGCTCGCGGCGGCGAGCAGGCGCGCGAGGGAGGTGAAGCGGTAGCTGTGGCCGCCGAGGGTGGCTGTGTACGTGCCGGTACCGGTGTACGTGCTCATGGCGACGACCGTACGAGCCACGTGTTGCCGTCAGATTTCTAAAGGTCTGGTTGACAAGTATTTAACATCACGCCACCCTTGGCCGACTCATTCGGGCTACAGAGTTCCACCTCGTCGGCAGTACGCGGAGCAAACGCGGCAAGGCAACATGGCAAGGCAACCAGGAAGGGGCCACCCGATGGCAGTGGACGAGGGCGTAGCCCCGGCGGAGAGTACGAGCACAGGCGACGACGGCACGGTTCACCGGCTGAAGCCGAACGCGATCGGTCTGCTCGGCGTGGTCTTCATGGCCGTCGCGACCGCCGCACCGATCACCGCGATGACGGGCAACGTGCCCTTCATGGTGTCGTCGGGCAACGGCATTGGCGCCCCGGCGAGCTATCTCGTCGCAATGGTCGTCCTGGCAATCTTTGCCGTCGGATTCACCTCGATGGCGAAGCACATCACGTCCACGGGCGCCTTCTACGGCTTCATCTCGTACGGTCTCGGCCGCACGGTCGGACTGGCGTCGGGCCTGCTGGCCACCTTCGCGTACGTCGTCTTCGAGCCCGCCCTGATCGGCATCTTCTCGACCTTCGCCACCGAGACCATCAAGGACCAGACGGGCACCGACATCCCCTGGTGGCTGTTCGCGATCCTGATGCTCGCGATCAACGCCACGGGCACCTGGTTCGGCGTCTCGGTGGCCGAAAAGCTGCTGGTCGTCCTGCTCGCCACCGAGGTGACGATCCTCGCCGCGATGGCCATCTCGGTCGCCTTCCACGGCGGCGGCCCGAACGGCTTCACCTTCGGCCCGGTCAACCCGGTCAACGCCTTCCAGGGCACCAGTGCAGGGCTCGGCCTCTTCTTCGCCTTCTGGTCCTGGGTCGGCTTCGAGTCGACGGCGATGTACGGCGAGGAGTCCCGCGACCCCAAGAAGATCATCCCCAAGGCGACGATGATCAGCGTCCTGGGCGTCGGCGTCTTCTACGTCTTCGTCTCCTGGATGGCCATCATCGGCAACGGCGAGAAGGAAGCCGTCGCGGCGGCCTCGTCCTCGAACCCCCTCGCCCTGTTCTTCAACCCCACCGAGCAGTACGTCGGCCACTGGGCGGTCGTCGTCATGCAGTGGCTGATGATCACCGGCTCGCTGGCCTGCGGCATGGCCTTCCACAACTGCGCCGCCCGCTACATGTACGCCCTGGGCCGTGAGGGCGTACTCCCCTCCCTCAAGAACACCATCGGCCGCACCCACGCCGACCACGGCTCCCCCCACATCGCGGGCCTGGTCCAGACGATCATCAGCGGCGTCCTGCTGGCCGCGTTCTGGCTCGCGGGCAAGGACCCGTACACGGGTACGTACGTCCTGCTGGCCATCCTCGGCACCATGGCGATCCTCGTCGTCCAGGCCGTCTGCTCCTTCGCGGTCCTGGCGTACTTCCGCAAGAACCACCCGGAGAGCCGGCACTGGTTCCGGACGTTCACGGCCCCGCTCGTCGGCGGCATCGCGATGCTCGCGGTGGTCGTGCTGCTGGTGTCCAACATGGGCGTCGCGGCGGGCTCGGAGTCGGACTCCCTGGTCCTGAAGGCCACACCGTGGCTGGTCGCCCTGATCGCGGCGGGCGGTATCGGCTACGCCACCTACCTCAAGCGCCGCGCCCCCGAGCGGTACGCGCTGCTGGGCCGGACGGTCCTGGAAGAGACCCAGGAACGGTAGCCACAAGGGAGTTCGCCCCCTCATCCACAGGCCTTCGGCCAGGTCTCCGACGTACCGCACCGCACTGTGCGTGTGTGCGCGTGTACGTCAGGAGCCCTGGCCGAAGGTCTTGGCGCGCTCCTCCCGCCACCGATCCATCAGCTTGGTCAGCTCGCCCTCCAGATACTCGAAGAAGGCGAGCGTCTCGGCGATCCGCTGCCCGCCGGGAGTGTCGACGCCGAGGCTGTCGACGCCCACGCGCAGGGTCTGCCCCCAGCGCTTGAGCACGGCGTCGCGGTTGGTCAGCGCCTCGTACCACTGGTCGCTGTGCACCCGGTACCGCTCGCGCCGCGAACCGGGTTCGCGCTCCCGCGACACCATGTGCACCTGGGACAGATAGCGCACCGCGCCGGACACGGCGGCCGGACTGACCTGGAGCTGCTCGCCGAGTTCGGCCGAGGACATGGCGCCGGCGTCGGACGCGAGCAGCGCGGCGAAGACACGGGCGGCCATGCGCTGCATCCCGGCGTCGACGAGCTGGGCGGCGAAGCCCTCGACGAACCTCGACACCGCCTCGGGGTCCCGCCCCGCACCCGCTTCCGCGCTCTCTGCCGTACTCCCCGCCGCACTCGCTTCCGTCATACGCCGAGTGTAACCAGCATTCATATGCTTCCTTAACTTCACAAATTTCTGAACACAGCGTACGTTCGGAAACATGACGAAGGCCAGCCCCGCTGTCGAGGTATCCGGACTCCACAAGTCGTTCGGCAGGACACACGCCCTGGACGGTCTCGACCTCACCGTGGAGACCGGCGAGGTGCACGGCTTCCTCGGTCCCAACGGCGCCGGAAAGTCCACGGCCATCCGCGTCCTCCTCGGTCTGCTGCGCGCCGACTCGGGCACCGCGCGCATCCTGGGCCGGGACCCCTGGGCGGACGCGGTAGAGGTGCACCGCCGGATCGCGTACGTCCCTGGCGACGTCACTCTGTGGCGCAACCTCTCCGGCGGTGAGGTCATCGACCTGTACGGCCGACTGCGCGGCGGCGGACTCGACAAGGGGCGCCGGGCGGAGCTGATCGACCGGTTCGAGCTGGACCCGACGAAGAAGGGCCGCACGTACTCGAAGGGCAACCGCCAGAAGGTGGCGCTGGTGGCTGCGTTCGCGTCGGACGTGGACCTGCTCATCCTCGACGAACCGACTTCGGGCCTGGACCCGTTGATGGAGGAGGTCTTCCAGCGCTGCGTGGAGGAGGAACGGGACAGGGGCCGTACGATCCTGCTCTCCTCCCACATCCTCAGCGAGGTCGAGGAGTTGTGCGACCGGGTCAGCATCATCCGCAAGGGCCGCACGGTGGAGACCGGCTCGCTGGCCGACCTCCGCCACCTCACGAGGACGAGCATCACGGCGGAACTGGCAGGCGCACCAAATGGGTTGGCGCGCCTACCAGGCGTGCACGACGTCGACGTACAAGGCAACCGCGTCCAACTCCAGGTGGAGACCGACAAGTTGGACGCCGTACTGCGCTCGCTCACCGAGTCGGGCGTACGGTCCCTGAGGTCGACGCCGCCGACGCTGGAGGAGTTGTTCCTGCGCCACTACGAGGACGAGGCGGTGACCCGATGACCGCCGCCATCACGTCAGTCCCGGTAGCACGGAGGAACGTCGGCTCGCGCCAACTGGCAGGAACCGGAACCCTGTTGCGCTTCAACCTGCGCCGCGACCGGGTGATGATCCCGATCTGGGTGGCGGTGACGGCCCTCCTGGTCCTCTCCCTCCCCGGCTCCCTGGAGAGCGTGTACTCCACCCCCGCCGAACGCGCCGACATCGCCCGCCAGATGCTCACCAACAGCTCGCTCCGCGCCACGTACGGCCCGGTGTTCAGCGACTCGATCGGCGGCCTGACCGCCTGGCGCGTCGGCGGCTACGCGGCGATCCTGGCCGGCGTCATGAGCCTGCTCGTCGTCGTACGGCACACCCGCGACGAGGAGGAGAGCGGACGCCAGGAACTGATCTCGTCGGCGATGGTGGGCCGCAGGGCCCCACTCACAGCGGCCCTGCTCACCGCACTGGTCGCCAACGCCACGCTGGCCCTGCTGATCGCGGCCGGCCTGGCGGGCCAGGGCACATCGGGCGCACTCGCCCTGGGCCTGGGCATCGGAGGTGTGGGAGCGGCGTTCGCGACGCTCACGGCGATCGTCGCGCAGTTCACGGAGAGCGCGCGGCTGGCGAAGGGGCTGACGGGCGGCCTGCTGGGCGTGGCGTTCGTCCTGCGTGCGGCGGGCGACTCCGCGACGAACGACGGCTCGTCAGCGCTGACCTGGCTCTCGCCGATCGGCTGGCTGGAGAACCTACGGCCCTTCGCGGACGAACGCTGGTGGGTACTGGGGCTGTTCGTCGCCGCGACGGTCGTCCAGGGCTTCCTGGCCTACGAGTTGGCGGGCCGCCGGGACGTCGGCATGAGCTTCGTCGCCGCCCGCCCTGGCCCGCCGACCGGCCGTCTGGGCACGGCGGGCGCACTGGCCTGGCGGCTGCAACGGGGCTCCGTACTCGGCTGGAGCGTCGGGTTCCTCGCGGCGGGGGTCGCCTTCGGCGGGCTGACGAAGGGCGCGGCGGACCTGGTCGGCGACAACGCCAAGACGCGGGAGATCATCGAGCGGATGGGCGGCCAGTCGGGCATCGAGGACGCGTTCCTGGCCACGATGGTCGGCATGTTCGGCATGGTGGCGGCGCTGTACGTCGTCTCGTCGGTCCTGCGGCTGCACGCGGAGGAGACCTCGCAGCGGGCGGAACCGATCCTGGCGAACGCGGTGGGCCGACTGCGCTGGGCCGGGGGCCACCTGGTGATCGCCTTCGGCGGCGCGGTACTGATCCTGCTGCTGAGCGGCCTGGGCCTGGCACTCGGCTACGGAGAGGAGCTGGGCCCTCTGCTGGGCGCGAGCCTGGTGCAGATCCCGGCGGTGTGGGTGCTGGGCGGACTGGCGGTCCTGCTGCACGGGGTGTCGCCCCAACTGTCGGTCGGGGCCTGGGGTGTTGCGGGGTTCGCGCTGCTGGTGGGCTGGATCGGACCGGCGCTGGACGTACCGCAGGGCGTGCTGGACCTGTCGCCGTTCGGGCATCTGCCCAAGTTGCCCGGCGGGACGATGAGTTGGCCGCCGGTGCTGATCCTCACGGGGGTAGCGGTGGGGCTGGTCTCGGCGGGGCTGGCCGGGCTGCGGCGCCGGGACCTGAGCGCGTAGGACGCGTAGGAGACGACCGGAGGGCAGCCCGAGGGTGAAAGGGCAGTTCCCGAAGGGCAGGAACGAGGGACTTCGGGGCACAACGAGCGGGGTTGGCGGTTCCGGCGACTCCCCGGCCGGACACAATTCCTGGTCGGCGCCAGTGAATTGCTCGGCACCCATGAGTTGGTCGGCGCGCCAATGAGGTGGAAGGAAAGGCGAACGCCTGACCCGTCCGGCATACTTGCGACCCGCTGGCCACCCTGCTCACCACCGCGCAAGCCGAGGCACGGCGTGTGCTTCGAGCGCTGACGCGAACCGAACTTCCGGGGAACAGTCGTCATGAACAACCTTCAGCCTTCGGACCCGACATCCATAGGCGGCTATCCGCTGCTGAGCCGGCTCGGCGCGGGCGGTATGGGGCAGGTCTTCCTGTCCCGTACGGGGTCGGGCCGGCTGCTCGCGCTGAAGACGATCCGCGACGACCTCAGCTCCGAGCCGGGCTTCGAGGAACGGTTCGCCCGCGAGATACGCAACAGCGACCGCGTCCGTTCGCCGTGGACCGTGACCGTCGTGGACTACAGCGCCCCGGGCCAGCGCCCGCAGTGGCTGGCCACCGAGTACGTGCCCGCGCCGTCGCTCGCCGACTGGGTCTTGTCCCATGGTCCGCTGCCGCCGAACGCGCTCCTCTCCCTCGCCGCCGAACTGGGCGGCGCCCTCCAGGCCGTGCACCAGGCCGGCCTCGCGCACCGGGACGTCAAGCCCGGAAACGTCCTGCTGGCACGCGACCGTCCACGGCTGATCGACTTCGGGGTCGCCCGGGCCGCCGACGACAGCCGGCACACCCGCCTCGGTGTCTCCGTGGGCTCCCCCGGCTTCCTCGCACCGGACCAGGCCATCGGCGCCGTCGCCGCCGAACCGGCCGACGTGTTCTCACTGGCCGCCGTGCTGGTGTACGCCGCCACCGGACGCGGCCCCTTCTCACGCGCGGGGGAGCAGGTCCCCGCAGCCACCCTGCTGTACCGGGTGGTCCACGAGGAACCCGACCTCACGGGCGTACCCCCGGAGCTGCTGCCGCTGCTCACCGCGTGTCTGGCCAAGGATCCGGCCGCGCGCCCGACAGCGGCCCAGCTGAGCGGATGGCTGACGGAGAGAGGCGGCCGGACCGGGAGCTGGCAGCAGGAACACCCGGCGGCTCTCGCCGGAGAACTGACCCGGACCGAGCATTCCGCGCGCACCGTGACCGACCTCGCGCAGACCTCCGTAGCGACCACCGCCGGTCAGGAACCGCCCCCGGGGGCGACAAGATCCGGCACGCTCCTCGCCGCCCCGGCCGCCGAGCCCGTCCGACCCCGCCGCCCCGCCTGGCTGCTGCCCACGGGCATCGCCGCGATCGCGGCGGTCGCGGTCACGGCGACCGTGGCAGCCACCGTCCACTTCGGTACGCAGCGCTCCTCGGCCGACTCCTCCCCGTCCACGCAGGGCCGGCCGTCCGCGTCGGCGACCGCGAGCGGGACACCGTCCCCCTCAACGACCCCGGTCACGACACCGTCCGCGTCGGCGACCCCGGAGTCCCCGGCGCCCGACCCGACGCTCAAGGTCGTCCAGGCCGAGTTCGAGCTGGCCGCCGGAGAGTCCGTGGTGGCCGGGGCCAGGAGTCTGGTCATGCAGGAGGACGGCAACCTGGTGATCTCCGACCAGGACGGCACACCCCTCTGGGCCGCGGCGACCGCCGGCGAGGGCAACTCCGCCCGCTTCCAGCCGGACGGCAACCTGGTCGTCTACAACGGTGCCGGGCAAGCCCTGTGGTCCACAGAGACCAACGGCAACCCGGGAGCGACCCTCGTCTTCCAGTCCGACGGAAACGTCGTGATCAAGTCCGGCGACACCGTCCTGTGGGCCGCGGGAACACAGAACTGACACTCAGAGGGCTCAGAGGGGGCAACGGCGTAGAAGCCCGTCCCCGGAACCCACAGGCACCGCAGCTGCGTCCCTCGCAAGCATGGGACAACGCGCGCAAGCCGCCGGAGGATGTCTGACCGCCGCCCTGGGCGCAGCCGCCGGACTGCTGGTGTGGACCATCAGGGCCCAGGGCCGGATCAACCGCTTCGAACAGGGCCCCGACTGGAGCGTCCTCTACGCCGAACTGCCCCTGCTGACCCTCACCGGAACCGCCGCAGGCCTGACCGCCTGGGCCGTCGCACGAGGCCTCGTCACCCGGCTCAGATCTCGACGCGCAGCCCCTCCAGCCCCCTGATCACAGAGTTCTCAGTCGACGTACTGCCTGAGTTCCTCGGTGTCGAGTGCGATGCCGATGGGGTCGGGGAGCGAGAGCTTCGCGCCGAAGGGCTTCTTGTCGGTGCTGCGGTACCCGACGCCCGGGGCCGGATCGCCGTACAGAGTCACCGAGCAGTCGTCGCGGTCGATCCGCAGGTAGTACGGGATCCCGGCATCGGCGTAGCCGAAGGGCTTCTCCTCGCGGTCACGCCGGTGGGTGTCCGCGTCGTAGGAGGTCACCTCCACCGTCATGATCACGCCGTTGGTATCGGCCCAGTCCCCCTTCCCCGCGAACGTTCCCCGGGGTGCGAGCACGGCGTCCGGGAGCGCCCGGCCCTTGCGGTACTTCTCGATCCGCAGGCCCAGTTCCCCGCCTCCGTACAGCCACAGACCGGTACCGGCCAGCAGGAAGCACTCCTGCAACCACCTGATGACCTCGCTGTGGTTGCCATCCGTCATGCCCTTGATCCCGATCCGTCCGTTGATGAACTCCAACCTGACGGCTTCGAACTCCCTGGCTACGAATGCAGCGAGCTTCTCGAATTCCTCTACGGTCATCGGGGACATGTGCTGCGCCATAACCGTCATGGTGCCCTCCTTCGCAGGCGCGCACCACCTTGCCGAGGCCATGGGCGTGCTGTACCCGATTCGACCGCCTGATCATCCGAACGAGTGATCAGCCCGTTATTTCCGCCCGACCTCGACGGCCAACCCCTCCAGCCCCCTGATCACGAAGTTGGGCTTCCGCACCGGTTCCTCCCCCAGCCCCAGTGTCGGCGCCCCCTTCAGCAGCGCCCCCATCGACGCCGCCAGCTCGATCCGAGCCAGTGGAGCCCCGATGCAGTAGTGAATCCCCGCGCTGAAGGAAATGTGCGGGTTCTCCGCCCGCGTCAGGTCCAGTGACCCGGGATCGGCGAAGACCTCCGGGTCGTGGTTGGCCGCGCCGAAGAGCAGGGCCACCTCGCTGCCCCTCGGGATCACCGTCCCGTCGATCTCGATCTCGTCCAGTACCCAGCGTTCGAAGAGCTGGAGCGGGGTGTCGTACCGCATCAGCTCCTCCACGGCGGAGGGGATCAGGGAGTGGTCCGCCCGCAGCCGGTCCAGTTGGTCGGGGTTGCGGAACAGCGCCCACCAGCCGTTCACCGTCGCGTTGACCGTGGCCTCGTGGCCCGCGTTCAGCAGGAGCACGCACGTCGAGATCATTTCCTGTTCCGTCAGGCGGTCGCCCTCGTCGTACGCGGCGATCAGGCCCGAGATCAGGTCCTCGCCGGGCTCCTTGCGGCGGGTCGCGATCAGCTGCTGCAAGTACTCCGTGAATTCCTCCGACGCCCGTACCGCCCGCGCCGCCGTGTCCTGCGACGGGCTCAGCTCGTACATGCCGCAGATGTCCGCCGACCAGGGGCGCAGCGGGGCGCGGTCGGCCTCCGGGATGCCCAGCATCTCCGCGATCACCGCCACCGGGAGCGGCTCCGCCACGTCGGTGAGCAGGTCGCCGCCGCCCGCCTTCACCAGGCCGGCCACCAACTCCGCCGCGAGCCGCTCCACGTACGGCTTCAGGCCCTCCACCGTCCGGGGCGTGAACGCCTTCGACACCAGGCGGCGGATGCGGGTGTGGTCCGGCGGTTCGAGGTCCAGCATGCCGTGGTCGTTCAGGGTGTGGAACGGCTCGTGCTCCGGCGGGGGTGCCGTGCGGCCGAAGTCCTCGTGGGTGAAGCGGTGTTGGTAGGTGCGGCCCAGGCGGCGGTCGCGCAGCAGCGTCGAGACGTCCGCGTGGTGCGGGACCAGCCACTGGTTCGTGGGTTCGTAGTACACGACCCTGCCGCGGGCTCGCAGCTCCGCGTACGCGGGGTACGGGTCCGCGACGAACGTCGGGTCCCACGGGTCGAAAGCAAGGTCGGAAGCAGCTGCCATGCACGGACGCTAGCCCGAGCCACCCCCACCTGACCAGGGACGTCTCACCGTGCGACGCCACGGGCCACCGGAGGGCGGAGTTCGGGTTCCCGTCAGCGAACCTTCTCCCGTGCGCCCTTGACCCACCGGGTGATCCCCGGCTTAGGGTGGCCGCCCCCGAACAGGAGTACCCCACCCATGACCAGCCGCCTGTACGTGCGGGAGATCACGCGCGAGGAGCATCTGGCCCATCTGCGGCTGCACCCCGACGCGAGCCATCTCCAGATCCCCGAGTGGGGCGGCGTGAAGCCCGACTGGCTGCCGGAGAGCATCGGCTGGTTCGAGGGTGAGGAGGAAGGGGACTCCATGGTCGCTGCCGCCCTCGTCCTCTACCGGCCGCTGCCCGGGACCCGGCGCTACCTCGCGTATCTCCCCGACGGGCCCGCGATCGACTGGCGGGCCCCTCGGCTGGAGCGCTGGCTGGACCCGCTCGTCGCCCACCTGGAGCGCATCGGGGCGTTCTCGGTACGGATCGGGCCGCCCCTGGTCGTCCGGCACTGGGACCCGGCCACCGTGACGGCGGGCCTCGCCGACCCCGGCGTACACCACCTGCGCGAGCTGCCCGCCGCCGGCATCGACGGCTACGCGCTCGACGCCGCCGACCGGCTGCGGCGGCTCGGGTGGCGGCCGTGCGACGAGGACGACGGCAACGGTTTCGGCCTCGGTCAACCGCGCTACGGCTGTCACATCCCGCTCGCCGGACGCTCGGTCGACGACCTCCGCGACGCCCTCGCACCGCACTGGGAACAGTCCCTGCGTACGGCCGAGACGGCGGGCGTCCAGGTCTCGTGGGTCTCGGACGACGACCTGCCCGAGTTCCACCGCCTGTACACCGCGACCGCCGCCCACGACGGCTTCAAGGCCCGCCCGCTGGACTACTTCCGGCGTATGTGGCGGGCCCTGAACAGCGAGGACGAGGACCGGCTGCGCCTGTACGTCGCCGAGTACGAGGGCGAGGTCCTCTCCGGCGCGCTCATGATCAACGTCGGCTCCCGGGTCTGGCACTCGTACGCCGCCTCCGGCTCCCGGGGTCGCCAACTGCGGCCCAGCAGCGCGCTGTTGTGGCGGATGCTGTGCGACGCGCAGGCGGCGGGCGCCGAGACGTACGACCTGCGCTCCATCACCCCCGCCCTCACCGAGGACCGCCTGCTCGGCCGGCTCCACTTCAAGACGGGCGCCGGCGGCCGGGCGGTGGAGTACCTCGGCGAGTGGGAACTCCCGGTGGGCAGCCAGGGCAAGATGCTGCGCCGGGCGCTGGGGCTCTACCTCGCCCGCAGATGACCGGCGAAGTCCGCTGCCGTTCGGCAGCGCCCCAAAGGGGCGCGGGGCTGCATTGGATATGCGGCTTCCGCCGCGCGGGCGCGACCAGCCACGATGGCGCCGCAGACGACCGACGACACATCGCGGCACGTCAAGCGGAGCGCCTAGCCGAACTCGGGGATCGTGACCGAGCCGTCCGCCGCCAGCGGGAAGCCCGGGTTGTGCGCGATCTCCCACGCGTGGCCGTCCGGATCGACGAAGGCACCGGAGTAGAAGCCGACCGCGTTGACGGCCGCCGGCCTGGTGACGGTCCCGCCGGCCCGTTCCGCCGCCGCGAGCAGTGCGTCGGCCTCCGCGTCGGAGCGGACGTTGTGGGCGAGAGCGATCCCGCCGAAGCCGACCGCCGCTGCCTTCTCTCCGGGCTCCAGTCCGCAGTCGGCGGCGAGCTTGTCCCGGCCCCACAGGACGAGCCCCAGCCCGCCCGCCTGGAAGAAGACGGTCTCCTCGACCTCCTGCCCCCGCCAGCCCAGAGCCTCGTAGAAGGCCTTGGCGCGGGGGAGATCGGAGACGCCCAGCGTGATCAAGGTGATGCGCTGCTCCATAGCCATTCCCATCACCTCACCGTAGCCGTACGCACCGCACTCACCCCGGCGTCACCAGCCGCGCCTCGTACGCGAACACCGCCGCCTGGGTACGGTCCCGCAGCCCGAGTTTCACCAGGATGCGGCTGACGTGCGTCTTGATCGTCGACTCGGCGACCACCAGCTGCCCGGCGATCTCGACGTTCGACAGACCCTGCGCGATGAGCACCAGCACCTCGGTCTCCCGGTCGGTCAGATCGCCGTACGCCGCCTGTGCGCCCGGCATCAGCCGCGGTGCCTCGGAGAGCTTGGAGAACTCGGTGATCAGCCGCCGGGTGACCGAGGGGGCCAGCAAGGCTTCCCCGGTCGCCACCACCCGCACCCCGTCCGCCAGTTGACGAGCCGACGCGTCCTTCAGCAGGAAGCCCGACGCACCCGCCCGCAGCGCCTGGTACACGTACTCGTCGAGGTCGAACGTCGTCAGCACCAGGACCTTCGCCGTGCCGTCCGCCGCGACGATCTCCCGGGTCGCCTCGATACCGTTCATCTCGGGCATCCGGATGTCCATCAGGACGACGTCCGGGGCGAGTTCGCGAACCCGCTCCACCGCCTCGCGGCCGTTCACCGCCTCGCCGACGACCTCGATGTCCGGCATCGCGTTCAGCAGCACGGAGAAGCCCTCGCGGACCATCATCTGATCGTCCGCGATCACCACACGGATCGTACGGGCGTCGCTCATGCCCCGTCTCCCCCGTCCTCGTTCGTGCTCGCGACCGGCAGGAAGACGGTGACCTCGTAGCCCCCGCCGTCCACCGGACCCGTCGTCATCTCGCCGCCGAGCATGGAGACCCGCTCCCGCATCCCCGTGAGCCCGTGCCCCGCGCCCTCCGTGGACTTCACGAACGACACCTCCGCCGCAGGGCCGTTGACGATCCGCAGCCCCAACCCGCCCAGCACGTAACCGATTTCGACCCGCGCGCCCGCCCCCGGCGCATGCCGCAGCGTGTTGCTCAGCGCCTCCTGCACGATCCGGTACGCCGACAGCTCGACGCCCTGCGGGAGTTCACGTACCGCGCCGGTCACCACCTTCTCCACGACCAAGCCCGCTTCCCGCACATTGGCGAGCAGCCCGTCGAGGTCGGCCAGGGTCGGCTGCGGGGCGTCGGGGGCTTCGTAGTCCTCCGCCCGGACCACACCCAGGACGCGGCGCAGTTCCGTGAGAGCCGCCACCGCGTTCTCGCGGATCGTCGCGAAGGCCTTCGTCAGTTCCTCGGGCGGGTTCTCCACCCGGTAGGGCGCCGCCTCCGCCTGGATGGCGACGACCGACATGTGATGCGCGACGACATCGTGCAGCTCGCGCGCGATGGTCGTGCGCTCCTCCAACAGCGTGCGCTTGGAACGCTCGTGCGCGGTCACCGTCTGCTGCGCGGTCACCTCCTGCTCGGCGGCCCGGCGCACCAGCAGCATGCTCACCATGAGCAGCGCCAGCGCGGAGAGGAAGAGGAAGGGCACGGCGTTGCTGTTGAAGTACCGGTTGCCGAAGAGGCTCTCGGCGGCCATGGCGTACACCGCCGTCAGCGCCCACATCCAGGCGGCCGTACGCGGCCGGGTCCGGGCGGCGACGACCGTCAGCACCACCATGTGGGCGACGAAACTCACGGGCTGCCAGGGCCAGTTGCCGCTGCCGTAGTCGCCGCTCCAGTTCTGGCCGATCAGGGCGACGACCGGGGTCGAGACGAGGGAGAACCAGAAGGCCCCGACCGGCCGGACCAGCGTCAGCAGGATCGGCCCCACCGAGAAGACGGTTATCGCCAGTGCTTGGATCAGGTCGCCCCTGCTGCCCTCGAAGGTGATCAGCAGCGCCAGCAGCCCGGCCGCGCCCACCAGGGCGTGCCGCTCCCAGACCGCGTACGGGCGCAGCCGCTTGGGCAGCACCCGGGCGATCCCGCCGGGCCGGTTCCTCGGGGGCAGCGGGCGGTAGGCGAAGGCGTCGTGGAACAGGTCAGCGCGCAGCCCCGCCAGCGCGTCCATGGCCAGCCGGAACTCGGGGCTGCTGAACAGAGCGTCGTCCCCCCGCCTCGGCCTGGGGTTCGTCTGCTTGTGGGTCGTCTCAGTCACATACAGCACGGTAGGCGGCGGGCGGGTGGCCGTCGTCAGCAGTGAGAGGGGTTCTCGGGCGTCCGTCTCAGGTACTACGGGACGGCTACAAGCACGGTAGGGGTACGACCAGGCCGTATCCCCTGTACCCCGTGTATCCCTCACGCACCCGGCTCACCCGGCTCACCACGCGAGCTGGGCGATCTCCTCCGCGACGACCGCGCACGCGTCCGCCACCGGGTCGATCAGCGGGAAGTGGCCGACGTCCTCCAGCAGCGTCAGCCCGACCACCTCACCGGCCTTCGCCGCCGCGTCCGCGTACGACTCGGCGACGATCTGCGGTACGTCGACGTCGGCCCGCCCCTGTACGAGGGTGGTCGCGATGCCGGTGGGGAGCAGCAGCGCCGGGTCGGCGTAGGGCTGACGTTCGGCGAAGTGCCCTTCTCCGCCGAGGAGTTGACGGACGGCGTCGGAGCAGACGTCCAGCTTCTCGGCGACGGCGAAGTCCGCGATCGGGGCGAGGGCGACCACGCCGCGGAAGGGTGCGGGGCGTGCCGTGAACCAGGGCGCGTCGGCGGGCAGCAGATGTCGGGCGGCGACCCACAGGGCAAGGTGCCCGCCCGCCGAGTGCCCGGTGACGACCATGCGGCGCGGGTCGGCCTGCGGGAGGTGGGCCCGTACGAGGGCGGGCAGGGCGTCCAGCGCCGCCGCGACGTCGTCGAAGGTGTCGGGCCAGCGCCCGGCGACGGAGGGGCTGTCGCCGCCCCGCCGGTACTCCACGTTGGCCACGGCGAACCCGCGCCGGGCCAGGAACCCGGCGAACGGCGTGATGTGCCGACGGTCGTACGGCGCCCGCCAGGCACCCCCGTGCAGGACGACGACCAGCGGCACGGTCCCGTCACCGGGAAGCGCCTCGGGCCCGTGCGGGGCGTAGAAGTCGATCACCTGGTCGGGGTGGTCGCCGTACGGGGCGGTGGCGTCGGGGTCGACGGGCGGGTGCGAGAAGGCCGACTCCTCTTCCGCGGCGCGCGCGGCCTCGGCACCGGCCTGTTCGGCGCCGTGCTCCGGTGCTACGGCATCGTCCGGCATGCTCCAACCTCTCAGCGACGTAACGGATTTGGCGGACCTGGAGAGAATTCGGCCGTTGCCGGGACGCTATCAGGCCCGTGACGTGCGCCGACACGCGCGGAAGTCACGCTGGGTGAGGTTGCTGGGCTTTGCGGGGGTTGGGTGACGGTCGGCGAATACGTCACACGCCGACCGTCGCTGAAGAGGACTCAGCCGGCGACGACCTCGCCCAGCACCCGGGCCGCCCGCTCCACGTCCGCGAACCCGACGTACAACGGCGTGAACCCGAACCGCAGTACGTCCGGCCGCCGGAAGTCACCGACAACCCCCCGCTCGATGAGCCGCGCCATGACGTCCCCCGCGTCGGAGCACCGCAGCGCGACCTGGCTCCCGCGCCGGGCGTGATCGGCAGGCGTCACGGACTCGACCCTCCCCTCAGGCACGTACTCATCGACGCACTCAAGGAAGAAGTCGGTCAGGGCAAGGGACTTGGCGCGTACGGCGTCGATACCGACGCCGTCCCAGACCTCGAGGGCCGCCTCCAGGGCGAGCATCGAGAGGATGTCCGGCGTACCGACCCGCCCACGTGTCGCACCCGGGGCCGGGGCGTACTCGGGCCGCATGCCGAAGGGGTCGGCGTGCGAGGTCCAGCCGGGCAGGGGCGAGTCGAACCGCTCCTGATGCGCGTGATTCACATACAGGTAGGCGGGCGAACCGGGCCCGCCGTTCAGGTACTTGTAGGTGCAGCCGACGGCGAGGTCCACCCCGTGCTCGTCGAGCCCGACCGGCAGGGCGCCCGCGCTGTGGCACAGGTCCCAGACGGCCAGGGCGCCGGACGCGTGGATCGCGGCCGTGAGGGCGGGCAGGTCGTGGAGGCGACCGGTGCGGTAGTCGACGTGGTTGAGCAGCACGGCGGCGGTACGGTCGCTCAACTCCCCCGGTACAGCGGCCGGTTCGAGCGCACGCAGGGTGCAGCCGGTCATCCGGGCGGCGGACTCGGCGATGTAACCGTCGGTCGGGAAGGTGGTGGCGTCGACGAGAATCTCGTCGCGCCCATCCCCGGCGAGCCGCACGGCCCCCACAAGTGCCTTGAAAACATTGACACTTGTCGAGTCACCCACAACCACCTGCCCGGCAGCCGCGCCCACCAGCGGAGCGATCCGGTCCCCGATCCGCTCGGGCGCGGTCCACCACCCGCTCTCGTCCCAGGACCGGATGCGCAGCTCGCCCCACTCCCGGCGCACGACGTCGTCGAGCCGCCCGGGGACGGCGGCGGGCAGCGCGCCGAGCGAGTTCCCGTCGAGGTAGGTGACGCCGTAGTCGAGCACGAACTTCGCCCGCACCTCGGCGAGTTCGTCACGCGAGTCCAGCTGCTCGGCGACCTCGGTCTTGGACGGCAGCAGCTTGGGGGAAGAGGACTCAGACATGGGACCTCGCCGTCCACAGCTCGGGGAACACGTTCTTCTGCGCCCGTTTCTCCAGCCAGGCCACCCCGGCGGAGCCGCCGGTGCCGGCCTTGGCGCCCATGGCCCGCCGGGTGGCGACGAGATGGTCGTTGCGCCAGCGCCACACCAGTTCGGCGACGTCGGTCAACGCCTCCCCGAGCCGGGCGAGTTCGGCGTCGGGATCACCGGAGTAGAGGGCCGTCCAGGCGGCCTCGACCTCGGCGGAGGGCTCGTACCGCAAGGACACGTCACGCGACAGAACGGCGTCCGGAAGGGCGTACCCGCGCCGTGCGAGGAGCCTCAACACCTCGTCGTACAGGCTCGGTTCGTGCAGCGCCTTCTCCAGCTCGGCGTGGACACGCGGGGCGGCCCGATGGGGCACGAGCATCGACGCGGACTTCTCACCGAGCAGGAACTCCATCCGCCGGTACATCGCGGACTGGAACCCGGAGCCCTCGCCGAGGGCGGCGCGGTAGGAGTTGAACTGGGCCGGGGTGAGCTGTGCGAGGGGCCGCCACGAGGCGTTGAGGGCGTCCAGCTCACGCACGGAACGCTTGAGGGCGGCGACGGCGGTGGGCACGTCGTCGCCGCGCAAGGCTCCGGCGGCGGTCTCCCATTCATGCACGATGACGGTGAACCACAACTCCATGACCTGGGTCGTCACCAGGAAGACCATCTCTCCGGGGTCGTCGGAGAGGGTGTGCTGGAGGTGGGTGAGGACGTCGGCCTGGACATAGTCCTCGTACGGCGTCGTACCGGCGAAGTCGAGATGCGGGGTCTCGGGCTCCGAAGCCTCGGGGGGCTGAGCCTGGAGGGACATCGCTGTCTCCTGTTGTACTCCGGGTAGCGGTCCGCCCCTGCCGAATTCCGACACGGGGGCCCCGGTCCCCAGGGGCATCCAACACAATCGTGCCCCGAATCCGCAAGGCCCGCCTGATCACAGTCACAGGCGGGCCGAGGAGAGGTGAGGGAGTAACCAGGGGGTGACTAGCCGAGCGTCTGGGCCGCAGTCGGGGAGGAGTCCTTGAGAAACTGGGTGCAGCGCTCGTACTCCTCCTGCTCGCCGATCACACCGGCGGCACGGGCGAGGGCGTGCAGGGCCCGCAGGAAGCCACGATTCGGTTCGTGCTCCCAAGGCACGGGTCCATGCCCCTTCCACCCGGCGCGGCGCAGGGAGTCCAGTCCGCGGTGGTAGCCGGTACGGGCATAGGCGTACGACTCCACGACGCTGCCCCGCTCGAACGCGTCGTCGGCGAGCTGGGCCCAGGCGAGGGAGGAGGTGGGGTACTTCGCGGCGACATCGGCGGGGGCGGTGCCGTTCGCGAGGAGGTCGCGGGGCTCGGGGTGGTCGGGGAGGTGGGTGGGAGGCGGGCCGCCGA
>Ga0307513_10001859_pt1 | contig 29977 bp, 29 predicted proteins | sample 15_EM_MG_FD_202174 | JGI IMG/M metagenome (GOLD analysis project Ga0307513, IMG submission 202174) | Populus trichocarpa ectomycorrhiza microbial communities from riparian zone in the Pacific Northwest, United States - 15_EM | ecosystem: Host-associated > Plants > Roots > Unclassified | place... | reverse complement strand
TATGGTCGGAGGCCATTGAGGGGAGGGGGTCAGTCCATTCCGTGAAGTAGGGGGCGAGGAGGGGGCACGCAAAGGCAAGATCTATGACGCCAGGGCGCCCAATGAGGGACATGGAAAACCGAATAAAGACACCCGGGACGTTAAGGAGAGAAAACCCCAGCTCAGTGGCCCTGTCCAAGTAGGGGGACGAGGTAGCTATCTCATCCGCTTTAAAAACTCTCAGGGGGTCAGCCGTGGGGTGATGAATGTTAAGGTCCCCCAGCGTCAGCGTGGGGAGAGGGGACACAGGAAAAATAAGATCCGGAGGAACGGAGCGGGTATTGTTGAGACGACCCTTCGTGCTGTAGGAGTTAATGATAGTAAAGCCAGTTGTTGTGGGGTTGAAAAAGCCATCAGGGGTGAAGAGGTCCAGTGCCATAACATCACCCCTTCCGAAAAAACGCGGCAGGAGGGAGACCGTATCCAAAAAGGAGTTATACAGGTAAAAAGCGACGCCGGGCTTACAACCACGGTCGGGGGGCGGGGAAAAAACTGTGAACGAATTAAAACCAGGAAGTTTGCCCCTATATACAGGAGGGTCCTGAAGGGCAACAACAGAGGGAATGAGGGCCAGCTGTCTGAAGGACCCGAACAAGGAAAGGAACACATCTCAGCTCCCGAGGCAGTTGTGTTGAACGAGTGTGAAGGGTTTCGGAGGGGGAGGGGAGTCCTGCTCACCGCCCCACGGTGGTTGGGTGTAATGCATTAGCGGGCCAGGCCCGATGGGGTTCTGCTCATAGGGGAGGGGCTGGCGGGCTCCACGGGAGGGAGTGACCGACTGCCCTGGGCGGGCCCTATTGGGGCCGGAAGTATCGTTGAGCTTCTGGCTCTCGGAGTAGCCATCTCGAACGCTGACTGGTGGGAGCGGGTGGGTGAAGCGGGGGGCGAGAGGTCGTCATCGTCGGCGGCCGTGTCCATCGCGTCACCAACGGGCGGCGGGAGAACAATGGTTTCGGCAGCGGTGGAACGCCTGAGAGGGGGCGGAGCCGGGCGGGAGTCACAATCCCTGTGAGTCGCAGTGTGGGTGCCTCCACGGTTGGCGCAGCGCGGTAGTGAGGAAGAGCAACAGCCAGGAGTAGCCTTAATGTTGCCACCTCCAGGGCAGGTAGGGTTCGGGCATCGGTGCATGGCACGGGTGTGACTGAAGGAGCAAATAGGGCAGACGGGGTCGACGGAGGGGCATCTGGGGGCGACGTGTCCATAGCCCCAGCAGTTCTTACACTGTGTATACCTATTGGAGGAGTATGCGCGTTCGACCGTCCTAGAGCGGGAGAAATGGCGTATGGAGGAACCCTTTGCTGGGACGTCACCGGGATAGACGGAGACGATGACGGAGGTGGCAGTCTTACCCACCCTGGATTGGGCGTCAGGGTTAAGGAATCTGGCGGCGAGTATGCGTATGTCCTTGGAGTTGAGGATCGACTCCGCAAGGCAGGGGAAAAGTTCGTTCCGGTCTTCGGGGAGGAAAGCAATGGGGAGGGAGTGGATGGCCAGCTGGGCCTCGTTGGGGGCGAGGCGGAAGGGCAACCAGGGAGATTCTCCCACTGGGAATGACTTGTTGAGCTGGGCAGAGAGTGCGTCGAAGTAGGGTGCGAAGACGGCAGCTGGGGTGGCAGGGTCGGTGACGAGCAGGGTGACGGATCCGCGATCGTTGACTTTGGTCGTGACCGCGAGGGGGAGGGCACAGTTAGCATCCCTGAGGACGCGAGCAGCTATATCGGGGAAGGTGGCAGCTATCATGGAGGCTTGTTGATGCTCGGAGGTGGAAGAACGAGGAGCAAAGAACCTTCTCTCGGCAGTAGGGAGCGACTTCGGTGGCTGGGTGGCAGGCACACTGTTGCTGGCTGACGCGACTTGGGCGGCCGTGAGGGAGCTCTTATTCTTCTTGCCCTTGGGAGCGCCAGCAGAGGCGGGCTTGGCATACGATTGGTGAGGTTTGGTGTAGTCGGGGGGCTAGGTGCCCTGCAATGAAGGTGGTGGGGTCTGGGTACTTCCCTTCGCGAAACGCATTTGCCTCCCACGAGTCTGGGAACTTGTCCGCGTACGCCCTGGGGTCGCCGTAGAAGGATCGGGTGCCCACATCATATCTGGGTATGTCCGGGTCAAAAGAGGGTGTGGGGGTTTTGTTTGGGGGGGGAGCCCGTGTTTTGGGCCGGGGGAGAGGAAACGCGGGTGCCCCAGATGGGGGAACAGGGGGCCGAGTGGGGGCAGGTGGTTGACGTGTGGTCGCACCAGTCGGGGGAACAGGAGGCCGAGTGGGGGCAAGCGCTTGGGGAGGGGGCGCAGCCACCCTATGTGACAGGTCACGAATGGCTGCATTGATCGGTTCGAGAGTACCCTGGAGAGCCGTCCAGGTAGGCATGGTGTGGAGGGCGGTCTGGATATTACCCAATTGGGTTGTTATGGTGTCCAGCTGACACGTCATGGAGGCGAGAGCGTTGAGGGAGGAGCAAGAAAGGGGGACGAGGATCGTCTCGCCGTCCGACAAACCGTAGAGCTGGTGATCGTCGAGGATAGGGAGTTGAGTCAAGGTAAAGTTTAGTCTCTGACGGGTCTCCCGTACGAAGTCGCGTATGTAGAGGTGAGTCTCACTGAGCTCAGGAGAAGAAGACTGTGCCGAGGAGGCTCTGGACGAGTTCCTCGAGGAAGGGAGGGGAGGGAGGTCTTCCATCGTAACGATGGTGGGCCAGGGACGCGAAGCCTGGAAGGCAGGGAGATTTAAGGGGAGAGGGGGGATCGTGCACTGAAGGACGTGGAGTTGTAATTTCAATGACTGGAGGTGTAGAGGGCGCGGAGCGTGAGGGGTTGGAGGGGTCGGATGGGTCCTTATATAGATTTTGCCTACGCTGTACATTTCGACGACCGTGAGTCCTATGGGCTGTACAAGCAGGGAATGCGACTTAGAGTGTACCCAATGTCGTGATATAGGGCGCAACATCATTACGTGGGGCGTGACGTCGCAGTATCTTGCGATAGATAACGTAGGCAATTCGCCAAATGGTGGTGGATAATGATGTAGCACTGAGATAAAACACAGACAATTGAAAGATCGTGAAAAGTCATGATTGTCACAGGTGATACGTGCACCCCCTAAAATATCGTTTTAAACCGCACTTTTAAGCATGCACCAAGAGACTTCGTGTACTGTAATGTCTCTTGGCGTCAGCCTCAGCCTACTATCATGCTAGTATTCTCAACACGACCTAACCCCGAACGCTTAGCCTGATCAGGGAATCTGCAGTCTATAGAAATCTATTCTAATACTCTCAGAACCTAAATCATTAATATATCTTGGCAGAATCAGGCATTCAACGCGCTGTCAGATCGAGCAAACTCCTCCGACAATCTCAATCTCTCTCTCCTCCTCATGACCCTTTTTCTCTTCGAGTTCTGCCCAAACCGTACGGTTCGCCTTACCTTTCAACCACGCCAGGGCATAGGCAGCCTGGCGGGCTTTCTTGGACAAATGCTCCGAATCTTCCTCATGGGATGGCGCTCTACGCTTCCGTACATTATGGTACTCAGTATCACCCCCGCGTGCACTAAGTTTCGACACCTTCTGAATATTTATTTTGGATTGTGTTTGTGTTTTACTGCGATGTGCGACAGGGGATGGTGATCCTCCGATGCTTGCTCGGTATCCCTCTTCTGCGTCAGAAACATCAATGATGAACCACTCAATCCAGGAAGAAACAGGGGAGATTCATCTTGCTGTTCGTGTTCACCTCCGGCATTGAATGGTCCAGGGTCACCTCCCGCATTGGACGGTCCAGGGTCAGTTCTCCCGTCTGATCAGGCTGCCTGGATGCGATTACCTCGCGCTGCGGTACTAGCCCAATTGGCGATGGCATTTTCGTGAAGGTACTTGTGCCCCCTCAAGGGCAGAGTGGGCAACCTGCCCGAGTCTCTTGGCGATGACAATAGACCAACAGATCCAACGAATGGTCGAGAACCGGATTTGACAGCAGCCAGGCCCTTACACACTCATCATTCTCGATGAAGACCTAATCTAGATAAGACAATTGGGCGGCGGGATGCAGACGTAGCTGTTGCCGACCTTCACCAGTGGCGCCAAGTATGTAGGGAATCACATTGTGTGGCACAGTTCTCGAAATAATGGCCGACTGACCGCGCATGTCATAGGAATTTAACTCAGCAAAACGTACCCCATTGATATGAGGATTACGCCAATCCAGAAGGCGATAATTTGGTCATGGTGCGCTGATGTAGGCGCGTTGGCTGACCTAGACGATACGTACTGCACGTGGACTTTCAAGCAGAGCACTTGAATCTATATCTCCTAAGTCGGTAGGTTCAAAAAAAACACATCCGGATTATTGCCAGAAAAACTCACTAATTTGAGACAGACCTGACACTGCGGGACGCACCCTCCACGCCACATCAAAGTATTGAATCCACGGATCCTCCACGTTCGGTGCCGTGGGTTCTGGGATATCCGCCAGAGGAGCATGTCGCATCCCGATTGGCCTCCCGAGAATACCCGTTGGGGGATCCGCTTGTATTTGCACAGGTATAGCTTCTGGGCTGGCCAGATTCATCAGACCTGGGGGATTCGCTGGAGCATGTTTGATACCCAGTGGCGTACCCAGAATGCCCATTGAGGGACCCGATTGGATCTGCACAGGTATATCTTCTCGGCCGGGCAGATTGCTCTCACCTGAGGGATTTGCTGGAGCTTGTTTGATACCCGGTGGCGTACCCAGAATCCCCATTGGGGGACCCGATTGGATCTGCCCAGGAATATTCGCTGGTTGGTGCGCATTTTTCTGCTAGTAGGGATTGCCCAAACGGAGACGAATCCTAGGTTGGGGATTAGCCCTGCCTGGGGGTGGAGGAGTGTTCTGATCATGGGGATCCGCCAGGCCGGGGGGTGGAGGATCGTTCTGAGCTTTGAGATCGGCCGGGCCTGCGGGGGCGGCAATCTTCTGAGCTTTGAGATTCGCCCGGGGAGCAGATACGGCTTGGGCACCCGCCGGGGGAGCAGGTATGGCTTGGGCACCCACTGGGGGAGCAGGTACGTTTTGGGCTGGCCCACGAGCATTGGCCAGTGGAGCATTTTGGCCAACTGGGTCAGCGTTGGGGACTACAGCCGTTGCAATACTCCGCTGGCACTGAGGTGGTGCGTTGAGAGCTAGTAACATCGGACTCACAATAGCTTGGGCAGGGGGGACGCATGAGCCGGGGGAGGTACTTGGGTATTGGTCCTAATGGTATTTGCCAGCTTCTTTCCACAGTCCTTAACCAATTGAAGGACTGCCTCATCAATCTCCTGCATACTAGCCATGTTATTGGCTCCGGACGCAGTGCCGAGTTCATCACACGCAGGTTTCAATCTCCTCATGCCTTCGAGGATTTGCTGGAATTCGGCATCTGGGAAGTGCCAATTATCTGAAATATAGCCCGTGACTAACATCTGATCTTTCACAGTATCCCGCCAACAAACGTCTTCAGGGGGGGCATGTTTATGGGGTGATGGGGGACGCCCATAGCCAACTTCTGAGCGCTAATTGATTGACGATCGGGGTGTCGAGGAGAATACTCTCCAATGACAGGTAAAGGCGGAAGATGATAGGTCGGACACGCCGGTGGTGGCTGCTGCGCACCTCCAACGGGCAACAGGACGTACACTACAATGTTTTTATTCTGTGCCATATCGCTAGATTTCTTAAGTATATAGATCGCAGTATTTAGGGATACTCGTGATGTGATGATGGTGGCTGTTGACTCGGAGGAGGTTCGGCGTGTGAGATGAATCTTGGTATGAAGTCCCTCTAGTCCCACGATTGAATCACTTTATATATGAAACTCCCAGATGCTCTAGGTAGTTTGAAATGAAAACCCAAATCTGACGCTCTATTACAGGACTCTACTGTAGTTTGATTCAACTTGAATGAATGAAACCTGATACACTGATTGGGGCAGGAACATATAATCTTTGCGGTCTCAGATGTTGAAAGATACGATAGCTGATACCACGTGACACCTACGCTAAACTCTATCCCAACTAGATCATGAATATGGCATCCCTTGGCCCTACATCGGATCCACACGCGCTGTGGTCAAGACTTGACATATCTTTACCTTACCGTCGAATCTACACGGACTCGAAGCACCGCGATCGACTAAGCAACGTCCAACCAGCCCTAGCAAATATCCGTTCTGCAGCCGAAAATACAGCAGGTCTGGTGCATATGAGAAGCACCTGCGAACTGTGGACGGGAGTCTGGACATAGTCCTCGCGTCGACGGTACAATATAACAACCTCCAAACAGGCGAATTGCACAACGCCGACGTGACTGAGGGCCAGGATTCCGACTATGAATCCGATCCGGGCCTGACCGGATTGGAACGTGATGCATTTTGTCCAGACATTGCACACGAGTCTGATGCTGGAGTCTTCGATACTACCTCAGCCTGTGCCGGGAAACAGAATCATTTTGAAGGCACCGGAGAATTAATCGGAGACGTTGCCGGATTTGAGGACGAACACAGCAACCTGAGGGCGGACCCATGGGCACCATTCAATAGTGCGGAAGCTTTCAAACTGGTATCCTTGTTCATTGACGGAAAAGTATCCAAAACCCGAATCAATGATTACTTCTCGCGTGGCCTAGGAAATGCCAAATCCGTCGCCTATAGCTCTATGCACACACTGGAGAACCACCTCCGGTTCCTGGATCCCTACAGCCAATATCTCCAATGGTTCGAAGGGCAGGTTGCGGATAGCCAGAGGACTTTGGAATTTTTCTACCGCGACGTCCTAGGTTGTGTCAGATATCTCCTTCGCCAGATCGCATACCAAGATGACTTGGTCTACCCGCCACGGCGTGAATATGACCCTTCTGGGCAGAGAATATATGCTGAAATGCATACGGCGGATTGGTGGTGGGACCTGCAGGTAGAGCATCTGAGTCCCACCCTTGTTTGGAAGACCTTAGCTGACTGATCATAGGAGACGCTTCTGGCAGGTGCTACCGTTGTTCCAATAATTGGGATGTCAGATGAGACTAACCTCACCAACCTTTCGTGAGACAAGAAAGCGTGGCCTGTCTATATTATGATCGGAAATCTTCCGCCCGCTTGGCGCAACCGCCCAGGATCAATGGCTGTTCTTCTTCTTGCCTTATTACCGGTTCCACCCAAACTCTCCAAGTCCTCTAAAGCCGACCGACACCAGAGAAAAATCAATGCTGACACCCTACAAGATGTATTCGAACTTATCTTTGCACCCCTTCAGAATGTGGCGCATGTCAGCATCCCCATTGACTGTGCCGACGGCAAGGTTTGACATTGCTTCCCAATTCTCTCTGCGTGGATCGCGGACCATATGAAAAATGTGGCACTTCACGGGTTGAAAACAAACGCCTGTCCTAAATGCATGGTGCCGACCAACGAATTAGAAACCAATGCCCGAAGCTATTGAGCCCAAGATTATGCAACGTACCAACGCTACAAACCGGAAAATCAAACCTCAGGCTCGGAGACAGACGACGACCACATTATCAATGGTGGTATCGGCCAAAATATATTCCACAGACTCAACCGGGTTTCGGTGCCTGATATGTACAAACCAACCATACTCCATACCATTTATCTCGGGCTATTTAAGCATATGATGGACTGGATCAAAGCCTTTCTGAAGAAACACGGGTGACTGCAGGCATTTGATGAGGTTTGGAAGGCATTACCGCCATACCCAGGATTCTTAGTCCCGAAAAAGCCTACGGCGAGGTTATGCAGTGGCAAGGGAAAGAGATGAGGAATCTGGGGCGCTGTATTCTGGGAGTTCTCGCCGTGGCTCTTCGCCAGCCAGGAGGTGCGCAAGCAATACTTTTCAAACGTGCTCTCGGATGCGTCAGGGCGCTCGTTGACTTCAATATGATGGCACAATACCGAAGGCACACACCTGACACCACTGCCTATATGGAAGAGTATCTGGACCAGTTCCATAGGATGAAGGACATCATCTTGGAGTTCCGAGTAACAAAACGCACACAAGCCAAGGTCGACATGCAACGAAAGGCGATTTGACGTCAGAGAGCTCTAATGCAAGAGCCTGTCGTCTCATCCAAACGGCGCCGGATGCGCGAAGACGATCGAGACGAAGCGGATGAACTGCGTATGAACATGATTGACGGCGAATCACATTTCAAGTTCCTCAAGATGCATCTACTAAGTCACTTTTGTGACCATCTACCCCAGTTTGGCAATATTCCGATGTATTCCAGGGAGATCGGCGAGCTAGCTCACACGATGCAAATCCAGGAAGGATGGCGCCAGTAAAATAAAAATGATGCCACGCGCCTGATCGTGCATAGCTACGGTTATCAACAGGCAATCTGGATGAGATTATTGAACTTGCAATCACAGAAAAATCGTGGTGCATATCTCTCCCCCGACGTCCTGAAGCATTTAGATTGGACAACCAGTACGGTATGGCCGCCTGTCCTTTGTAGGAGGATCTTGAAGGGGGGCTGGGGCCATGTGTCCAATATAGGTGATTTTAGCCGGATCTCGGCAGGAGTCTCACGCGACATTATATATCGTGAATTGATAAGATATAGCAGGCATAACCTGCCGATAGACCACGGTCTCCCGGAAGAGCTTGCGACGCTTCGATAACTTCCCATTGAACTACTGACACAACACGAAGTCCCAGTTCTTACATTCCAAGAAGCCGCTGTTTATGAGATCCACCGTGCACGATCCACGGGCACCCTACACTTTAGCAACCAGGGCATTCGCAATGATTGGGTTTGGGTAAAAGCGGGCACAGAAGAAATGTATGGTCCGCTGAGGGGTCGTCTCCCGGCAAAGCTAGTTGCCCTCTTGAAGATCAGGGACCCCAGTTCCGAGGATACTGTGCGTCGAGTCGCCCGTGTTCAGTTGCTGACCGCAATGAACTCACGGCGTCTATCGGATCTGCATGGCTTGGTTGCAGTGCAGATGAGGGAAGACACGTGAGGGTTTGCAATAGTTGATATAGGAACAATTCACGGTCTGGCACACCTGATTCCGCAGGAGGCCCGGCGATGGCTTGTAAATAGCGGGATTGATTTGAGAACATTTAATGAGGTTTATTATGGAATATGGATGAGAGAATCAGGATTCGGCGATGCGTGAGAATCCTTCATATTGATACTATATATAGTAGAAGAAATATAAGCGACTTTCTTGAAACCTAGATCATTAGTTCGCCAGACCAGTCAGGCATGAGACGTGAGACCCGGGAGGGACAAAAAAAGGTGCTGCCGCCCCAGACTCCAGGCGACGTCAGAGCAAGCAGCAAATTAGTTGTGATTACCCGAGCAGGGATAAGAGGTGGGTTAGGACGCGAAGAAGAGGTGATGAGGAGCTATTGCCGCATCAGGAGAAAAAAAGAGATGAGAGAAAGAGTCTGCCGTAGTCCAGAAGTAGGGAGGGCGCCAGGTTGCATCAGGACGCAAGGAACGTTACCAGGTAGCATCTGGAAGCATGGGATGTGGCGGGGCGTTGCAAGGCAAGTCAGGACGCACAGGACGCAACGCTGACGGATCAGACGCAGGGTCTGTTTTTGCTGATGATCCTGATCAATGAAGGACCATTGTTGTCCTTCTTGTCTGATTCGTCATCATCGGAGATACAGCCATTATCGTTCTCTATACTTTCTTCCTTCTTATACGCCCAATAACAATAATCCTCCGCAGCAGCCATTTCTTCCAGTCTTGCTGTCTCCCGTTCACAATCGTGACCTGCTAGCCCACTTCGTAATTCTTCGTTCTCGTGGGAGTTCACCAGCATTGAAGATCGAATTGTACTGCTTTTGAGCGATGAGCGCTGATAGAGAATCACATCTCTTGCCATGCTAAATACCAGCTCTACTGCAACACTACCCCCTTGAACAGCGAGAATATCCCTAGCCATCCAAGCTAAATTCGGCAATGTTCCCGCATTAACCTTCCACCAATCCAGGATATTGGCCTCGTAAAAAATCAGAGCGGGGCAGCACTCATGTGTGGGATCGGTAGCCTCCGGCTCCGGCTCGGGCGGCTCAATCTCAGAATCAGTTACGATGTACGCTAGTGCCTCACACAGGATTACTGCTCCGTGTCTCGAAGAGTAAAGGTGTTTGGATCGACAGTTCAGACGACTCCGTGGAATTGACATGTCAGGTGCCTGATTATTTATAGGTGCATAGTACAGATAGTAATACGCTTTGAACTCCTTTTCATATGACTTCTCATACTCAGTCTCCCCACTGGCATCAAGAGCCTATTCCCGAAAAGGTTGAGTTTGCAATAGGGATTTAGGCAAGTTCCAATGCCGAACAGAAGACCTCTTGGACTTTCAGTTTTACCATAGTAAGAGGCGGCCTTCCATTTAGCTTTCACTAGGCCCTGACGAATATCAACATTCCATTGCATACGCTTCCATTCTAACCTGGAAATTTGCATTTTCAAATGATCAAATATATCTTAATACACTTGAAACACTCGTTGAATGGTGATGCCATGTGTTTTTGACATCCACAAAGTCCAAAATCGTATCGGTTGAAGTACCTCCAAGATGTATTCAATCTGCCTCCACTCTTCCAGGGTTGACCAGAGAGGCATAAACTTGGCATAGGTTTGTAACCAGTTCTTGGTCAATTCCCGTAGCCGTACAGATCTCTCCAACATATTTAGGGTTGAGTTCTACCATGTTTTGACATCAGAAAGTAGGGTAGTAGGGATCTTAACCCGGTTATTCGGTATCGCGATGAAGGGCTGACGCAATTGAGGTGAAACACCAACCGCAATACTCATTTTCCGATACTATAAACCATTATTAGCATTATCTCTGACTAAAGGTATCTTAGATGAGAACAATGGGGAAAACACTTGCTGGTACTTTCACATTGGCGCGCATTCAATTTGGAATAATGAATTTGTGCATATAACCTTGTGCGTATGAATTTGAGCGTATGAATTTGAGCGTATGCATTTGTAATATAGGGGCTAGGTATGAGATCTTAGACACATTACCTATTCTACTGTTTTGTGAAAGACATTATCCAATCTCATAACCTGCTCGATATCGCCCGCCTTAAAGCCAGATTGGAGATAACGATCACCCGATTTCACCTTGATCGAACTCATACATGCACCGAGGATAAGCTGAACAACATGGGCCATACATGCAATATGATTTTCCAATTGACATCATTCAACCGATAGTAAACTCCAAGCATTGTTTAAGACTTCAGTGAGCGTTCGGTTATTTCTGGCACTATCGGTGGTGAAACCCAGAATTCCATCCTGAATCCCATACCTGGCTAGAAGGTCATTAATTATCCCTGCCATATTAGCCACTTGTGAGAACGCCTGATTTCCTCGAACCCAATTAGCACCTCCTCCATCTGCAAGCTATCCAAGTTCCAATAAGCCACAATTGCTAAAAAAAACAACTTTGTTCGGTGAAGTCCATGTATCGGCAGCCAGAGAAATCTTTCCTGCAGCAGGTAGACATGTTCGAATATCATCCACCGTAGACTTTCCCGCAGTTTCAAATGCCGGGTTAATGTCGTTGCACTGGGGATTCCGACGCCCGGACCAATGTACTTGAAGACATGACCAAAGGCAAGGTTGTTTGAGCAATTAAAGGCGAAATTCATTGCTAAAAACACTTTTAGAAAGTATTCTTCGCAATCATGCTGATTCAATCCTGCTGGTGTGGCCAGATTGATAATCTTACGCCTATTTCCAGTTTTAGTCCCTTGTTGCAATAGCGTAAGAAGGTGTATACCAAGCGGGCTTCCAGCCCGCCCATCCTATGCGTTAATCGTTCTTGACTTCAGACAAGCAGAGGACCTGTTATGGTCATGCATCGAGCTAGTCCCCGTGTCAGTTGGGTGAGCTAGGACCTTGCTGCACATAATGCACATTACTCGCGTCGTGCCAATAGCAGTACCTAAATGGTCGCCACATTGTTGAAAGTATTTCCACACCTCTGTGCCCCGAAGATCCGAGTTCCACCGTATCCTTTTCTTGCCAGTATATTTCGCAGTATAGGCTATATACCCTCGTGTGCCTTGCCACCACTCCATCAAACTCTCATGATATTCCTCCGTATAGAGATAAAGGTTTCCAAATATCTCAAATATAACTGTGTCGCTTGTTGACAAAGTCACTGCTAGCGGATGAAGCAGATTCCTGGCGTGATCTTGATTTCCAGGGGCCAGCGCTACTGAATTGGACTCTATGGGTGTTGTGGAACTTGAAAGAGGTGCGCAGCCCACACCCGTCAGAGGTCTTGGGGTTGGTGTTACAGGGCCTTCGCTCCCATATGAGCTGGATTCTACCGAGAATTGGGACAAAGATGGAGAGTATTCGCGTGCAGGGCTTTTGTGGAACCGTTAAAAAGAGGTACGGCTTCTTGCCTCGGAGGTGAAAAGCCCCCATTGGCTGCCTATCCTGGAAGATTCTGATTCGGAAGACATTAAGCCGAGATGGTTCTAGGTATCCATGTACAGTCACAGATCCCCTTGGATCCCGAATGATATTTATATAAAAGTACAGCTGTGGTAGGCATATGAATGAAGTTTATAAGTTGGCCCAGCTGATCTAAGTACCCAACCTGGCTTCCATTCTGTGATCTATTTCATTGCTCGAATAACATTTTAGGGTATCAATTGCGGATACTAACATGCATGGGTAGGAACCATTGTCCGTATGAATTATTGTGCGTATGAATTTTGTGTGTATGGTGGTGTATGGTTGCATGTGAATTACCTTTTGAAAACAGCCACGCTCTAGGATTAGGCGCGGTAGCAGCTACATGAATTGGTATTCACTGCTGTGCTTTGGGCATAGAATTAGTCCAAATCCAGTAGGGGTTGATATACCGTGTTCAGTCATAATCTGAGGTAACCAAATTTGATCTTTTATGCGAGTTGACTAGTTCCAATTGAAGACCCTCATACAGCGCATTCGCTCCTACATGCCAACCAAATCTTGAATCATACGTGCAAGTACGGGGTCTCTCGAAGCTGTCGCAACTATTGATAGCAAACCCAAGGCGAGGATCAAATACTTGAATACCATGCAGTGACGAAGGCACTCAGTGCCTTTCTGAGTGATCAAAGGTGATTCCTGATTCTACTTTTTATATATAGGTTGGTAATTATGCTATGAAATTATCCTCCACTTAGATACCCAGAAGAATCTCACACCATAACCATCTTGTTGCTACTGCTATATACATTTGCCGCCTTTCCTTGATTTACACCTAAGGCGATTACAACGGCCCCAATCAAGGAAGCTCCAATGGATGCGTTTTACACCTGGCCATTTGGCCCTAATGAAATAATCGACCTTTTTCCCATTTTCTTTGGCAGAATGGAGGTGGACTTTTCTTTCTGTAAGCTGTTACTGGATCCCACCTGCTGCAGGGGTGCAGCCAACAAGAACTATGAAAGCTGATAGTGAGCGATACACAAACCTTGGGCCAATCGCCAGTTACCACAGATAGGACAACGGTATCAATAAGAGATGTGTGGATTCGAGTGGGCAAATGGTAGGGGGAAGCCGGTCAAATTGGTACGTGGTGGACAGATTGCTAAATGTTGGAACGTAGAACAAGGGAATCCCGCACTATCATATAGGAGCATGGGTTGGGGTATGAGATTAAGGGTCCTGTCTCGAGCTTAGAAATATTTCAGCTGTGTGACTCAGGCAGGCGTCTGGTAAAAGGCAAAATAAAGTGGGGCTTAGTTCTAGACTCAGACAGTTAACAATAACTTCATTCTGACATTGGAATTTCCATAATTTATACGCTCTTTAATTATATTCTATCAAGCATTGCTCAAGTTAACTTAATGTATAAGTAGCTGGTCTTGATAAAATGATTTTATAGTTTTTCCCTACTTCAAAACCTTTTGGTCTTACTATAAAAGCAAGATCTTTCTACATCTCTACATATCCATCCTTCATTAGTATCCTGAACACGATCAGGAAAAATGTTGTGATAACATTGACTGCACCGGGTAATACCAAGCCCGGTATCATTCCACTTCCTCGGCTTGGCGCAATGGTCAATGGTCTATTCGAGCTAGCTTCTTTGAAGCGATGGGCTTTCCCCTGAGCTCTCTAGACAACTACAGCGACCTGGAACCAACCTTCTTTTCACATCCTTATCTCTACTCGCTTTCCTGGGGTAATAAAGTTATACTCTTCTTCTGTAAGTCAAATATTCAATATCAATGCCAGGAACCTAGCTTACACTATGATGTGGTAGACATGATGGATTATCCAAAGGGTGGGATGCACGCCCCTGTCTTGGGCCAGATGTATTGGTTGGGAACCAAGGTACATGAAGACAAGTCTGCGAATTTGGAGCTACAGCGGAAGGAGATGGTGTCGGGGTTCTTAAACTGTGATGATACAGAGTACAACGGGATCCTTGATGCTGTAGGAGCAGGATTCTATAGCCGTGCAACTGTGGATTCAATGGAAATGATCCATAGTTGAAGTACAAGTAGCAGAGTTGTGATGGGTGTTGTGCATTGTACCATTGTGAATTCTGATTCTGATTCAGAGATAGAAGCCTATCCTGAAAACTGCCGAGCTTAACTTCGGTAGAGGAATATGCATGGCTATTCCCTCACATATTTGAACCTAAATTATAATTAAACATTCGCAGAGAGCGTCTTTACATCAACTGCATTGGGCAACTATTTTGGGCATATGTTTTGGGCATATGTTTTGGGCATATGCTTTGGGCGTATGCTTTATGTGTATGGCTTTAAAGCACATGGCTTTGGGCGCATCACTTTGGGTACCTGGTTTTGGGCGTAGTTCTTTGGGCGTATGAATTTTGGTGAAGAAACCAGAAGCAAAGGGCTAAATAGACAATCTTAATCTGCGCTCAAGTTTATCGTTATGTGAGAGTGTTTCAAACTTCTTAACTGCTATCCTCTTACATTATACTGCAAAGAGTAAGGTCAACAACTCAATCATGACATAAAAGAAAAGAGCAGAATCCCTATAGGCGCCGGGTATGATAACAAAAGAAATTAAACTCTAAAGAAGCCTTGGTCTCGGGAAATTCTGAGTGAGAAGAGAACAAGAAAAGAGGTAACGTCCTGCGTAAGAATCTAACACAAGGAAAACAGCCCCCAGACTTATGATATGGGAGAAACAATACGGGCTAAGGATGAAACCAAACGTGAGATATTGTGGTGGATAAATACCGAAGTGGGAGAGCAGGTAAGACAAAGTAAGGGGAACCGTATTAAGAAGAATAAGGAAGGCAGAACCGGCGTCAGAGGTCAGGAAAAGAACTAGGAGATAACAAGAAAAGACAATAGATGGAAGTCGAACTCGTTAATCCGTGCGCTCCTGTTTCACGCGGTGAGGAAAGTGCTGGCTACCCATATTGAGGAGGGCCTGTCTATCCATCTCGCGGTCAATTGTATCCATCTCCTCAATGTCAATTCCTTTTTCTTCAGCATCTTCCCTTGCGGCTGCCTAGAGATCAATCATAGGATGGGCATTGCGGGCAAGAAAGTGCTTTCTCTTTGTGACAATATTTTCCATGCTGTCCTGTTGGTTTTCCGGGGTTGTGAAGAAATCCTTGGGTGTCATAGCCCGCCCAAGCAGCCTCTCTCCAATCTCTTGCGTGGTAGCAGAGAAACCATGTTCTGCCGCATCGCCGTACAGACTACGAGAGGAAGATGCCGAGTCAGGGCGACCTAAGTCTCGCATCCTACTTCCCAAACCTGAGCCGCAGGTTTCCCCTTCGTCCGTCATATGGACATCATCATCACCCTCCTCCCAGCTCTCCACGTCGTCCTGCTCGGCCTCCACGTCCTCCTCCTCATCCCTCCAAATCCTTCTTGTCGTCCTCGCCAATCTTCTCTTCTCCATAGGCCTCATCGGAACCCTCTGACCCATTGCCACCCTCATCAGCAGACTCATATAGGTCGATAAAATCGACATCTTCATCCTCTGCATCCTCCTCCCACTCCTCGTAGATCTCCGCATTTGGCAAAAGCCACTCAACAGGCTTCACCCAGTCAATCAAAGGTCTAGCATTTGCGTGGAGCTCATCCTCGCGAACGGTCATGTCCAAATCTCCTTCCATATCCTCCTCCGTCAATCTGTACTCACGAGTACTGCTTCCTCCGCCAATAGGCATCGAGGGGCCTGTCGGAGCTAAACAACACTGAATATTTGTAAGCACATCTCAAGTTAATTAGGCAAATTTTAAAATTACTTACTTGACTGTGGATAGTTAGCCCAGGAGTTTCGCATCAGGCTACCTAGTCCTATCCTAAACCTGGAGCGATGTGAGATAGGCTCCCATCTGCTCCCTGTATTGAATGTAGCTGCCTTCGCCAAAGCCACATGGCGTCCACCAGGGGACCCTGTAGGAGATACCGGGGCCCCACGCATTGTGAGTGAATGACTGCCCTCGCGAATTGCTAGCTGGTGGGTCCGCGGGGAGGAGCTTCCTGAGATACAGAAGGCCCTGGAGGCGGTACCACCCCAGACCCAGTTGACGAGCTTCTGGGTCGCTTCACCACACGCTCAAGCAGATTCTTCATTCAGGCTGCGGGCCTCATCGTTAGTAACGGAAATACAGGCGATCCTGGCGAATTCAGTCGAGAATCGACTTCGATTGGGGTTGTGGGGTTCACAAGTGGCAAACCATCGTCGCTAAACTAGTTTGGATAGTATCGCCGCCAATCCACCAGGATTGCCACACGTTCCTGATCCCGGACCTGGTTCTCCTCCACAATCATCTCCGGATCCACTTGGGCTTTGGTCTCGTCGTCAAGCGCCTGGTACTCATCATATATTCGCGCAAAATCACCGCCTTGATTTAGGCGATTGCCTCGAGTTGCCCTTGCACATTCGAAAGCGGTTTCCAACGGCGTAAGGCTCACCCTATGTCCATTCTAGCGGATGGCCCCAGGATATACTGAGTGCCCCAAAGTGCCTGCCGGATGCGGCCTCCACTTATAAGCAGATGGCATCGGTCGTGGAAAAAGGTATTCTATTCATCAATGTTAGTACATATAATTTGGGCATATGATTTTGTGCGTATGATTTCTTTATGCGTATGATTTTGTGCGTATGATTTGTTTGTATGAACTCGGTGTATGATTTGAGGGGTGATAAAAGAGCACAGGAGAAAAGACCAGTGTGAAGATGGTGACTAAATTACTATTTGGGATCGGGCAATAAGTCATCCATGCAGCGACCTTTTGCCGGCGTCCCCTCTGATGTAGTGGAGAATGTAAGGGAAGTAGAGAGGGTGGTACCAGTAGACGGGCGTATCCGGGTTGGTGGGGCAAGAGCCACGCGTGTTTCTTTTCTTTTCTTTTCTCCTTTTTTTTTTTGTTTTAACTGCGGAGTTTGCTTCTGTATGAAAACGAGCAGTGGGATTGCAGCGTAGAGGACAGAGCAACCAGAGGATTGTGTTGATAGCGAGAGGGCAGATGGAGAAGGTAAGAGTGTGGTGAGAAAGAAGAGCAGTTAATTTGGCCTCTCTTAAAAAGAAAAGAAATAGTTGGTTCACCTCTTGAAAACATCATCACGGTCTACACGCAGTCACACGTCGAGCCCTCCTCTCTACCGCGGTACCCTAACCAAAAGCCCTACTCACCAACTTCTAAGGATGATATGAATGACCCCCCACATTCAAGCCTTCTGCTAATTGCTTTCATCATACTATCAGAGAAAGGTCATTATAGCAATGAGAGCTGTCGGTTTGAGTTTTGAGTGAAGATGGGAGGGGCGTACTTTCCAGGTTCATTTTGTGACTACAATTGTACACTTGATACATAAACAGGGAAGATATAATCTCTTGGAACAAATACAACGTCTAGTACAACAATTTCAAGCCATTTCTACATAGAAGGGATTGTACATTGCGTGTTATGGTAGCCTGGGAGTTGCAGTCTTACGCGACTTTAACCATCGTACAATTCAAGTGTATGTATATACCCATGCCCTATCAACCTTAACTGTCGTTTACTCATCTAGACATTATGAATCAATATACTCCTAAACTCCAGGAGACTCCTGGAAAGATATGACGAGGGGGCTTGAAAGGCCCTCCTCATGAAATAAGTAATTTCTATTTCGTTGGTATAAAATAACTCTTTACCCACCTCTTCTCATACACACTTCTTCCTCTTAGCAAGCCCTAAGATCCGACTCAGCTGTCAGGGAAGGTATAGGGTCTATACACATACGCACAAATATACATACGCACAAATACACATACGCACAAATACACATACGCCCAAATAGACATACGCCCAAGGGAGCAGACTCCACTCACCTACACACCAAAGATCATTTTTCGTCTAACTTCTGAGCAAAAACCATTCTCTCTTTTCCTGTGAACCTCCTTCCTCACATAGCTGTCCGTCAATACAACAAACAAGGAAACACCAAAAAAGTAACTCCGGCTCAATGCCTCCCAAAAGTCGCGCAAATAATGGTATCTTGGGCCGCAAGGGTGGTGGAAATTGGGGGCCCCCAACTGAGCATCTTGGTCGGAAAATAGCTAGGAGGGTTGTTGGTGGGGTACAGCAGCCGGCTCGGTATCCAACTGGCAGGGTGACCATGGCAGAGATTATTAACTATCGCCGCGATGGCGGGTACCTAATTCCCGAGGCCCCATTCTATCGTCTTCGCCAGGAGATTGTGTTAGATTTGGCACTCGAGCAACAATTCCGTTGGTGGAGATCAGCTGTTGAATGCCTCCAGGTGGCAGAGCAAGAGTTCCTGGTGATGACAATGACCGGTAAGTTGAGTTCCTCTCCTAGTATAATTATCGGATTTACTAATTTTTTGTTCATAGCTGTAGCCCTGGGTGCGGCACATGCTGGTCGCGGTACCCTCAGGTCTAGGACCTGAGATTAGTTGAGGATGTTATGAACGTTATAGCTAGCTAGCCAGATGGTGCCACTCGGGAAGAGATTAGACGTCATATAAATGAGGACGGCCGTGTTCGCGGGGGTGCACCACCACCACCACCTCCTCCTCCTCCCAGGGGTGCACCTCCCCCTCCTCCTCGTCCTGGGGGTGCACCTCCTCGGCGTGGTGCCACTCCCCTTTGCCAGGGAACGTGTTCCCATCACTCACCCCCTGCCAATGACGGTAGTGACAGCGACAGTGACGACAGCGATAAGCCTTATCCACCTGTACGCCGTGGCTTGTATTGTGGCCCTGGGAGGACAAGGTGGACTGGTGGTAGTGGTAATACAGGGGGTGTTGGGGGAGTTGTTAGACAAGGAAATTTGGTTGGGGGTGTGGGTTCTGGTATGGGAGATGGAAGTGGTAGCGAGGAAGGTGATGCGACAGGTGCCCAGGGAGGCCATAATACCGGGCATGTGGGTACTAGGGGGGGTGGTGGCAGTAGTAGTACGGTGGTGACCGGGGCGGTCGGAGGCACGTCTGCACACCCCGCTGGAACAGGGGCGTCTGGGGCTGGGGTTAGTAGTCGTACCCCGCGGACGCCGGTTCAGCCTACTCGTGGCAGGGGTTGGAGTGGTTGGAGTGGGGCTTGTAGGCACTCTGCGGGCCCTGGTGGGAGTGGTTGGAGCGCTGGTGGCGGTAGGATGCCGTCGGGCTCCGGGGGTGGTGGTGTAAGGGCAGGAGCTGGTGCTGGTGGGAGCGCTACCACCTAAGCATATTCGGGAATTGTCTTTTTCTTTCTCTTAATTCACCTCTTTTTTCAACTATTATGACTTTCATTCTTCTTGTTTTCTATTACTCTATGTTGTTGTCCCCATGGGGTCGGGGGGACGCGGCAGTCTTTTCTCACTTTTACACAAATCATACGACTAACTCAACCCTCCGAGTCACATCTAACTTAGCATAATTACCTTTTATAGAACTCTTATGGTTATAAATACACACTTTCTTTAACCTCATCATTTCGCTATGTGAACTCCGAACACAGTAACTCCATAGCACGACTGTGGTTCTCATTTAGGCGTATGGCTTGGGTGTATGGCTTGGGCATAGGGTTTGGGCGTATGGCTTGGGTGTATGGTTTGGGCGTATGATTTGTGCAGATGGCTTGTGTGTATGGTTTGGGGGTTTGATTTGAGCTTATGGCTTGGGTGTATGATTTGGGCATATGGCACCAGCGGATGAATAAGGCTTATGAATTGCGCACATGATTTGAACCTGTGAATAGAGTGTATGAATTCGGCTTATAAATTAGGCGTATGGCCTGCTGAGACAATATACGTTACTAGACTAGACAACTCGGACGTCCAATCTAGTATGTTGTGAATTATTCCGGTTCATATTGTATGAATCATTCCATCCAAATAAATGCCGGTATATACTTTGAGGTATGTGGTTTTTGGTATATGCTTACACAATTACTCAATCATGTATCAAAAGAGCAATTTTCGAGAGGGGAATATACGAAAAAGCGGGGCCCCGGAGGGAGAAAATTCATTGACAGGGGGCTGTTCGGAGCATTGAACGGGGCGCGGGCCTGGACGGGGGCAGGGGCTGGTGTTGAAAAAACAAACGCCCCGCCCAGTGCCTTTGACCGGGCGGGGTGGGAAATTGGAGTCGGGGCCCGGCGGTTTTTGGGGTCCCGGAGGCCCTGTAATGAACACTATGCAGGATCTCCTATGTTTAGTTGATTTATATTTGGTTTATTTGATTTGATTTCAGCTCCCCCACTTTCTCTAAGTCAGATTGGCTATGCTATCGTATTGCTATGTTGGGTTTGCTTTGCTCGAAGTTTATATTTAGGATTCCGGGTATGGAATGGTCATGTAGCACTGGTGAAGGCTGAACTTTGTTTCTTTCTGTGCTCTCGCAGGATTCCAGGATTCCGGTGTGTGCGCACCTACTGGTAATGATTGTGATTGCAGGAAGGCTCTCGCTCTTGAGTTTTGTATTTAAACCAGTCCCCTGGCTAGCAGGAGACAGCAGACTTCGACAGACCTTCAGTCTAAGAATACACTTGGTTGAATGGCAATCCCTGAGTCCAATTAGCCACTCAACTATTATCCGTCTAGCTACCGGTCCTTTGAAGCCTCCCTTAGCACCAGCGCTAGCAGGTCTACCGCCGGTCCTATTGTATTTTCGTTAGACAAGAATAAACCTGTTACGCATCTGCATGTTTCACAATATAGTGGACACAGGAAGCATTTCTAGATGTCCTCACAATACAATAGGACATTGGATCAATTTTCTGGGCACACTATCATATTTATTACAAATATGGAATTAGCGTTTACATTCTGTGCCCCCTGTATATCCTGTGCATCAGATGCAGAGCATGCAGGAGAAACTCTTTCCTGATACCCTTCTCGTAAGTGGTAGTACCGTTATCAGCAGCAGTCTCAAGATGACTCTGAACCACGAGCTCTAATATTGATTGCCTTAGGATATGTTGTAATAAACATTATAGATTTTAGCAATCTTTATCTCATTCTTGTGGTTTTAGAAGTATTTCTAATAATTTACCTGTTTAATATTGGAGCAAATTATATGTTATCACTTATCATGAGAAGAGCTCATTGCAGATCTAGAATTGCCGAATAGTTTAGTGCCAGGTACTATCCAATATACTAAGCAAATAGCAAAGAATATTAGTAAACTATAATGAGCCTAAAAGTCTAGAAATGATGAACAGGATTTTGAGTGATAGAATACAGATAGTGTCTATGAAGTCAGACAAGGCAAAATATCTCGCTTGTTCAAGATCTGATTCTGTATAGTTTACAAGCCTATTCTCAGCCGGTGCGATCCGTTGTGTAAAACATCATATAGCGTTGATCAACAAGACTTGAACTGAGCCAGTGAGTCTTGATTAATATCATCCCTAGAGTTGACACAGCAGATAACAATAACATGATCTTGTACAAATCAGTTTTGGCTTATACAGAATAACACTCTAGAAGAGTAACCATTTTCTAGTATCAAAGAGAGTTCAATATCTGAGTGGTTCACCTGCTTCTGAGTAACAATGCATAGTGCACAAATGAGTTGCATATTTCTAAGCTGAAAACTATGCTCAAAAAGATCAGTGCGAGATTCTGTTTGTATTGCCTCAACTATTAAGCCCCAGAATTAGCCAGATGTACTCTAGTTGGATCACAATTGAGCTTTAAGAGAACTTACTGATTGACGCTTTCAGGCGTAATAATATTAAGTTATACTACTTGACTCAACTCTGAAATTACATTTGAGATATCTTTACTTCAACTTTGAGTCCTTTGTGGGTTTATAATGCTATTTACCTGCTTAGTTCTGCCATTACATATCCCCCTAAAGGGATCCTATTTCTATCTACTAATAGTTAACTGAACCACTGTAGGTTATAAAGATTCACTAGGTGAGACTGGGACTGATGCATCTAATAGCCAATGATATGTCACATTCAAGGCTATTGGATTGAGCCTGATGGTACGTATGAAGCTGGGACTTAGATTCTTCAGTACCCCTGATGCTCTTTAATCAACCCCAATTATATCTTCTCAAACTCAAGGTCACATGCTGCCGGCCTTAACTTGAACCTAAACTCCGCTAAACTCAATGAAAATCTCTTATTATCTAATGTACCTCCACCAGTCTCACTAATGTTCAAAAAGATATTAATTTAAGTACAGAGGATGCAGATAAGATATTCTGAAATATCAATTGTTGATGATAAGCCAAGGCAAGATAACAAAGATAATGCTATTCAAATCAATATTCTTGGATAATTGAATTCATTGTGCATTAAGGTGCTGGTAAGAGAGATATTAATGCAAAAAGAGAGCAGATAGTGAAAACACCTTTGTAGCAATCAATTTCATTGCTTAAATTAATTGTTAGGTGTCATAGGACTCTCAGAGTGAGAAGGTTATAAGTAACTACAAAGAGAAATACACCTCAACTTAGAGAACATTGCTGAATAACCAGCTTATCAATTACAGCCCTTTTTTCTGTTTCTTCTCATTTTATATCATGTTTTCTATTTGTTTTTATGATACAAAATTCACTTGACCCATCAGTAGTGAGAGCAAAAACCTCCAACTATAGTCCATCATGTATCTCTTCCACTAAAAGCCTCTAACCCTCATCTAACTGTAAACTACTTGGAACACAGGTGGAAACAACACTCAGTACTATGGGTAAAACCTACAAAGAAAACCACAAGCCTGAATATAAACAACCAATAATCTCAACAGCCATTCAACAGAAAATAAAGGAACTCCAGGGCCAACAGGGCGCAGACAAACACACTGAACCAGGAGAACCTTAAACTCATCTAGAATGGTATATGCTTAGGGCCTACCTAGGAAACCACACACTGACACTCTCCTAACAAACAGAATTTGTTGATGAAGGAGATAGTAGTCAGGGGCTTGTAGGAGAGAGCTATCGTACAGCCCTTATATGAGAGGCAGATATACCTAACCCATTTACCCTTGGCAGACAGGGCAAGCAGAGTTACCAGAGGGAGATCAGCCAATGTGCAATGACTTATGAGTGTGTGTGGCAGGATGTCGAAAGTGTCCAGGTTACCAGGAAAAACAGTGGCTGGGTATGCATATTGGAGACATGATAGAGACCGAAGACCTGCTGCCATCCTACACCTATGTAGAGAGAGTTGGGGTAGCCACGATCATCAAGGCAAACACTTAGGGGTATATAGAGGCCTGATCAAGGGCTAGCTGCGCCTTGGCCTCAGTATTGAAGTACTGGTATATTAACAAAAATATTCACGTGCATTATGCGCGTCCTTCGCATCTGACGCACAGAATTACAGAACGCAAATCATGAATCAGGATGCAACTTTCCTACCACCCAACTTTCCCAATGCAACCAGAGGCAGTCCCTGATACTTAGGACGCAACAAGACGCAGCACCTAATACTTAGGACCAACTAGATCCAGCACCTAATACTTAGGACCAACTAGATCCAGCACCTAATACTTAGGACCCCACCTGACCCGGGACTCCCTCCTGTGGATGTCAGTGAAGGGTCCCTCCTGTACAAGTTTGTGACCTTGGTTACCTCAGTCACAAAAGATTTCATGCTATCTAACAATTTAAATTTACTACTATTCTCCTATAGTTCTGATATACAGGCTAATCCACAAAGAAACCACTATCTTCTGAGAAAATACCTGTTCAAGATCAATCCACTGGCAGGGTTCTGGGGATGCCTCCTAGCCCAGACCCTCCAATATCATGAATAAAAACTCCAGATGGAGGAACCTTAACCCTTGAGACTCGGAAGCTGGCAGTGAGCCGAACAACCTCCCACAAACAGAATCAAAATCCATCTCTCAGTTGTGAAGTCATGTGCCGTCAAGTAAAATATCGCCCAATTGGTATTCATACCTAATACACCCTCCATAGAACGCAGTGAATTCCGGAGTTGTGATACCATAGCGACATACCTTATACAGCTGTGAGGCCGGCGTAAAGCCCAACAATCCTCGGCAAACAGAATCGAAATCTGTCTCTCAGCTGTGGAGATATCCGCTAATGAGTAAAATATGGTAAGCTTGATACCTGATACACCCTGCACAGGACAGCGATTTCCAGAGGCTAAATCCGACTAGAAGGAGCCATTCACTATTGTGTAGCTGGCATCAAGCCCAACAATTCCCCCCAATCATATTAATGATTAGAGCACTAGTTGTAGAGGAATCTACCATGCTGTTCTGGGATCGCCAGGGTATCTATAATTACAACGCTCACAAGGGGCAGTGATTTCCTAAGTTGTGATTCCACAGAAACGTCCTTTATACCCTTGCCTAGCTGGCATCGAGCCCAAAAATCAACTCCAATCAGATCGAGGATCAGAGCTATGCTTGTGGAGCAATCTGCCATAGAGTTCTGCAATCGCCAGCATGGCACCCTAATCAGCCCTGTAACTTCATGAATAATAGCCCTCGGAGGATGAATCTAATACCATTGGATCGCTGGCATTGAGCACATGATACTCCAAGTGTCAGATCCATGATCGATTGTGTGGCTGTGCTGGAGTGTTGCAGCTATCGCCTGAGAGTATAGATGCCAGTATTGTGTGTTGTGATAAAAAGAGTGTGTTGTGTGGCGTCCAGTTTCAGGCTAAGTGCCGAGAAACCACCAGGCACTATGCTAGGCTCAAGAGTATTATGGCTATCATTCACTCTCAGACTGGAGTGAGCTGGCAGTTTCACTCATTCAAAGATAATGTTCTGAAAATGGAACTCTGAGTGCCAGTCTGACTTGGCCTGGGGGTCATTAGCTTAAATTTAAGATTGAGAGTTCGATGGCCTTCTCACCTGATGCCAGCACTAACTATATTTTCAGTGCCACGAAATGCCCCTTCCTCACTATCGGGCTGGGCCTCAGACTCCTAGAAGGCTGAGAGAGTACTTTTGGGTAGTGGTAAATCCTGATGTGCGATGGTGTTGAGGTTGGAGCCTTGGTGCATGGGAGGAAGGTTTGCCAAGTTGGATATGTCCCGACGGCACCCGGGACTGAGAAGGGTCCCCAGAGGCCCCTGACCCAACCTGCTGTGCTGCCTGAGTACAGACACACAAGATGCACAGGGGGGAGAGTCTACACTACGAGGGTCACGATGCGACAGCCCAGTATCTGACGCAGGATGGCTTGTGGCTGATGTTGGGTGCTATGCGAAGCGCGCACTCCAGGCGGAGCTCTGCTGAAGGGCAGAAGGAAAAAGTGATGACGAGAAGTATGAACATGATCAACCAAAACAGGATCATAATTTTTCACAATTCTAATCCTACTGACCTCTCTCCCCATAGATAGTGTAATACCACAGAGCAGAGCGGCGAGGCCAACTACTTTACAGATAACATCTGACTAACAATCACGTATTGACAAGTTGCGTCTATAACAGACAATTGTAAATACCGAGTATGAGGTGCAAAACAAGTGCTTGTGAGAGGAGGACAAGGTAGCTATGAACCCATACACAAAGCCTGCCAAGGAACGGTGTAATCAGGATGGCACAGAGAGTTGAAGGGAGATTTGGAGCGTCACCCTTCTGGGCAGCGAGGGCATCACAAGACAGAAGAGAACACCAGTCCACGATGAAATCTCATAGTATTCACATTTCAATAGCTGGAGGTTGAAGGATGATAGTTAGTATTCTAAATTACAACCCAATCAGACCCACTATATATTAGGAGCTCCAAGGGCACCCTCACCATATATTTTTTAAGCCAAATATTTTACCTATAACATTAACCATCTTCAAGCACAATGCCCCTCTCCTGTGCACATATACCTGGATCCTGAGTAGCTTCTTCTTGTTATGATGACAATCATATCGAACCTGTTCCGGCTTTACACTTTAAGATTCCCACTGTATAGCAGCTATCATTCATCCCGGGTCTACTATAGACCGCCCGAGGGGTCTGCGAGGCGGCACCCTCAACAAGGCGCGGCATTGCTTGGCACATGTCTGGGACTAAGCAACCAAAATTCCCCAAGTGTTTTTAATTTGGTCAACTACACAAACATCCCACAGCACACCCCCGGAATCAGACAACCCTCTCTTGACTTTCCCAACAAACTCTGGAGACTTGATTCACTCCAGAGGATTGTCCTACGGACCGATTGGAAGAGAGAGACTTGTCGCTGCTTCATCTGAAGAGCCTTCCTCTAGTTCTTCAGCGTGCGGCCTGTCCAATTCTCCGCTCGTTTGTGTGTGTTCTGCCCCCACCCCACAACCTTCTCCATCAACCCATCCTCCTGACTGACTATTTTCAGAAATTTGAGCAGAAGGGTTCAAGTTCTGTGCTAAGTCCTCCAGATGCTTCTCAAATTTCTTTACCTTCTGTTCAGCTTCCCGAACCTTTTTAGCAAGACTTTCTTCCTCCAGCCCCAATTCTCCACAAGTTTTGCGACGCTTGGGTAGCCTACCCTCCCATTCCAATCTTTCTACCTCCTTTTTTTTATCAGTGCATTCTGCTAATTTTCTCTTTCTGGCTTCAACTAGGTTGGTACTACCCATGTACTTTCTCTTGGCTGTCTCACGCTCTTAGTTGGTTTGGGATTCGAAAGATTTTGCAATATCGTCTCGATCGATCCATGCTTTACCACAGGTAGGAATTCGTGTACGATTTGCTTTTTTTTGATTTTGTTTTTCGGCTAACTGTTTTCTCATATTCTGGATTTGACGATCTTTGTCGTCAATTGTGGTAAGTGCTCGATTTGCACTTATAGCAAGGTTACTAACAATTCTCTTTAGTCCCCATGCGACTGGGTCATTTCCAGGCAATGTAGCAAAAACCATAAGTTCCTGCTTCTGGATATTCTGCCTATCTAGAAGAACTTCCAAGCGATCAATCTGTTGGGCGGTAAACGAACTAAGTGCTTGTAGGCTTGCGGATCGAGATAAAATGGGTTGGGGAGAGGAGGTTTGGTTGGTGGAATAGTTGGTAGAACTTGGAGTTGAAGGTCTGGTTTGCGAGGCGTGGATTTTTTGAATGATGATGCTTCTGTTTGTAGGATAAAGGCCGGTATTACGAAATCCACTTTTAATGTTGGATACTGAAAAGGAAGTACGGCGGGCTGTCATAAGCACTTCGTAGAAGTTGGCTTTTGATATACCATACTCATGTCACTCAAATCTTCTTGTAAGCTCTTTCCGATAGTGGTGTTTGTAAGGTCCAAAAACAGAGACATCTAGCGGTTGAAGTCGATGGGTTGTGTGTGGTGGTAAGCAGTATGGAATGATCTTTTCCGACAGGCAAAATTCCAAAAAATTCGGATTTACATGACTATTATGTCCGTCCAATAAAAGTAAACGATACTGCCCCGCGGCCTTTTGTGCTGTTTGGCTTTGGTTGTCAAAGTTTCGCCTGAGGTAGGTTTGTGCCATCTGTTCGTCTGTCCAGCCATTATGTGACCGGCCAAACAAGATATCCTCAGGAACACCTCTAACTCTTTTAAACCACTCAGCAATGAACTCCTCTGCCTTTAGAATAATTGTAGGCTGCAGGCAAGTCCCATCTGCACATCTACCTTCAATTACTGTGATAAATCCTCGTGTTCCATCTAATGTATATAAGAATTAATTTTTATTAATTATTTAAAAATACATATTTTCTAAGAGTACATACTCTGTGCACGGAATTTCAATTGCCCATTATCCCGTGGATTGCGAACAACCTCCAGAACTCTTTCTAACTCTCCTAGCCCAAGCAGAAATCCAATCTCATCAATCTTATATATATTGCAAGCTTGGATTTCATACTTGATCACAATACTTTCTAACTATAAAATCTATTAATAAATAATCAACAATAAACAAATTAAATAATAATAATAAATATAAAATAAAGGGAAACTCCGTACAGTTTAATAATATTTTGATAAATATTTTATAATTAAATATATGACACATATATAAAAATAAAAATAAAAAACAAACTTAAATAAGTATGGGCAATACCTCGTCAAAAAACTGGTTCATCAATTGGAGGTTGTTTCCTCGCATGCTCCGGATGAAGTCCAACTGCTTGCTAAAGCGGGATTTGACCTCCAGATGTCTCTTCTGAAAGCCTTACTCCCATCGCTTTCCTAGTACCTCATTTGGATTTCTTTTTTGTAGAACAGTAGTTGCAATTTGACGGAATTGCCAAATGGTAGGAGGAAATTCTAACCGGCAGCAAAAGTAACAGCGGTCCACAACCGCCCTCTCCTCCTCTGGAGTTAACTTTTGTCTCCCATGTCCCTCCTCTTCCTTGTTTTTTCTTCCTTTAAGACGATGCATGACTGTGGTTGGGGCAACTCCCACCATTTGGGCGGCAGTCGTAAGACTTGGAGCAGTTCCAGTGGCTGCCATTTCAATAGCCATCTGCTCTCGAAGCCGGATTGGTATTTGATGCTCATTCTGTATTGCTTGCCCGCTGGCAAGATTCGGAGACAATGACATTCTTGAAGTATTCCGAATACCCAAAAGATAAAGACAAAGGTAGCCTGTGGACTCGCTTGCTGTTGCTACACTTTCACTATGATGCAACCACTGCAGTCGATTCCCCAGTCATTTCTTGCTTGTTTACATCTACCTAGATGCCAAGCAATGCCGCGCCTCGTTGTGGGTGCCGCCTCGCTGACCCCTCGGGCGGTCTACCCGATCCTACCTCCTAGCAGTCCACCCACCCCCCTCCCATCAACAAACCCAAAGCCAGAATCCCCCTCCTATCTTCTCTCCCTCCTATGAATCTGCATCCCCAATATTCCACCTCCTGCTCACCCACTTACTCCATACGTCCACTGTACTAAGCTCCTCATCTACCTTCTCAATCACCTCATTAACAATCATGCACCTCTCGTGCCCCATGTCAATGTTCACGAAGCAGCGGAGGCCCTTTATCCCGGTGGCTAAACTCTCAATTGAGATTCCTCTATATGGTGATGGGGGCACAGGAAATATTCCAATGGCGGCCTCGTGCCGAATCAGTGAGCCGAGGATCGCCCCGTCGCAGGCGAGTGCCCGGCAGTTAGAAGGGTTGATGAAGGATCTTACTCCACGCGCTTTGCATTTTATGCCAGGACCCTGGTATAAGTTTCTGAAGTGCTCCGTTACTGAGAGGAGGGAGCTGATGGTTGTTACTCGGACCTCGAATATCGATTCTAATATTGTATTAGCTATGATCACAGATATGATAGCCGGGTGGGATGTACTAGAAGGACTCGAATAATTGGACCAAGTGCGAGGAGGTTGGAGCTGCGTGTTCTGATAACGCCTAGTCGCTTTTTTTCTTTTTTTCTCTTTTCTCCCCTTAAGAGGAGTTACTCTTCAGTGAGGAGATCTTGCATCCCCTGACACATTGTCCAATTATCCAAGCACTAACAGTATATCATACCAATAACTTTCTCTGGAAGCTTATCATAATCCCATCCGTTCTCCCTCGCTTTCCCCCTCTCCGTCTCCCCATTTCCCTCAT
>Ga0307513_10001858_pt1 | contig 29983 bp, 27 predicted proteins | sample 15_EM_MG_FD_202174 | JGI IMG/M metagenome (GOLD analysis project Ga0307513, IMG submission 202174) | Populus trichocarpa ectomycorrhiza microbial communities from riparian zone in the Pacific Northwest, United States - 15_EM | ecosystem: Host-associated > Plants > Roots > Unclassified | place... | reverse complement strand
ATTTTTTCAACTCTGAATATTTTTATTGGCATATATGCCATTTTCAACTTTTATCACGATATATTTTTATTGGTACATGCCGAACAGGGCCTTATTCACCTACTCACTATATTATGCCTCTGAAAGCAATGACTTGAGGTTGAAATTGAAGGTCAAAGCATATGTCTTAAACGCGTCACGACTTTACAGCCTACGCAATTGCCCCTTTTTTTAGGGAGAAAACTTAATTCAACACCTTAGCACATGTTTCTTCTATTTGAGTTTTTACGGTATGATACTAGTAAAATTCCTTCAAGCAACAAGGCTAGTGTGAAAAATTTTCATGGAGCAACAAGAAATGGTTGACCCTTGGCGACAACCATTTCCACAGATCAAACCATTTCGCAACGGAATGGCTGCCACTTCTTCCTGTTTTGCCAAACAGGCCCTAAGTACTCTACAGCTGGCTACCCACCAATACTCCTTAGGAATGGCGGTAGAATAACCCTAGCTACCTGGGTGAACCCCTAGAGCCTGGGTGACCTAGGGGCACCTTAGACTACTCTCCCCCGTATTCATCTATCATATCATAGTTCAAATATAAAAAAGGTAAGAGAGAGAAATCAAATTTTTACCAAGCCTACACCCTACAGGCTTCTAAACCTACGAGGCTATCATACATATGATAAGACTGCTTAACCCCGCCAGGTAACCTTAAACCCTCTGGATAACCTCCTCCACCCTCCTACTTCCCTCAACGCCAGCAGCTGCCTCCGCACCATCCCCCTCCTCCCCCCTAAAAGCCTTCATATTAACCAGCCCCCACTTCTCAAACAACTTCCTATCAGCCTCGAACCCAGAGCACTCAGTAGTCAACATTTTCTCCCCGGTGAACACCGCATTCGCCCCAGCAAAGAAGGCAAGAACCTGTTGCTCCTCGGTCAAATTAATCCGCCCAGCCGCCAAACGCACGATACTCCGAGGCATTAAAATCCTAGCTGTCGCCACAACCCTAAGAAAACTATCGAAAGGGACCTTCTCATTCTCTCCCAATGGCGTCCCCTTGATCGGGACTAGCGCATTAATAGGAACAGACTCAGGGTGCTCGGGTAGAGTAGACAGGGTATGCAAGAACGAAATATGATCCTCCGCGGTCTCTCCAAGACCAAGTATCCCTCCAGTACATACCGAGATCCCAGCATTGCGTACGTTTTCGATAGTCCGCAGCCGTTCGTCGAACCCCCTGGTAGTAATAACATTCGGATAAAACTCCCGACTTGTGTCCAAGTTGTGGTTGTAGGCCGTTAATCCTGCCCGCTTTAACTCCTCCGCGGCCTTAGAGTCCAACATTCCCAGTGTCACGCAGACTTCCATTCCTAGCCCCCGCACTTCGCGAACCATACTTTTTATGCGTTCTAGTCCCCTCGTGCGGCCGGACATGTCGCGCCATGCTGCGCCCATGCAGAAGCGTGTGCTTCCGTTTGCCTTAGCTTCGCGAGCGGCCGCCATGACAGTTTCGAGAGTGGAGAGCTTTGTTACCGTTAGGCCTGTGGAGTAGCGTGAGGATTGGGCGCAGTAACTGCAGTCTTCTGTACATCCGCCGGTTTTGATGGATAAGAGGGTACAGGTTTGGACAGTGTTGTGGGGGTGGTATTTTCGATGTAGCGTTGCCTGGGTTGGCGATACGGTAGGTTAGCGAGGGGTTAGTCCAGATGTGCAGGAATGGGGGAAGTACCGCAGCATATGTCAACTCCATCAGCGGAGCATTGTAAATACTAGAAATCTCATCCTTGGTCCAGATATTCTTCGGTGGCGCGTTGAGAGGTCTCTCCAACACCGTCCTTCCATCTCCCGTAGCGGTAGCGGGCGGAATTTCTGTGCCCCTCGCTAGCCATCGCTTCTGGACTCCCATCCTCATCCTCATCACACCGGCCCACTGAACGCTAGTTGGGGGGTGCGCAATACGCTTCATCTCACGCTCTCTTTATTTCTCCCTTTTTCTTTTCGATACCGTAGCAGTCGACCCAACTCCTCTTTGGCGGTGCCCATGGCGGGGTTACCACCATAAAATCTCGGTAACTACTCAAGGCGGGGTACAGTATTGTACCAGGGGTACGGGAAAGCCTATCGAACCTGAGCTCGTTCATCGAAGTTACTAGGCTAACATTGGGTCTGTTTAGTAATCTCAGTCCCTGTTCATATACCCTGCTGATGGGCAATTCTTCGAGTGTGCTGAATCCCGTCGCTTCGCCTCTGTTACAAGTAGTGATACAAGGTCCGGCAGGAATTTACGGAATAGTTATTTAAGGTTAACCAGCCAAATGTATCCCTGTCTGTTCCGGTTAACGTGCTCCAGCCCCTGTAACTGCAGGTAATGAGTCAAAATTTTACTCCTTTTTTGGGCCCGCTTTTTTTATATAGCTGAATTGCGGCACGGATACTCGAGTACAATTGCCAGTATCGACATCCCATAAGCTGATGAGATATCCAGATTCCCCACTTTCCTAATCCTTGTGTGCCTTAGTGACCCCGCTCCACAAGACTACTCGAGTAGTGAAATCGGTACCAACCGTCTTTTTGCGGAAGTCTCGTTGCAATAAAAGAGAGTTACCCTGTTCTAAAGGCGGGGGATTTGGCAAACCCCTTATCAGTCGAGAGAACAGGTACTTGTACGGTAGCCAGCAAGGTATGACTAGAGTAAATTCAGATTAAGAAAAGGATTTACCTAGGGTGGGCAAAATAATCCGGTTGCCAAGATATCTCTCACAGAAAATTCGCAGTATCGCTACTTCTTGGCAGCCGGATTGCTTTGCTCACCCCAAGTAAGTTAAGGCCCACGATGCAGCAGACTACCTGCACTTGAGCACAGCACTCAGCGCGCACCTTTCTCCGCATATACTCCAAATTGAAATTCCATCCCACTGTCAACTCACGCCTCCTCCTCCGCCAGCGCCCACCCTGCACTCTCAACACTATAACCCCCCCACAGTTCTCCAACGAATATTCTACTACCCTACTATCGCATCAGCAGCGCTAGATCACAGTTACCTTGCCGGGCAAGCTCAAGAAATTACGCACCCAAGTTAACGAGATCCACCGGGCAGCTTTTTTGAGCCCCTCTATCAGGTAATAACTATTCCTCCAACCACAACTGCCAGGCCTAACCGCAGTAGTTGATTTGCCACGGTTTCCGATCCCCCTAGATCATCTCTCTATGCCTTGTAAACATTGTAAACGCCGTCTCCCCACCTCACCTCAAGAAACTTCTCCACTTTCCAGTAAGCAAAAAACTAAGCACTTTCCAGAGTACAAAGAGTAAGACTAACGCTCCCTATCTTCCCCAAATTGTGTCCCTTAAGCCCTGTGATTAACATCTGTCTGTCAGCTTTCTGTTTGGCGGAAATGTCACATTGCGCGTCGGGCCAGATGGCAAAAAAATGGAGATACACAAAAATCTCCTTGCGAGCATATCCCCGGAGCTCAACAAGCATGTCAACAACAACATGAGAGAGGGTATCGAGGGCATAATACATTTTCCAGAGGAAGGGGAAGAGGCACTCACTCTCTTCACCGAATGGGCATACACTGGAGACTATGGCCATAGGGACGTCACATCGGGGCTCCCCGTGGAGCCGAAGGATCCATGGCCGAGCCTTTACAACCACCTTCAGCTTTGCGCATTCGCCGATAAATTCAACATACCGATCCTAAAAGAGCTCGCAGAATCAAAATTTCACACCGAGATCAGCCCCATTGTGCCAAGTAGCGAGAGCGATGCAACTAGCCTTGTTATAGTGATAGGTTATGCATATGATAACCTCCCCGAGTCACATCCGATTCTAAAATTTTTGGCGCAATATGCTTCCTGGAAGCTCGCGTTGCTACGGGCGACGACTGGATTTGATAAGTTAATTTTGGCTCAGCCGACCTTCTTGAGGGAATTCCTTCTACATTTGAGCGGGTTAACAGCTAAGCCTAACACACCCTGATGTACCTACATAGACAATACGCACAAACCGGTAATGGCTCTGGTTGTAGTAAAAGCCTACCCGAGGCTATCACATGCTATTCGCGCCTCGAGTGCATTGGACCGGTACTCGCTTGATGGCAAGGATCTGAATTGTGGACATGAGTTCTTATTTTTCGTCTCTTTGATTTAATGAATACATTCGATACTCTCATTCTTCCTATAACCTTCCATGACCTAGGCGAGAACACAAAATTTATTGATCTTAAATCGTATAGCTTAGTGGATCGTAAGCTATATCGATTGTGCATCTCTACTACAGCAATACCCCTTCGCCTTATATCTGGCATGGGCGTAGGGGTTGAAACCGTCTCCATAAAGCATACAATCTGTACCATAGGGCCATAGCCTACTACACGCCAGCGGAAACACCTCATCACATCCTTTGCCTTCGTAATATTATATACTCACTTGTTCTTCAATCCGGAACCTCGATGGGTGGAATCGGCTGGTTGTTCCCTGCGGTGCCTCCAAAACTGCGTTTTTCCAACCTAAAGTCTCATACCATATAAAGTCACTTGCCGGGGGCGGTATACACGAAGCCTATGCCTTCCGTGCAGAAAAAGAGCCTAATTTTAGGTCTTGTACTATACTATTTGATTTGCTACTTATTCCTTACCTTAGATTAATCATCCCCTTTAGACCTGGACTACAGCTCGTCTAAGCCTGGTTTGATAGCCAATCTCAGCATCAGCCAACGCCATCCTATGCGACCCAACTTATCTTAGCTGTTATAAACCAAAGTATAGAAAACGAGACACCAATCGTGTATACACCTATAAACCATTTAATATCCATTGCGTGTTCCATCGCCAGGTTAGATTCTGGGCATCACCAATGGGTGAATCAATGCACTAGTATCATATTATAGAATTCTCCATCTTAGAATGTATCATGTAGTGTCACTGGATAATTGTCGCTGAGGCTAGAGAGTAATCTCACAGTTAGTGAATACCCAACACCAGCGGTCCGGAAACCTCGTAAGTACTACCATTGATAGAAACACTAGTATCCCACTCTCCGCCGTTAGAGGTCATACTATTGTCCAAACCGGAATGCACACAGTCTTACAACCCGGTTTATCAACACTTTAACAAGTGTAATTGAATTCAAAAGATAATGGGATAGGGAGAGTTTTTCCTCCTAAAAATTGGTAATTCACACAGCTATCATCTCCCGGAATCACCAGACTAAATGATCCGGGAACTCATTATCCTCTCTTTTCACCAATCACCTGCACCTGAGAATCTATAGCAACCAGTCTACTTACTCCACACAATGCAGAGAACCACTCCAAACCACAAGTTCTAACACATGCGGACCGAGATATTATACAGATTTCTCGGTTTCACCCACCGGGAACCCTCAGACCTACCCCGTTCCATTCTTCCTCCCATATCCACTATTCACAAGTAACCCCCCCGTAACATACCATCGATAGAGTAGGCTGATGGATAAAGCATAATACTCGCAGGCGTAACAATTAAGCCGTCAAGTATCGGTATTTGAAAGTTCTTGTCGCTACAACAGGCTGATGGTATATACGGTATTATAAAATCTCGAGCTATGCAGTTTGTTTAGCTAAGATAAGGCATTTCTTAGGGTTCTGTTGTTCTGGGTATTTGAAACGACCTATCATCCCCGGTACTATACTCTAGCACAGTACCGTATCCCATACTAACAAGGCACCCACATTCCCTGCTTTCCTCATACCGATACCGGTGTGGCCCAGTGATACCACTCCACAAAACTCGTGAACTATCAAGAGTTCTCTTTGCGGAAAACTCCCCTCGCAGCATTGTAAAAGAGAGTTTCCCTATTAAGACAAGGAACTCGGCACACTTCCTATCAGTCGATAGGATAACCAGGCTGGTATCGCTAAAGTAAATTTGGATCAAGAATAGCATTTAAGTTAAGGCCTACAATCAGTGTTCCCAACGGGCCAGGTAGGCCAGGCTTCAGCAAAGCCCGGCCCGGCCCATCAAAATTCTCCAGGATCTAGCCTAGCCCGAGCCTGCAGGCCGGGCCTAGTCTACAGACTGTACTCGAGTATAGGCTTAGTACCGGCCGCCTGGTCCGCTCTTGGCGAGAAGCCATGTACGATAGTGTCAACGACAAAAGGTCACCATAAATGTTTCCTAATTACAAGTTACAGGCATAAAGAGCCCGAACATTCGAGTCCGAATTTTGTATGGGCGGTCAGACACTCACAGACATTTTGCCATACAAATTCCTCATCCCAGTATTCGGGTTCTTTATGCCTGTAACTTGTACTAAATAAGTGTAAAAATAGAACAATTTCACTTTATTTACAAAAAAATGTTAAAAGATGCTAGGGATAGCAGAGATAGCAGATTAGCTGTAATTTTTTTCTAATCACAAAATAACATTAAAAATACTGGATCAATTCAGCTTTGTTAGCTTGGGGATTCAACGTAATTCCTGCTGAAGAAGTTGGATGGAGGGAAGGAGTGGTAAGGTAGGGCTGTGGTGGTGATGGCCCTGGAGGAGAATTGTCAAGCTTTCGTTCACTTAGTTAAGTGTCGCTTATTGTCTGAATGACTAAGAAGTAATAGCCGAGGGTAAATGAGGGAAATCCTTAAAAGGCAAGGAACTTGAAAGAGGGGGTGAATCAAGATGCCTGGACTCTTAAAGCGATATGCTCTCAATGCCAATCACTAGGATTATAGGCACCTACACGCCTAATAGGCTTTCTCAGGCCGATCGAGTGCGACCTATGTCGGCCTAAGCTATATGCCGGAGTGGCCTGGCCTACGGCCTACCGGGAACACTACATACCTCTCTCCATATATAAATCGAAATTCCATCTCACGCTCTGCCGATACCTCCTGTGCCATTGCTCATACTGCGCCCTCACCGCTGTAACTCGCCTACAGTTTTCAAACGAATATTCCTTTACCCTACTATCGTATCAGCGGTGCTAGGCCACAACCACCCTGGCTGGGCGGGCAAAGGAAATTACATACCTCGGTTAACAAGATCTAGCAAGCTTGTCTTGTTTCTGCCTACCGTTTTAAGTAAGCACTATTTCACCAATTGGGACGGCTAGACCTGACAGCTGTAATTCACCAAGTTTTTAGATTCGTATCATACCTCTATATCTTCTCTCCATGTCTTATGGACATTGTAGGCATTGCCTGAACCAGTGCGGTCATCATGAGCCCCCTCCACCTACAGCTAAGCACTTTCCAGAGTACAAAGAGTGAGATTAAAGCTCCCTACTTTCCCAAATTGCGCCACTGGTGCCCTGTGACTAACATCCGCTTACCAGCTTTCTGTCTAGCGGAAATGTTATATTGTACGTCGGACAAGATAGTAAAAAAATGGAGATGCATAAAAATCTCCTCGCGAGCATATCCCCAGAGCTCAACAAGCACGTCAACAACCATATGAGAGAGGGTATCGAGGGTGAGATACATTTACCAGAGGAGGAGGAAGAGGCACTCACTCTCTTCATCGAATGGGCATACAGCGGAAACTATGACCACAAGAAAGTCACACCAGAAAGCACCCTGGAGCAGGATGATTTATGGCAGCGCCTTCACAAGCACCTTCAGCTCTGTGTATTCGCTGATAAGTTCAACATACCGATCTTAAGGGAGCTCGCAGAATCGAAATTTCACACCGAGATCAACCTCATTGAGCCGAGTAGCAGGAGCGATGCGATTAGTCTAGTTATGGTTATAGGTTATGCGTATAATAACCTCCCCGGATCGCATCCAATTCTGAAACTTTTCGCGCAATACGCTTCTTGGAAGATCGCCTTGCTGCGGGGAACAACTGGATTTAGTCAGTTAATTTTGGCCCAGCCGACCTTCTTGGAGGAATTCCTTAGGCATTTAAGCGGGTTAACATCCAAGCCCAGAACACCCTAAACACCTGACGCACGATAAGCCCACTATAGACAATATATCACCAACCAGCAACAGCCCAGGATGCAACAAAATCCTACCAGAGGTCATACCATTTGCGCCTCGAGCACACTGGACCGGTTCTCGCTTAATGGCAGATCTGAATTGTGGACATGAGTTCTTATTTTCTGTCTCTTTGATTTTATTAATACATTTAATACACTCTTTCTTCCCACAACCTTCCATGTGTTGGAAGGATGTGGTTGACTTTGGAAAATGCGGGAGAGTCTGAAAGATTGGATAGAGGCTTGCAGGTGATTTGAGAGATTGAGATAGAATGGTTAATGGTTTATGAAAGAGATTAGATAGACATGTCTTTCCTTTGTGTCACGGGAGTGTACGGAGGAATAAAGGCATGGCCGGGAGAGAGAGATAGGTGTGGTGATCGACGGAATGATCATGAAGTGCTACTTATGTTTTACTTATACACTTGTTTCTGTCATAAGTTTTTTTTGTTTTAGTTAGAGCGAATTTGAAGAGCTGAGCGACGTGTTTAAGTTCCTTGTGAATTCTCTTTCTATCGTCTACCACTGTGCCAAACATAACCTGCCAACGTTAATACCATGACCTAGGTGAGAACACAAAATTTACTAATTCTAAAATTATATAGTGCAGCGAATCGTAAGCTATACGGTAGTTATTGTGTATTTTTACTACAGCAATACCCCTTCGCCTTATAACTGGCATCAGTGTAGAGATTGACCCCGCCTCCATAAAGAATATAATCTCTAGCCTACCACATACCAGCTGAAACCCTCCCATCACATCCTTTGCCTTCATACATTCTTATTCCCTTCTTCAACCTAGAACCTCAATAATGAAAATCAACAAGCCACACCCTACCATAATGCCTCCAAAGCTCCACTTTCCCAACCTAAGGCTTCATACCATATAAAGCTCCGCTGCCGGTAACAGTGAACTCTATTCCTATGTCTTCAGCACTGAAAAAAGGCCCAATTTCAGGTCCCGTACTATACCATCTGATTTACCGCTTATCTCTCACCTTAGGCTAAGCGTCCCCCTTAGGCCCAGAGTGTAGCTCGTCCCAGCCTAGATTTATAGCCAACCCCAATATCAACCAACGCCGTCCTATGCTCCGCAACTCATCTTAGTAGTTCTAAACCAAAGCATAGACGACAATACACCAATCACATATAAGCACGCCTATAAACCATTTGATATTCATGGCGTGTTCCATTGTTAGGTTAGATTCAAGGCATTACAAATAGTGGAATGAATGCACTGGTATCATAACATTATAGAATTCTCCATCCCAGAATATACCATGCAGCGTCACTGGATAATTGTGGCTGCGGCTAGAAAGTAGTCTCATAATCAGTGAATATCCAACACCAGCGGTCTGGAAATCTTGTAAGTGCTATCATTGATCGCAACACCAGTATCGCACTCTGCGCCGTTAGTAGTCATACTATTGTCCAAACCGGAATACGCACCGTCATGATAACCTAATTCATCAACACTTTAATAAGTGTAATTGGATTTGCAAGACAAGTGAATAGGGTGGGTTTTTCCCCTGAAAATCGTTAACGTAGTCAGCTATCTCCCGACATCGCTTGACTAAATGATCCGTAAATTCATAAATCTCTTCTCTCACCAATCGAATGGACCAGCCTTCCCGGGAATCTATAGCAACCAGCCTACCTACTCCACGCAATGCAGAAAACCACTCCAAATTCCAAGCCCCAACACATACGGACCGAGCTATCATACAGATTTCCCGGTTTCATCCACTGGGAAGCCTTAGGCCTACCCCGTTCCATGCTTTCTTCCATATCTACCATTTACAGCTAAGTTTCCTCGTAACATACCATAGAGTAGGCTGGATGGATAAAGCATGATACCTGAGCCTGTCAAGCATCGATATTTGAAATGCCTTGCTGCTATGATAAGTTGATGGTAAATACGGTATTACAAAATCTCGAGTTATGCAGTTTGTTTAGCTAAAACAATGTATTGCTTAGGGTTCTGTGGTTCTTGGTATTTGAAAAGGACCCAGTAAGCAATTTGTCCAATACTCATAATACTGTCAAAATTAGCCTTGGGCACACCTCAGGGAAAACGTAATAACCGAGGAAAACACTCCATTGGACCGCCTAAGAATTGCTCTTCTCCGATCCTGACAGCTCTGGTTTTGTCAAGTGTTGAGAGACGGTGCGGATTGAGCATGTGCCCTGAGCAAACAAGGGCGGTTTTACTTGTTCGGTACAGTGGGGCCGAATTGCTGGCGAGCGCTCCATTACAGGGCCTGATACCTGAGTATTTCGAAAGCTTCCCAAAATGTGAACTTTGACTTGACGTTAACTTACTCGAGTCGGTGTGGCTGCTTAAAAAAAACCCAGCGTGAAGAGCGTTAGGAAAGAATATCTTTTGTGTAGTTCTGTGCAGAGTTTTCCCCACTCACCGTCAATTTTAGGTCCATCCCAGATTCCTGTCCATAAATCTAGAGCCCAAAGTAACGCCTTGTTTTGGCGAAAAACTATAGCTCGAGCGAATAGGTCAAAACTTTACTATTTGGACCCAGTTTTGTAGTTAAACTGCCAGACCAACCCAACTTACTAGCCCCGGTACTGTACCATACAACACCGTATTCCATGGACCAATAAGACACCCCAGATTCCCGGCTTTCCTAATATCGGCACAGGTGTGGCCTAATAGCCACGCTTCACAAAACTCGTGAAATATCAGGATTCAGGAGTCTTTTTGCGGAAAAGTCTCCTCGCAATACTCTAACAGAGTCATTCTTTCCCAAAGGCGAGGAATTTGGCACTCCTTATCAGTCGATAGGATAGCCAGGACGGTATCGCTAGAGTAAATTTGGATTAAGAACAGTATTTAAGTTGAGGCCTATTGCAGTACAGTACTCAGCACATACCCTTTGATGGTAGCATAATCCCAAAAGTGAAAAATTGTACTAGGAGCAGAAAGGAGTGCAGGTAATAGGAAGCGCACATGTGATGGAGGAACATCGAAGTGTGGACGAGTGAACGTTCTAGGTGGTGAACGGAGGTATAGGGTTACTCATGTAGAGTTTGCACTACTTAAGGTGAACAGTCGCTAGCAACCTCCCTAGAGAATACACAACACAACCCTTCTCTTACAACACCCTTCTTTTACCATCACGCTTACGCGATCGTACCATCACCTGCGTCACCCTTCTCCGTACATAAATTGAAATTCAATCTCACTGTCTGCCCACAGCTCTTTTGCTAGTGCTCCTATTGCATCCTTTCCACTATAACTCGCCCACAGTTTTCCAACGAATATTCCTCTACCCTGCTATCGTATCAGCGGTGCTAGGCCACAACCACCCTGGCTGGACAGGCTAAGGAAATTACACACCCCAGTTTACAATATCCAGCGAGCTTGGCCTGTTTGAGCCTACCGTGTTAGGTAAGCACTATTCCTCCAATTACGACGGTTAGGCCTGACCGCAGTAGTTTACCAAGTTTTCGATACGCACCTCTAGATCTTCTCTCCATGTCTTATGCAGAGTTTGAATACTACGGGGAAGAGTTTTCTGATGAGCTATCTCCTCCACCCCCCAGCGAACCCACAGCTAAGCACTTCCCGGAGTACAAAGAGTAAGATTAAAGCTCCCTATCCTCTCGGATTGTGCCGCTCGTGCCCTGTGATTGACATCTTTCTACCAGCTTTCTGTCTAGCGGAAATGTTATATTTTACGTCGGGCCAAGTGGCAAAAAAATGGAGATGCATAAAAAACTTCTCGAGAGCATTTCCCCAGCGCTCAACAAGCACATCAAAAACGACATGAAAGAGGGTATCGAGGGCAAAATACATTTACCACAAGAAAAAGAAGAGACACTCACTCTCTTCATTGAATGGGCCTACACCGGAGGCTATGCCTACAAAAATGCCACACCGAAAAGCCCCCTGAAGCCGGAGGATCCATGGCAGAGCCTTGGCAAACACCTTCAGCTCTGCGCATTCGCTGTTAAATTCAACATACCGATCTTAAAAGAGCTCGCAGAATCGAAATTTCACACGGAGATTAACCTCATTAAGCCAAGTAGCAAGAGCGATGTGGTTGGCATTGCTATGGTGATAGGTTATGCATATAATAACCTTCCCAGAGAGCATCCGATTCTGAAATTTTTGGCACAATACGCTTCCTGGAAGCTCGTGTTGCTGCGGGGGACAACCGAATTCAATCAGTTGACTTTGACCCAGCCCGCCTTCTTGCAGGAATTACTCAAGCACTTGAACGGATTGAAGGCAAAGCCTAAAGGATCCTATAAAAAACCTCGCACACGATGAGCCCACATATAGACAGTATATCACGAACCTGCCAGAGTCCAGGATACAACAAAAAGCCTACCCGAGGCTGTCATATACCATTTGCGCCTCGAGCACACTAGACCGGTTCTCGCTTGATGTTGGATCTGAATTGTGGGCATGGGTTCTTATTTGCTGTCACTTTACTGTAGGGGATACAATTTGCTTTCACTTGGTTAGAAGGTTTTAGCTAGGGGCGGAGGTTTAGGGAGCGCAAACAGCTGTTCAAAAGACGACTTTGCTTGGGAGGAAAATATGCAGTACTTGCGTTTCATATGAGGTGGTGGGCTGGGCGGTATCATGTTTGCTACAGGGTGGTTGTTTGCTAAGTCTTGTCTGATAGGGGGGGGACAGAGTGCATATAAGGGAATGATTTTTCTTTTCTTTCTTTCCTCACGACAACAACAGCAGCGGTTTTTTTCTTCCGGACAACGGACGAAGGAAAAGGGTTCCTCATAGCGTGCAACAAGAAAGAGTCTTGAGAGAAGTACCGTCTGTGCATAGATATTTTGACAACCGGGTAAGGTTGGGCTTCCTTTTTCGCTCACATTTTTTTCCCTTTCTCTGGGTTCTGCTTGGGTGAGAGGTTTGTCGATTAGCTTAAGAGAGTTGAATTTATCGCGACTTGTGTGGTTTCTCTTTCTCGGCCGGATTTCCTGATAGTGGCGATCGTTGGCTTGTGCCTCTTGTGCTTCAGAATGTAGACAAACTCAGCGGAATTTCTTTATTTCGATACTCTCTTTCTTCCCACAACCTTCCACGACCTAGGTGAGGACACAAAACTTATTAATCCTAAAATTATATAAAGCAGCGGATCATAAGCTATACGATAGCCATTGTGCACCTTTACTAAAGCAACACCCCTTCGCCTTATAACTGGCACGGGTGTAGGGTTGGCCCTGTCTCTGTAAAGCATATGATACAATCTCAACCGTAGCCTACTACACCTCAGCGGAAACACCTCATCACATCCCCTGCCTTCATATATCCTCACTCGCTCTTCAACCCGGAACCCCGATGGTTAGAATTGGCAGGTTGCGCCCTGACTTGCGGTGCCTCCAAAACTGTGTTTTTCCAACCTAAAGTCTCATATCATACCACATCAAGTCATTTGCCAGGGGCGGTAAACACTGAACCTATGCCTTCCGCGCAGAAAAAGAGCCTAATTCTAGGTCTCGTAATATAAAATTTGATCTGCTATGATATCATAATATTATTATACTTATTCTTTACCTTAGGTTAAGCATCCCCTTTAGACCTAGACTGCAGCTCGTCCAAGCCTAGTTTGATAAGCAACTCCAATACAAACCAACGCTATCCTATGCTACTCAACCCATCTTATGGTATCATAGCAGTTCTAAACCAAAGTATCAACAATGAGGTACCAATCACGCATACACCTATAAGCCATTTGATATCCGCTGCGTGCTCCATCGTTAGGTTAGATTCCGGGCGTCATCAATGAGTGAACGAATGCACTAGTATCATATTATAGAATTCTCCATCTCGGAATGTATCATGTAGTATCTGGATAATTGTCGCCGAGGCCAGTTTCATAATCAGTGAATACCCAACACCAGAGGTCCGGAAACCTCGTATGATAAGTACTATCATTGATCGAAACACCAGTATCCCACCCTCCGCCGTTCGTGGTCATACTATTGTCCAAACCGGAATACACAGTCATGGCAACCTGGTTCATCAAAACCTTAACAAGTGTAATTGAATTCACAAGATAAGTGGATATGGTGAGCTTTTTCTCTTAAAAATCGGTAATTCACACAGCTATGATATCATCTCCCGGCATCACTAGACTAAACGATCCGTGAACACATCATCCCCTCTTTTCGCCAATTATCTGGACCAACCAACTTCCCGGGAATCTATAGCAACCAGTCTACTTACTCCACACAATGCAGAAAAACACTCCAAACCGCAAGTTCTAACAAATGTGGACCGAGGCAGTATACAGATTTCCCGGTTTCACCCACTGGGAACCCTTAGACCTACCCGGTTCCATCCTTTTTCTACATCTACCATTCACATCTAAGCCTCCTCGTAACATGCCGTCGACAGAGTAGGCTAGGTGGGTAAAGCGCAATACTCACAGGAGTAACAATTAAGCCTCTCAAGTATCGGTATTTGAAAGGTCTTGTGGCTACGATAACCTAATGGTAAATACGGTATTATAAAATCTTGAGTTATGCAGTTTGTTTAGCTAAGACAAGGTATTGCTTAGGGTTCTGTTGTCCTGAGTACCGGTATTTGAAACGACTTATCAGCCCCGGGACTATTGCGCTTGGACAAAATTAACCGATAACCCGGGCAAGAGTGGCAACCCATCGCTTCCGGGCCCCCACAAAAATCATTACCACTTAACAACCACCTTATAATACCTTCTCTTTTTTTTATCAAGGTTGATGGATAATATACTAAGTACTGATTAGTGCCATGTATTGAAATTATTCTTACTTGTTTTTCTTGGCTAGGTTGGGGCGGCCGTATCAAGGAGGTTGACGACATCACTGCGAAAATTAGGCACGTTCCTTGATCGGTTAATTTTGTCCAGGCACAATATACACTACTTAACAATTTTAAAAGCCCCCAGACACCCCTGACTTATTAATGCCTATCTTGGCACAAAAGCATCCGGAGACTTTTTAAATTGCCAAGTAGTACGGTGCCGTATCCCATACTATGATAATAAGACAAACATCCCCCACTTCCCTCATACCGATACTACTCGTAGTATGACCTAGTGACCCCGCCTCACAAAAACGCTCGTGAAATATCAAGAATCTTTTTGCGGAAAAGTCTCCTCGCAATACTATAACAGAGAGTCACTCTGTCCGAAAGGCGGGCAATCTGGCACACTCCTTATCAGTCGATAGGATAGCCAGGACGGTATCGTTAGAGTAAATTTGGATCAAGAACAGTATTTAAGTTGAGGCCTACAGTACTCAGCACATACCCTTTGATGGTAGAATAATCCCAGCAGTGAAAAATTGTATTAGGAGCAAAGAGTCAGGTATCATAATAGGAATCGCACATGTGATGGAGGAACATCGAAGTGTGGACGAGTGAAGGTTCGAGGGCATGAACGGAGGTATAGGGTTACCCATGTAGAGTTTGCACTACTTAGGGTCTGTTTGGCTACAACTGTTCCATTCCGTCGGGCGACCGTTTCTGCTGTGAAAATAACCTTCTCTCCGTTTTGAAACGGAAGGAGAAGGGCCGTTGTAGCCAAACGGGCTCTTAAGGTGAACAGTCGCTAGCAACCTCCATAGAGAATACACAACACAACACCCTTCTCCTACCATCACACTTACGCGATAATACCATCACCTACGTCACCTTTCTCCGTACATAAATCGAAATTCAATCTCACCGTCTGCAACTCTTTTGCTAGCGCTCGTATCGCACCCTCACAACCGCAACTCGCCTACAGTTTTCCAACGAATATTCCTCTACCCTACTATCGTATCAGTGGTGCTAGGCCACAACCACCCTGGCTAGACAGGCTAAGGAAATTGCACACCCCAGTTGACAATATCCAGCGAGCTTGGCCTGTTTGAGCCTACCGTGTTAGGTAAGCACTATTCCTCCGATTACGACGGTTAGGCCTGACCGCAATAGTTTACCAAGTTTTTCGATACCCACCTTCAGATCTGCTCCCCATGTCTTATCATGATGAAGACTATTCCGATGAATTCGGCGGGCATTATGATACGAGGTCTCCTCAACGTATCCGTTCTCGTCCTCAACCTCGTCGTGGGCCTCCTCTACCTCCCAGTGAGCCCATTGCCGATAGCCCCACAACCAAGCACTTTCCAACGTACAAAGAGTAAGACCAACACGTCCTTTCTCAAATTGTGCCACCGGCGATTAACATCTGTCTACCAGCTTTCTGTCTGACGGAACAGTCACACTGTACGTCGGACCAGATAGCAAAAAAATGGAGATGCATAAAAAACTCCTCGCGAGCATATCCCCAGAGCTCAACAAGCACGTCAACAATGACATGAGAGAGGGTATCGAGGGCAGAATACATTTACCAGAGGATAGGGAAGAGGTACTCACTCTCTTTATTGAATGGGCCTACACCGGATGCTATTCCCACAAGAGTCCCTCACCAAAAAGCTCCCCGAAGCCGGAGGATCCGTGGCACAGCCTTTTCAAACACATTGGGCTTTGCGTATTCGCCGATAAATTCAACATACCGATCTTAAACGAGCTCGCAGAATCGAAATTTTACACCGAAATCAACCGCATTAAACCAAGTAGCTGGAGCGATGCATTTATCCTTACTATAATGATAGGTTATGCATATAATAACCTTCCCAGCGCGCATCCGATTCTGAAATTTCTGGCACAATACGCTTCTTGGAAGCTCAAGTTGCTGCGGGAGACAGCTGAATTCAATCAGTTAGTTTTGGTCCGGCCCACCTTCTTGCAGGAATTACTCAAGCACTTGAACGGCTTAAAAGCTAAGCCTAAAGCCCCCTATAAAAAACCTGGCGCACAATGAGCCCACATATAGACAATATATCACGAACCTGTCAGAGCCCAGGATGTAACAAAAGCCCACCCGAGGCTGTTATATACCATTTGCGCCTCGAGCACACTGGACTGGTTCCCGCTTGGTGGCAGATCCGAATTTTCGACATGAGTTCTTATTTTCTGTCTCTTTAGGTTAATGAATACATTTGATACTGTAGGGGATACAATTTGCTTTCACTTAGTTAGAAGGTTTTAGCTAGTTGCGGAAGTTTAGGGAGCATGAACAGCTGTTCAAAAGAGGGCCTTGCTTAGGAGGAAAATATGCAGTACTTGCATCGCATATGAGGCGGTGAGCTGGGCGGTATTATTTTTGTTACAGGGTGGTTGTTTGCTAAGTCTTGTCTGATAGGGGGGGGGGGCAGAGTGCATATAAGGGAATGATTTTTCTTTTCTTTCTTTCCTCACGACGACAACAGCAGCGGTTTTTTTCCGGACAACGGACGAAAGAAAAGGGTTCCTCATTGCGCACAACAAGAAGAAGTCTTAAGAGAAGTATCACCTATGCATAGATATTCTGACAACCGAGCAAGGTTGGGCTTCCTTTTTCGCTTGGTTTTTTTTTCCTCTCTGTGGGTTCTGCTTGGGTGAGAGGTTTGTCGATTAGGATAGGAGAGTTGAATTAATCGCGACTTGTGTGGTTTCTCTTTCTCGGCCGGATTTCTTGATAGTGACGATCGTTGGCTTGTACAAGGGACAGGCATAAAAAAGTGGTACGCTGCAGGGGTGGGGTGGGTTGATTTTGGACAGAATTCTGGTACGCTGCAACCGAACCACACTCGGACGGAAAATATGTTCAGATGGTAAAGTACATCTTAAACCCCATCCTTTACCATACAGTTACCAACTCCAAGGGGTAAGTATTTTGAACCAACACTCCTGTGCGCAAGAAAATAAATGGGTAAGGATGACAGAGCAGAGTAGCCTCTACACATAGATCCAAAAAGAATATTGATTTCTTCAATAAGCCACTAGGCTTTAAAGCCCACTTATCATAAGGCCAGCATTAAACATGGTCCCAGTTTAGAGGTTCAGGTGCCCCCTCAGCAGACACCTCTTAGGGTTTGATTTGATAGTAAATGTGTTAGAGTAGAGGTCATCTTCATCACTCATACATAATTTCCTTTATCAGTTGCATAGTATGGGAAGAAACATGGATTCTCTTAAAGTTTCCCTTCTCAAGTGTACCACCGCTTCTGAGACATTAGTTATGCACCGTACCACTTTTTTATGCCTGTCCCTTGTACCTCTTGTGCTTCAGAATGTAGACAAACTAAGCGGAATTTCTTTGTTTCGATACTCTCTTTCTTCCCACAACCTTCCACGATCTAGGTGACACAAAACTTATTAATCCTAAAATTATATAAAGTAGCGGATCATAAGCTATACAATTGTCATTGTGCACCTTTATTAGAGCAATACCCCTTCGCCTTATAACTGGCATGGGTGTAGGGATTGACGCCACCTACTTAAAGAATACAATCTCTAGCCTACCACATACCACCTCTCATCACATCCTCCGGGTTCACACACTCTTACTCGCTTCTTCACCCCAGAACCTCGATAACGAAACCCAACAGACCATATCCTAACATATTGCCTCTAAAACTCCACTTCCCCAACCTAAGGCTTCACACCACATAAAGCTCCGCTTCCAGGAACAGTGAACTCTATTCCTATGCCTTCAACCCCGGAAAAAAGCCCAATTTCCAGAGATGGAATGAGGTAAGCCCGTGGTGTATCTTGCTCTAACTGTTGCCTAGTGGAAGCCAGGCTAGTCTCGCTAGAATAAATTTTGATTGAGGGACATGATTTGGGTTAAGGCAAGGAATGAGGTAATTAGAACCCACCTTTCTATAGCACCAGGAGCCATAAGGGGAACGTGTGGCCCTGGTCAGAGAGCGCTCGCCCACTGTGCTTCTAAACTTCAAGGTAGTGTGGTTGGTTACCTTCTGCCAATTAAAAAAAATGGAGTGCGGGGGTTACACACTTCCCCTCATTGCTCCGGCACCATATGCATATAAATTGAGATTCCACCCCACTGTTAACTTACCACTCCTCTTTGCAAGTGCCCATATTGCACCCTCTCTACTATAACTCGCCCACAGTTTTCCAGCAAATATTCCTCTACCTTGCTCTCGTATCGACGGTATTAGGCCACGACCACCCTGGCTAGACAGGCTAAGGAAATCACACAGCGCAGTTAACGAGGTCCAGTTTAAGCCTACTGTGTTAGGTAAGCACTATTCCTCCCATTGGGACGGTTTGGCCTGACCACAGTAGTTTACCACGTTTTTTGATACATACTGTACCTTCAGACCTTCTCTCCATGTATCATAATTGTTGGAGTTGCGGGTACGAGTTCGAGTGTGCCTTTCACCCTCCTCCACCTCCCAGTGCGCCCACGGTCGATAGTCCCAAAACTAAGCACTTTCCAGAGTACAAAGAGTAAGACCAACACGTCCTTTCTCAAATTGTGCCACCGGTGATTAACATCTATTTACCAGCTTTCTGTCCGACGGAACAGTCACACTGTACGTGGGGCCGAATGGCAAAAAAATGGAGATTCATAAAAATCTCCTGGCAAGCATATCCCCAGAGCTCAACAAGCACGTCAACAACGACATGAGAGAGGGTATCGAGGGCAAAATACATTTACCAGAGGATAGGGAAGAGGCACTCACTCTCTTCATTGAATGGGCATACAGCGGAGACTATGCCCACAAGAATGTCACACTACAAAGCCCCCCGAAGCCAGAGGATCCATGGCCGAGCCTTCACAAACACCTTCAGCTTTGCGCATTCGCCGATAAATTCAACATACCAATCTTAAACGAGCTCGCAGAATCGAACTTTCACATCAAGATCAACCGCATTGAGCCAAGTAGCAAGAGTGATGCGACCGGCCTCGTTACGGTCATAGGCTATGCATATGATAACCTTCCTAGCTCGCATCCAATTCTGAAATTTTTGGCGCAATACGCTTCTTGGAAGCTCGAGTTGCTGCGGGGGATAACTGAATTTAATCAGTTAATGTTGACCCAACCCACCTTCTTGGGGGAACTCGTTAAGCATCTGAACGGATTAACTGCTAAGCCTCAAACACCCAAAAGCACCTGACGCACGATGAGCACACATAAACAATATACCACAAACCAGTCACAGCCCAGAACGCAAAAACCTACCCCAGGCTCCCATATATCATTTGTGCCTCGAGCACACTAGACCGGTTCTCTCTTGATGGCAGATCTGAATTGTGGGTATAGGTTCTTATTTTCTGTCTCCTTAATTTAATGAATATATTTGATACTGTAGGGGATACAATTCGCTTTCACTTAGTTAGAAGGTTTTAGCTAGTTGGGGAGGTTTACGGAGCATGAACAGCTGTTCAAAAGAGGACCTTGCTTAGGAGGAAAATATGCAGTACTTGCGTTTCATATGAGGCGGTGGGCCGGGAGGCATTATATCTACTGCACGGTGGTTGTTTGCTAAGTCTTGGCTGGTAGGGGGGGGGCAGAGTGCATATAAGGGAATGATTTTTCTTTTCTTTCTTCCTCACGACGATAGCAGTAGCGGTTTTTTTCGAACAACTGACGAAGAAAAAGGGTTCCTCATAGTGCGCAACAAGAAAAAGTCTTAAGAGAAGTACCGCCTGTGCATAAATATTTTGACAACCGAGCAAGGTTGGGCTTCCTTTTTCGCTTGGTTTCCCCTCCTTTCTGTGGGTTCTGCTTGGATGAGAGCTTTGTCGATTAGTTTAGGAGAGTTGAATTGATCGCGACTTGTATGGTTTCTCTCTCTAGGCGGGGTTTCCTGATAGCGACGATCGTTGGCTTGTACCTCTTGTGCTTCAGAATGTAGACAAAGTAAGCGTAATTTCTTTGTTTCGATATTCTCCTCCTTCCCACAACCTTCCATGATCTAGATGAGGACACAAAGCTCATTAATCCTAAATTATATAAAGTAGCAGAGCTCTACAATGGTCATTGTACATCTCTACTACAGCAATCAGTGTTCCCAACGGGCCAGGCCGCTCATAGCCAGCCTATAGGCCGATATAGGCCGAATTCGAGCGGCCTGCGAAAGCATATCATGCCTAATAGGCCCGGTGATTAGTGTTGGGAACAGATCGCTTTAAGGGTATCTTGATTCCCCCACCTCTTTCAACTTCCGTGTCCTCGACTCTCCTTCTACAATTAATTTAATTAATCAACTAACTCCTGTATCTCAAGTATTTTTGCTAATAAAGTGAAATTGTTCTTGTATTTTCAATGCTAAGTTACTTGGTAATCGGAAAACATTAATTGTGAATTTTTGCCGTGGACACTGCATCGAGGCTCGCTAGTAGTAGGCTGTCCGGCCTAGGCCATGTAGGCCGGCCTATCAGGCAGCCGGTACTAAGCCTATACGGCCTATAGGCGGGCCCGGCCCGGCCAGACTCAAGCCTTACGAAGCCCATAGGCGGGCCAGCCAGGCCCTAGAGAATTCCAATAGGCCAGGCCAGGCTTTGTCGCGCCCTGCCCTACCTGGCCCTTTGGGAACACTGACAGCAACACCCCTTCGCCTTATAACTGGCATGGGTGTTGAGTTGACCCCGTCTCCATAAAGAATACAATCTCTAGCCTACCACATACCAGCTGAAACACCTCTCGTCACATCCTCCGGGTTCATACATTCTTACTCGCTTCTTCGCCCCGGAACATCGATAATGAAAACCAACAAGCCACACCCTAACATAATACCTCTAAAACTCCACTTTCCCAACCATGAGCCTCACACCACATAAAGCTCCGCTGCCAGGAACCGCGAACTCTATTCCTATGCCTTCAGTCCCGGAAAAAGGCCCAATTTTCAGAGATGGAATGGTGTAAACCCATGGTGTATCTTGTTCTGACTATTGCCTAGTGGAAGGCAGGCTAGTCTGGCTAGAATAAATTTTGATTGAAGGGCAAGATTTGGGTTAAGGCAAGGTAATCAGAACCCACCTTTCTATAGCACCAGAAGCCATAGGGGGAATATGTAACCCTGGTCAGAGAGCGCTCGCACACAAACACCCAACCCACCTTGCTTCTAAACTTCAAGGTAGTGTGGTTGGTTACCTTCTGCCAATTAAAAAAAAGGAAGTGCGGGAGTTTCACACTCCCCCTCATTGTTTCTGGCACCATATGCATATAAATTGAGATTCCACCCCACTGTTAGCTTACAACTCTTCTTTGCAAGCGCCCATATTGCACCCTCTCAACTATAACTAGCCCACAGTTTCCCAACGAATATTCCTCTACCCTACTCTCCTATCAGTGGTGTGAGGCCACGATCATCCTGGCTGGGCAGGCTAAGGAAACTACACACCCCAGTTAACAATATCCAGCGAGCCTGGCTTGTTTGAGGTTACCGGGTTAGGTAAGCACTATTCCTCCTATTGCGACGGTTGGGCCTGACCGCAGTAGTTTACCAAGTTTTTCGATACGCACCTTCAGACTCGGATCTACTCTCCATGTCTTATGAGTGTTATGAGAACTGCGGGAACGAGTGTTATCAGAGCACAATAAGCTCTCCTCAATGTCGCCGGCTCCATATCCAACCCCCCAGTGCACATCTCCCACCTTCCAGTGAACCCACTGCCGCTAGCCCTACAACTAAACACTTTCCAGTGTACAAAGAGTAAGATTAACACGTCCTTTCTCAAATTCCACCGGTGATTAACACCTATTTTCCAGCTTTCTGTGCGACGGAACCGTCTCACTGTACCTCGGGCTAGATGGCAAAAAAATGGAGATTCATAGAAAACTCCTCGCGAGCATATCCCCAGAGCTCAACAAGCACGTCAACAACGACATGAGAGAGGGTATCGAGGGCAAAATACATATCCCTGAGGAAGGGGAAGAGGCACTCACTCTCTTCATTGAATGGGCATACACTGGAGACTATGGCCACAAGAATGTCACACTGAAAAGCCCCCCGAAGCCAGAGGATCCATGGCCGAGCCTTCACAAACACCTTCAGCTTTGCGCATTCGCCGATAAATTCAACATGCCGATATTAAGGGAGCTCGCAGAATCGAAATTTCACACCAAAATCAACCGCATTGAGCCAAGTAGGAAAAGCGATGCAACTGGCCTTATTATGGTGATAGGTTATGCATATGATAACCTTCCCAGCTCGCATCCAATTCTGAAATATTTGGCACAATACGCTTCTTGGAAGCTCGGATTGCTGCGGGGGGCAACTGAATTTAATCAGTTAATGTTGACGCAGCCCACCTTCTTGAAGGAACTCGTTAAGCATCTAAACGGGTTAACTGCTAAGCCTAACATATCTAAAAGTTCCTAATACATGATCAGCACGCATATAGACGATGTGCCACAAACCAGTCAGAGCCCAGGGCGCGGGAGCTTACCCCCGGCTGTCATATACCATTTGCGCCTCGAGTACACTAGAACCGTTCCCGCTTAGCGGCAGATCTGAATTGTGGACATATGTCCTTATTTTCTATCTCTTTGATTTGATGAATATATTTGATTCTTTCTTTTTTCCCATAACTACCCATGACCTAGACGAGAACACAAAATTTATTAATCCTAAAGTTGTATAGAGCAGCGGATCGTAAGCGATACGGTAGTCATTGTGCATTTTTACTATAGAAACACCCCTTCACCTGATAATTGGCACGGGTGTAGTGGCTGACCCCATAAAGCATACACTCTCTAGCTACCACATACCAGCTGAGACAGCTCTCATCACATTCTTTGCCTTCATACATTCTTACTCGTTTCCTCACCCAGAGCTTCAATGACGAAAACCAACAAGCCACACCCTAACATATTACCTCCAAAACCCCACTTTCCCAACCCGAAGCTTCACACCACATAAAACTCTACTACTGGGAACAGTGAACTCTATTCCTATGCCTTCTGTGCCGAAAAAGGCCCAATTTTGAGGGATGGAATGGGGCAAGCCCATAGTTTATCCTGTCCTAATTATTGCCTGGTGGAAGCGGGGCTAGTCTCGCTAGAATATTGGAAGACAGAATTTGGGTTAAGACAATGAATAAGGTACTCAGAACTCACTTTTCTACTGGTAATTTTCTGATGTTTGCAAGCACGACTGCTATTGTATACCAAACTCTTGAGGCTCCAGGCAATTTTTCGCACATATGCAATAACGGTTGTGTTCGCAAACGTCAGAAACTTACGAGTATCGCTCCAGAAGCCGTAGGGGGAATGTGTAACCCTGGTCAGAGAATACTTGCATACAAATACTCGAGTACTCAATCCACTGTGCTTCTAAACTCCAAGGTAGTGTGGTTGGTTCCCTTCTGCCAATTAAAAAAAAGCAAGTGCGAGGGTTACACACTTCCCCTCACTGCTTCCGGCACCATGTGCATATACATTGAGATTCCACCCCATCGTCAACTTACACCCTTCTTTGCAAGTTCTCATATTGCACCCTCTCGACTGTAACTAGCTCACAGTTTTCCAACGAATATCCCATTACCCGATACTCGTTGAATCTCCCATCGTATCAGCGGGGAAGCTAGACCACAATTACCTTGGATAAGCAAGCTAAGGAAATTGCTCATCCCAGATAACGAGATCCAGCACGCTCAAGTTGCTTTCGCCTGCTGTGTTAGGTAAGCACTATTCCCTCTCTAGGTGTTTTATCTCTCATTACGAAGGGTAGGGGCCAAGCTGCGGTAGTCAGTTTAACAAGTTTTTCCGATACCGTCCGATCTTCTCATCATGTCTCTTTTCCCCGCTATTATTGGCAATAAAACCACAACCAAGCACCTGCCAAAGTACAAAGAGTTAGACTAACACTCCTTACTTCCCAAAATCGCGCCTCTTGGGTCCAATGACTAACATTCGTTCACCAGCTTTCTATCCGATGGAACAGTCATACTGCATGTCGGGCAGGATAGAAAAAGAATGGAAATGCATAAAAATCTCCTCACGAGCATATCCCCAGAGCTCAACAAGCACATCAACAACAACATGAGAGAAGGTATCGAGGGCAAAATACATTTACCAGAGGAGGGGGAAGAGACTCTCACCCTTTTCATCGAATGGGCATACACTCGAGACTACGCCCGCGAAGACGAGACAATGGAAACCCACCTGGAGAAGGAGGATCCATGGCAGAGCCTTCACAAACACCTTCAGCTCTGCGTATTCGCCGATAAATTCAACATACCCACCTTAAAAAGGCTCGCAGAATCAAAATTCCACTCTAAGATCAGCCACGTTACAGTTGAGCCAAACAGCGGGAGTGATGTGGCTGGCCTTGCTATTGTCATAGGTTACGCTTGTGACAACCTTCCCAGCTCGGATCCAATTCTGAAATTTCTGGCGCAATATGCCGCTTGGAAGTTGGAGTTGCTACGGGAGACAACTAGCTTTTATGACATAGTCTTGGACCAGCCAGAATTCCTCAAGGAATTGTTTATGAATCTGAGCGGGCCAAAAACTAGGCCTAGGGCACCCCAAATGCACACACCGCAAGTCGTACACACAAATACCCACCCGCAATTCCTCCGGGGCTTCGGTCAGCCGTAAAAGCCTTCCCGAGAGTTGCCATCGCCGCCTTGGCATGGAGTACATTTGGCCCGTGATAGGCCAGTTCTAATTTGACGGCAAGGAGCTAAATTGTGGTTTCTTTTCTTTTTTTCCTTCTCTGATGCGATGAATACATTCGATACTCTTTTTCTTTTCATAACCTCCCACAACCTGGGCAAGAACACAAAATCTGTAAACCTGACATTGTGTGGGGCAGTAAGCTAGAGCCTAAACTGTAGCACTTGCACATCTTTACTCCAGACTCCTTTACCTTATAATTAACACGAGCGCAAGAACTACTCTTGCGGCCATAAAAAAATACAACTCCCAGCCTACCACATATCGGCGCAAACACATCTCATCACATCCTTAGGCCTGTTTAGATACAACGGCCCGGTTCAGTTCCCCCATATAAATGACCGTTTCCCTTCCATTTCAAAAAGGGTAGAAGATCATTTCCACAGCAGGAATGGTGGCAAACGGAATGGTCCTTTGTTTGCCGAATAGGCCCTTAGCCTTCATACACCCTTACTCACTCCTTCAACCCAGAACCCCCCAGCCCAACAATCAAAATCGACAAGCCACGCCTTAACTTACAGTATCATACCTCCCAAACTGCATTTTACCAACCTAAAACTTCCGACCACACAAAACCCTCTTTCGGGAAACGGTAAACTCTATTCCTATGCGTTCCATGAAAAAGTCAATTTTAGGGAACGAGGAAGCCTTAGGCCCTGTTTGGTTGCGATGGTTGCGTTCCGTTGCGCGACCTTTTCTGCTGTGAAAATGGCCTTCTCTCCTTTTTGAAACGGTCATTTGTATGGGACAGCGGAATGGAACCATCGCAACCAAACAGGGCCTTAGGCTTACCTCGTTCTATCCCTGCTTCCATATCTATGATACCAGTTGCAACTGAATGCCTGGGTAACACACCATCGGTAGAGCAGGCTAGAGGAGTAAAGCAGAATACTCATAGGCATGATGGCTAAGGCACCCAAGTATTTGAGGAGCCTTCTAGCTACGATGAGCCGACAGTGGATAAAAGATTTACCCTATTTAGACACTTTTGTAGCTTAATTTCGACACCAATGCACTTGCTCGCATCACACAGACTAATGAAACACCCGGGTTCCCCCCCCCTAATCCAAGTGCAATACAGTGACCTAGCAAGACTCATAAAATATCAGTTGCCCTCCAACAGGAAACTCTCCGGGCTACAGCATAGAGTTACCGTGTTCAAAAAGCGGGGGACCTGCACGGCTTATCAGATTATGTCCAGGTTGGTATCGCCAGAATAAATTTGATTAAAGGGTTGGATTTAAGTTAAGGCCTACAATACGGTACTCGGCTGACACCTCTCTATACATATAAATTGAGATTCCATCTCACTGTCAACCTGCACCGTCCTTTCCCAGTGCTCATATCGCACTCTCACTACTATATAACTCGCATGCAATTTTCAAACGAATATCTGGCTACCGCATATACTCGTTAAACCTACTATCATGTCAGGTAAGCATTACTCCCTCTCTCAGTGTTTTGTCTCCTATTACGAAGGTCAGGGCCTGACTGCTCAAGTTGGTGTAGCGAGTCTTTCTGATGAGTACTGCCCAAGTCTTCACACCGTGACCGTTGCCCCTTCCAGAAAAAAGAAGAAAAAATCCAAGACTGATAGTCCAACAACCAATCGCCTCCCAAAATACAAAGAGTTAGACTAATACTCCCTGCTTTCCCATATAGTACTGTTTGAGTCCCATGATTAACATTTGTGTATTAGCTTTCTGTCCGATGGAACAGTCATATTGCACGTCGGGCCCAATAGAAAAATAATAGAAATACATAAAAAGCTCCTCACGAGCATATCCCCAGAGCTCAACAAGCACGTCAACAACGACATGAGAGAAGGTATCGAGGGCAAAATACATTTACCAGAGGAGGGGGAAGAAGCACTCACGCTTTTCGCCGAATGGGCATACACTCGAGACTACGCCCGCGAAGACAAGACGCTAGGATTCCACTTGGAGCAGGAGGATCAATGGCAGAGCCTTCACAGACACCTTCAGCTCTGCGTATTCGCCGATAAATTCAACATACCCACCTTAAAAAGGCTCGCAGAATCAAAATTTCACCTTGAGATCAGATACGTCACGGTTGAGCCAAACAACGAGAGTGTGGCTGGCCTTGTTCTGGTGATAGGTTATGCTTGCGACAACCTCCCCAGCTCGGATCCAGTTCTGAAATTTCTGGCGCAATATGCTGCTTGGAAGTTGGAGTTGCTACGGGAGGCAACTAGCTTTAATGGCCTGGTTTTGACCCAGCCAGACTTCCTTAAGGAATTGTTTATGAATCTGAGCGGGCCAGAAACTAGGCCTAGTACACCCCAAATCCACACATCACAAGCTGTACACACGCCACAAGCTGTATACTCATATACCCCCCGATGGAGTGGTACAATTTAGCTGTGATAGGCCACTTCTCGCTTGATGACAAGGATCTAGATTGTGGATATGATTTTGGCTTTTCTTTCCTTCTCTAATGTAATGAATATATTCGATGTTCTTTTTCTTTTTATAAACTCCTACAACTTGGGCAAGAATACAAAATCTGTCAAGCCTGAAATTGTACGGAGCAGTAGAGCCTAGCCCGCAGTACTTGTACATCTTCACTGCGGCGACACCCCTTCGCCCTACAATTGACACAAGTGAAAGGATTGACCTCGTCTCCACCAAACATACAATCTCTAGCCTACTACACTAGCACACTACCGGAAACACCTCTCATCATATTCTCTTTCTTCACGTATTCTCGCCAGCCTCCTCAACCAATATGGATCGTTTGGTAACAAGACAGAGACCAAAGCACACCAAAATTGCTGTGTTTTCAAGCCATTATATCCCCACAGATACCTTGGAACTCGACTTTGGAAAAAATATATAAAAAACGCAGCGTGTCCGGAGTATAGTATATATTATTCCAGGCCTTTACCTAGAGGTTATACAGAGCCGCGGGTACGATGTGTCGCAATGTACGATCCCTTTCCCACGCAAAAACCCTGGTCTCGGCAGGCATGATGATACCTTGAGGGAAAGGGACATTCCACACATCACTACCCGAGGAGAACAGAACAGAAAAATCCCTTTTTTTTTTTTGCGAGGGCGCTATTATTATACCAAATTACCTTTTCACATTTTTCCTATGCTGTTTCCGCCCATGCCTGTTTGGTAATGAGAGCTCGAAGACCTGCAATTTTGGTGTGTTTTGGCCCCTGTCCGGTTACCAAACGACCCCGATTAAACCCAGAAATCCAATAGGCCCAATATCGGCAAGCCACGCCCTTACCGTAAAAACTCAAATAATTGAACCGTGTGCTATGCAGTTGAGGATTCCCTACTTTAGAATAGGGGCTAAATACACAGCAAAAAAAACCAGGTGCTCGGCCCCTCTGAAAGCCATAAAAAAAAACTAAAAAAAAACACCAGACCTTGCCAGAGACGGCAACTCCAACGACATAGCACACAGTTCGATTATTTGAGTTTTTAGGGTAATTACAGCTATATAGCCAGACAGTATATACAAGAACTCCAAAAGTTATACTTTCTAACTTAAAAGCCCACACCACATCCACTGCCCCTAGCATCGCATCATTATATTTATCATTTACCGAGCCAGGAAAAGACAAACTTAATTATCTAAAAGACCTAATCAGATCCGGCCCCACCTTTCTTTCTCGCCCCCCAACTCCCGCCCAGCGACTAAGAGCGACTAAGAGTTAGGAGGAATGGAAGAACAAACAAGTATCAAATAATACTCCCCGGGTCTCGGTGTGACTAATTGATAATGACCCTGACCCGAAAGACCCAAGATTGACGTAAATCCAATCTGAGATGGAATTTTAAAGGGAGCAATGTTGAATGAAGTTAATCGTTTCCATTCCTCTGGAGGTCTATGGGTTCCTCTACTATTATATGGCTCCGCGTAGCAAGATCGATAAAGGGGATTCACTCCACCCCAGCAGTTTCTGCGTGAAAAAAATAACCCAGCTCAAAAGAAGAAAAAATCACGCTCAAAATCCAAGGAGGAGAGGTGACTGCCGACATGCTCTGATGGTATAATGGCGATGGGGTTGGTGCCTACTAAGGTAAAACAGAGAAAATTGCGAACTTCCCAGTACGATACACTAACCACCCCCCGGCCGAAACACAGAACCACCGCTTTCTCTCACATTTCCCAACATATGACAGAGGCCCATTCTTAAGAAAGGATGGATCCATCAAATGATATTTTCATAGACCGTACTATTCGCGATACCTAGTGATCAGTACTAGCACCACGTGGAATAGTAATTCTATGCCCCCCGGCCCATTGGACAACTTTGTTGAAGCTCCAACACTGGTGGACAACATCCCACGCGCTCTCGTTGCCACTTTTCCAGTAATGCATGGCAGTGTCCGCCTTGCAAGTAAGGACCTCTCGGAGAAATTCAATACAGTGGTCTGCAGATTCTTAAAAGATCAATCAGTATCCCCCCGTTCCAACGGAAAAATAAAAGAAAAAGGAAATCTATGGGGGGGGGGGGGGGGCAAACCAAGACGGGACCCGTCCTCAATAGTAGTGTGGTCATA
>Ga0307513_10001857_pt1 | contig 29983 bp, 30 predicted proteins | sample 15_EM_MG_FD_202174 | JGI IMG/M metagenome (GOLD analysis project Ga0307513, IMG submission 202174) | Populus trichocarpa ectomycorrhiza microbial communities from riparian zone in the Pacific Northwest, United States - 15_EM | ecosystem: Host-associated > Plants > Roots > Unclassified | place... | reverse complement strand
CATACGCACAAATACACATACGCCCAAGGAAGCAGACTCCAGTCACCTACACACCAAAGATCATTTTGCGTCTAACTTCTGAGCAAAAACCCTTCTCTCTTTTCCTGTGAACCTCCTTCCTCACGCCCCTGTCCGTCAATACAACAAACAAGCAAACACCAAAAAAGTAACTCCTGCTCAATGCCTCCCAAACGTCGCGCAAATGATGGTATCTTGGGCCGCAAGGGTGGTGGAAATTGGGGGCCCCCAACTCCGCATCTTGGTCGGAAAAGAGCTCGGAGGGTTGTTGGTGGGGTCCAGCAGCCGGCTCGGTATCCAACTGGCAGGGTGGCAATGGCAGAGATTATTAAGTATCGCCGCGATGGCGGGTACCTACTTCCCAAGGCCCCATTCTATCGTCTTTGCCAGGAGATTGTGTCAGATTTGGCACTCGAGCAAGAATTCCGTTGGCAGAGATCAGCTGTTGAATCCCTCCAGGTGGCAGCGGAAGAGTTCCTGGTGATAACAATGACCGGTAAGTTGAGTTCCTCTCCTAGTATAATTATCTGATTTACTAATTCTTTGTTCATAGCTGGAGCCCTGGGTGCAGCACATGCTGGTCGCGTTACCCTCGTGGTCCAGGACCTGAGATTAGTTGAGGATGTCATGAACGTTATGGCTGGCCAGCCAGATGGTGCCACTGGGGAAGAGATGAGATGTCTTCTAAATGAGGACGGCGGTGCTCCCGGGGGTGCACCTCCTCCTCCTCCTCCTGTTCCCGGGGGGGCACCTCCTCCTCGCCCTCCTCCTCCCGGTGGTGCACCTCCTCCTCCCCCTCCTCCCGGTGGTGCTCCTCGTCCCGGTGGTGCTCCTCGTCCCGGTGGTGCTCCTCGTCCTGCGGGTGTTCCTCCGCCCGGTGGTGCTCCTCGTCCCGGTGGTGCTCCTCGTCCTGCGGGTGTTCCTCCGCCCGGGTGCGCTCCCCCCCCTCCTCCTTCTGGGGGTGCACCTCCTCGGCGTGGTGCCCCTCCCCGTCGCCAGTGAGCTTCTTCGCATCACTCACCCCCTGCCAATGACGGTAGTAACAGCGACAGTGACGACAGCGATAACCCTCGTCCACCTGTACGCCGTCGCTTGTATGGTGGCCCTGGGAGCAGTAGCCGGACTGGTGGTAGTGGTACTACCGGGGGTGCTGGGGGAGTTGTTAGACAAGGCAATTTGGTTGGGGGTGTGGGTTCTGGTATGGGAGATGGAAGTGGTAGCGAGGAAGGTGATGCGAGAGGTGCCCAGGGAGACCATAATACAGGGCATGTGGGCACTGGGGGGGGTGGTGGCAATAGTAGTAGGGTGGTGACCGGGGCCGTCGGAGGCACACCTGCACACCCCACTGGAACAGGGCCGTCTGGGGCTGGGGTTAGTAGTCGTACCCTGCTGACACCAGTTCAGCCGACTGGTGGTAGGGGTTGGAGTGGTTGGAGTGGGGCTCGTAGGCGCTCTGCGGGCCCTGGTGGGAGTGGTTGGAGCGGTGGTGGCGGTAGGCTGCCGACGCGCTCCAGGGGTGGTGGTGGGAGGGCAGGAGCTGGTGCTGGTGGGAGCGCTACCACCTAAGCATATTCAGGGATTGTCTTTTTCTTTCTCTTAATTCACCTCTTTCTTCAACTATTATGACTTTCATTCTTCTTGTTTTCTATTACTTGATGGTGTTGTCCCCATGTGGTGGGGGGGACGGGGCAGTCTTTTCTCACTTTTACACAAATCATACAACTAACTCAAACCTCTGAGTCACATCTAACTTAGCATAATTACCTTTTATAGAACTCTTATTACTATAAATACACTATTTCTTTAACCTTACCATTTCGCTATATGAACTCTGAACACAGTAACTCTATAGCACGACTGTAGTTATGATTTGGCCGTATGGCTTAGGCGTATGGCTTGGGCGTATTGCCCGGGCGTATGGTTTGGGCGCATGGCTTGGGCGTATGATTTGAGCCTATGATTTGGGCATATGGTTTGTGTATATAGTTTGGGCGTATGATGTGAGGGTATGATTTGGGCGTATGGTTTGGTTGTATGGTTTGGGCGTATGATTTGAGCGTATGGCTTGGGTGTATGATTTGGGCATATGGCACCAGCGGATGAATAAGGCTTCTGAATTGGGCATAGGATTTGAACCTGTGAATAGAGTGTATGAATTGGGCTTATGAATTAGGCGTATGGCCTGCTGAGACAATATACGTTACTAGACTAGCCAACTCGGACGTCCAATCGCTGTTGTGAATTATTCCGGTTCATATTGTATGAATCATTCCATGCAAGTTAATGCCCGTATCTACTTTGAGGTATGTGGTTTTTGGTACACGTCGCTGGCATGAATGGACCGAACACCAGGGGGCTCCTTGGCAAAGGGCTTTCAGCTCCCGTAACCACGCCGGTGTTCCGTCCATGCATGCCAGGGCCGTCTATATGCTCACGCAATTACTCAATCATGTATCAAAAGAGCAATGTTCGAGAGGGGAATATACGAAAAAGCGGGGCCTCTGGGCGGAGAAAATTCATTGACGGGGAGCTGTTCGAGGGATTGAACGGGGCGGGGGGCTGGACGGGGGCAGGGGCAGGGGTTGAAAAAAAAAACGCCCCGCCCCGGGCCATTGACCGGGGCGGGGGGGGGAATTGAGGCGGGGGCCCGCCGGTTTCGGGGCCACGGAGGCCCGTTAACGAACACTATCTAAGAGCACCACTATACTGCGATAACTTGCCCCGAAGTCCGCAGATGACTTTGTCGGTGAAGGTAGGGTAACTGGGGTACCTCCGTAGGGTAACTGGGTCCCTAAGGTAGGGTGATCATGTTTCCAAGGTAGGGTAACTTCACCCTGTTATGCCTTTGTTCCCTTGGGGAGTCCGCGCGACCACATATAACATTACCCCGGAGACCCGTGCAACGTTTAATATATTTTCTTAACTTTACGCGAACATGTCCTCTGAAGGTTACCCTCTCTAACCCCATATCCCAAGTCACTTTGTAGACACTTGTACCAACTGATGTCTACCGCTAGTATACTAAGTATACTGGTCTATCCTCAATCTGGTTACCTCTTGGTATACCATATGGGCTTGAGTGTAGTCCACTGTAGCTACCTATCTGTAGGGTCGTTACACCTGGCTAGCAGGAGACAGCAGACTTTGACAGACCTCTTGTCTAAGAATACACTTGGTTGAACGGCAATCCCTCCATTCTATCTGGCGTTCAACTATCATCTCTGAGTCTTATCTACTGTCCCTTCAAGCCTCCCTTAGTCCCAGCGCTAGCAGGTCTAATACCTGTCATAGTGTATTTTCGTTAGACAGGAAGAAACCAGTTATTTTGTGTCCCTATACCAGGTGAAAGCCCTTTGTTCTCAGGATTGGGAACAGCCCGGTCGGATTAATCACTCTTCCAGTATCTTGATAACTAGAGAGAAGCAGGAGCGGCAGGGACAGAAACTCCCGGCTCAGGTGCCACATTCCGAATAGCAGAACGCAGAAGCAGAAGGGTTACCAGGTCCGGTAGTGCCTACAATCGTCCATCAGCAGAACCCACAGACGATACCCCAGAACCAACCACACAGGAACCGACCCCTAGGCCCACACCAGGCTAACCAGATACACCCGCATTAACCAGTCACCTCCTGCCAGGAGACCGAGATACAGATTCCAACGCAGACAACAACCTCAGAGCTGAGGAACTCATTCAAAGACAAGCCCGCCGGCTTCAGGAAAGAGCAGCAGCCAGAGCAGCAGCCGAGGCAAGTTCGGAAACTAAATGCACACCAGAATGCTCCACTACCAGCAGGTGGCGAGCATCCAGCATCCTAGGAGTCTTTCGAAGTCAGACACCAACTAGAGCACCCTCCAGAGTCCATAGATAGCAATCACTACCCGGCACATTTTCCCAAGATACCCCAGAAAGACCCGCAAGGTCCAGGAGCGGCAGGCAGCCCCCTGAACGACCAGATGCACGACCTTCACCCCCAGACCCACCAACCTGCAACGTAGCAGACAAAGGCCCGGCCAGGGTGCCCCCTGCTAAAGTCCCTAAACCGCCCCTCTTTACCGTCGAAGGAGAAGACCTCAAACCAGACACACTCAAGCGATACCTTAGAACAGTCAAGAAGAACCTTGTCTCACTGTCCCCTGGTGATATACCTGTTGGGATAACTTGATGTTCTTTCTTTTTGTTATCCAATTAATATGAGGGGTTTCCTTTGTAAGGTTTACGACAGGTTGTGTTATTTGCTTGGTTACACGGATATGTGACTCATACTGGGATATGAGTCGGGCGGCAAAGGCTGTGCTAGGATTACCTTCTGTATAAAGGGGGTCTCCGCCTCTTATTCCTGTCACATTTTGCGTCCGCTCCACCTCCCGCAATTGAAATCTCCACACCATGGGAAATAATCGTGAGAGTGTCCTCCGCCTCTGATCTTCCCCGCCCATGGCAACTGCTCCGGGGTTGATCACGCCTTCATCTCTTTACTTGCTCTGGGGCCTTTGGCCTCCCCTCCCTGGGGTTATGGATTCCTTTTTGGTTCCGTTCGTCTTCGTTGAGCACACTCGCGTTGATGTTCCTAACCTGTACCCCGCCCTTCGCGACGCACTTCGCTTAGCGTGTTGCACGGTTGGCAACCCTCCTTCCTCCGTCAACACACGGTGGTGAGTTTCGGACTATTGGTGAAGTAGTTGCCCCTCTCTGGTATTGCACTCTCTCCTGAGTTCCAGGATCGGTACGGTCGGCATGCGAAAAACTGTGACCCCTTCTCCGTCCTCTGTGTTCGTACTTCTCAGTTGTTTGGTGAGCCTTCCTCCTCCCGCTTCCCACGCGTTGGATCCGTTTGCACCGTACTGCTCCACCCTCACTAGCCGGCACCTTATCAGCCCCCCCGGCTGGCGCCCTACTGCTCCTCACGATAGCTGGCACCTTCACTGCTGAGTGGCGCTCCTTGCCCGGTGGATCCCCTCGCCCTCCTCATCCGCTCCCGGGTTTACTCTACCGTCACAAACATCGCATTAGGTTACGCTGTGTCATGGTATAGCACTACCTCCTTCACCCATGCTAAGCTAAGGTCCGAAGCGTCGCTGAATTTCCGGGCAGCCCGCACGTGACAAGGCCATGCCACTAAGGCAATAGGTTCGGGGAATTGACTTCGGCAACGGGCAATAGTAGTTTTACCTTTCCTCTCCGTCGGCACATGGTGCTGTAAGAATTCTTTCTTTTGTTTTGGGGGGCCGCCCAAGGGTTTGTGTCTTTTCCTGGTTTCTTTTCTATACTTGACTTTACTTACGTGTCTGGAGGAAGGTATTGCTTCGTCTTGCTTTCGTCTTAGGTGGTGTATGGGGGGAGGATGGGCTCTGGGTTAGAGGGGTTTGATTTTTCCCATGTGGGGGTGAAGCAGGTAGTTGGATTGTTTATAGTTTTGTTCACGCCATAACTAGCGCTCCACGCGGTTTCTTGTACTTTAACAACGACTACATGATAATAAAAACAAAAAAAAAAAAAAGAAGCCCCTTATTCCTGTTCATCTTTCTCGTCTGCTTCACCTCTAACGATTGAAATCTCAACATCAGGGGAAATCATTGTGAGAGTTTCCTCCGCCTCAGATGTCCCCTGCCTGCTGCGACCGCTCGGGGGGTTATCACACCCTCATCTCTATCCATTCTCTGAGACCTCTGGCCTTCCCTCAGAAGGGTTAAGGATTCCTTCCTGGTTCTGTTCTGTCTTCGTTGAGCACGCTCGCATTGACATTACTACCTCTTACCCCGCACTTTGCAATACGCCTCGCCTGACGTTTTGCACGGTCGGCAACGCTTTTTTCCTCGTCAACACCCGGTCGCTAGTTTCGGGCTATCCTTGAAGTAGTTGCCCTGCTGCCCCTGCTCTCTGGTATTGCACTCTCTCCTCAGTTGCTTGGTCAGTACGGTCGGCATTCGAAAAATCATGACCCTGTCTCCGTCCTCCCCATTCGTACTTCGAGATCTTTGGCAAGCCTTCCCTCTCCCGCTTCCCACGGTTAGGTCCGCTTGAACCTTACGGCTACACCCTCTTTGCTGGAATCTTACCGCTGTCAGCTGGCACCTCCTCTGCCTCGTCCCCATTGTCTTGCACCATTACTGCTGTGTGGCTCTTCTCGCTGGGTGGCTCCCCTGGCCTTCATCACCCGGTACGCGATTTACTCTACGGTCGCAACTCGCTTCGATTACACGCGTCATTGTATAGCACTGCCTCCTTTACTTGAACTACGTTCTGCGTCCCTCCGATACAGCGGGCACTCTGGCCCTGTCCCACCTTCCCGCTAAGCCTGGAGGTTTGGGGAATTCCCTTAGGTCTTTCCACCAAAGTAGTTTTATCCTTCCGCTCTGTCGGCACTGGGCCATAAGATTCTTTTCTTTTGTTGAGGGCGGCCCGCCGAAGGGTTTCTGTCCTGCCCTGGTTTCGTTTCTACTCATGCCTTTCCTTCCGTGTCTGGAGGAAGGTATAGCTCTGTCTTGCGTTTGTCATAGGTGCTATCAGGGGGAGGGGTGTGCTCAGGGTTCGCCGGATTTGATTGTTACTATGAGGAAGTGAACCAGGTTGTTGGATTGTTTATAGTTTTGTTCACGCCATAGCTAGGGCTCAACGCGGTATCTGGTACTTTAACAATGAATCCATGATATGTAAGAAGAAAAAGAAAAAGATAAAAGCCCCTTGTTCCCTTGGTTATTTACACTACCTGGTATTTCTTTCACGACTCCAGTACTTCGGAATATAACGTCTTCTATTGTGATATCCACAATCCACGCCAAGAACCCACAAACCCTGACCCTGATCTGTCGTTACGCGCTCAGCCTTGACCTGAGATTGTCATCTCTGAAGCCTCACGCTCAAGGAGTATTATGGTTTTGGACCTCCCTGTCGTTGTGTGCTTTGGACTAACCTCCCGTGCCAAGGCCCCGTTGCACCTAGGTCTATCAGGACTAAACGATGACACCCCTGGAGTGCTGGACCACTATGGCTTTTACACAGAAGGGAAAGCAAACAACGCATTCCAGATTCTAGATACAGAAGAAGAGAACCTCACCCTACTACGGTTAACACAACACTTCCAGCAGCTATTCGAAGCCTCAACAAATACCAATAACACGTACCACAAGGGGCAGAATGTCCCCCAGACTGCAGGTAGACTGCCAGCACGTATAACGAAGATGGCTGGAGAGCTAGAGGACCTCAAAGGATCCCTTCTGGCTGGATCCATCTCAGACTATGGACACAAACAGCGATTTCTTGACCCAATGGACCCTAGTCTACGCCGCAATGTTAAGCCTCAGCTCAGACCAGAAGATACCTGAGACGAAATGGTGGCTGTAGCAGAACACTTCATGCTACCGTGTACAGAACTGGCCGCTATAAAGGCAGCGATAGAAGCCAGGCTACTAGCAGCAAACTTCATACACCTCAGAAAGAGAATACTTACCGCAAGGCCTCTACCACATCAACCGCCAGGAATACAGGCAAACGAAAGGCCCCAGCCAAGAAGAGGACCTATACCAAGTCCAACTAGCCAAGTAACGCGGATATAGACCGCGGCAAAGCAAAAGGAACCTGTTTCTACTGTGGTGAAAACGGACACATTACAAATGAATGCCCAAAGAAAGAAGTTAACACAAACCATGTTCGCCTCTCTGAGGAAAGTCCAGATAGCTGCAAAGACAAATATGATCCCGATACAGACAGTACAGAGGAGCTAGATGGCAGAGGCTCTCTCAGGACCAATAAGACTACAGTAGGCACCCTTAAGGATAGGCCATTCCAGGCCCTCGAAGTCAGAATGAACACCAATGGCAAGCCCACCAGAGCCGTCGCTGATAGACTGGCAGGCACCAATGGCGGTAGCCTGATATCCAACAAATTCGTTACAACACACAACATCCGCTACACAGCTAGGCAGAATCCCGTCTCTCTGAAGATGGCAGTTAAAGAATCACGATCAACTAGCGATTTCTCTGTTGAGGTGATGATTCAGCTACCCAAGATGAGAGTCGTCAAGGTGCCTATGCTGGTCACGCCAATATCAGACTATGATATCATCATCAGTATGGAGGATCTCCTGAACCTAGAAGCGGTCATTGATTGCCAAAAGAACAGCATCTACTTCTCCAAGCACAAAGTTAGAGTTACCTGTTAGGGAAAATCTAGACAGTGTAGATCAGCTATGACGAAAACGCAGGAAATACCAGACATGCTGGCAATGTTCCCTAAAGTATTCGTCAAAGAGGTACCTGACGAACTGCCCCCAGTACGCAAGATAATACACAGGATAAGTCTCATAGACTCGAGGAAGCTTTTAAAAACACGTACCTTCAAAGCTCCACAAGCCCTGATAACAATATACCAGGCATGGATTAACAAGCAGATGAACGCCGGTATCCTGCACAGGACCAGTGTGCCGGCAGGAGCTAGCATGTTTGTGGGAGCCAAACACAATGGCAGAATTCGCCCCCTTGGAGCCCTCCTGTAACGGGGGCACTCTGTAGGAAGACGGATTCTAAGATTGTGACCGTACCGAAGACTCAAAGTAGAAGTAAAGATCAAAATAAAGATAAACATAATTCAAAGTAGAATCAAGCGGTAAAACTTAATATCGTAAAGCCTGAAAGCTTCACTCAATAAGTTCTCTCGAGGATCGGTTGGTTATCAGAATAGGGTGTCTCCCGCTTTGGTTAAGTAGAATAATGTAAAGCCAGAGGACACCCGTCAACCATTCTGACCTTTCGCGAGCACCCTGCTCAGCACAGGGCTGTCCAACTCCCCTGCCTAGAGTGGGCTAACACTCGGAGGCAGTCGGACCGCGCGGATATTAACTATCTCCACAAATAGAAAGTACTTCCGGTGATGTCTCTCCAACTACATCTGCAGGAGCGAAAGGCCTTTCCTATCGGTAGCATATCAGTGGCCGACCGACATCCCCACCGTAGAGATAATATCCATTGGGACTCACTGGCCCAGCGGTCGTTTCGTCTATGCAAGCTACGCAGTCCATCGGCAAATCTACTTGCCTATACTAAGCTTCTAAACCTGACTGCATGCTCCCACGATAAGAAATCTCCTGCTGCCTGACTGCATGGGCGCTACCCACAGTCAACCACTCAGGACCCTCGTAAATCGTGACAAGACTCACACCTCTAGAGTCCACTAATAACCCATGGCAATGCTACAGTTCACGGGGTAACCCGGGATTGGCTTTGGGGTGGTTGTCCTGGAAGCCTTGCAGCTTCCCTAGTCAGTGTGCCGAACCGTCCAGTCTGTCCGTCCTGGAGGTCGGACTGGATGGACCGCCGGTGGCAGTCCGTCTTGTTTCAACTCCGTGGACGGACTAGGGCAGATGGAGGTAGGACCGGATGCCGTACCTGGCCCGGCAGGGCCTTATGCACTTTTGCTGTTACATTTCTTCAGCTCGTATACTCACAAACATGCGGTTCACGATTTCATCTCCCTCATGCATTATCATTTAGCAAATCGTGTGATATGCGTAAACAAATAAGTAAAGAAAAATACATGTTTAAGAAATACACTGGATAAAAGCATTTACCAAAATAGAGCTCAAAAACCACCGGCATGAATCTGCAAGGCCGGAAGCATATCCTCAACCGTTTGAATATCGGCCCCTTCCCCTCAAACATTGCGCTAGAAAGAGCACTCGTACTAAACCAGTCGGAAAGTTCTGATATTGGATGTAGATATCCCGATCCGGGAGAGTCGATTGAGTTTCCCTGAAACTCGTTTGGAACATCCCATACATTAGCCTGTGAGCCGACCTCGGTTGCTTGTGTGCTTTGCGACATCAAGACATGAGTTAACGCAAAGGCCGAGAGAAGAATGTGAAAGAGAAATAAGACTCGTAGCAGAATCACTTGTGCAGTCTTATCTTAACACTCATAGCACTTGATAATCTATTTAATCTTCTTCTCTTTCGTGTAGGAATATTGTTTACTGTGTCGGTTGCACGGCATCACTATATAACACTCATACTTGGCTTGTTGCCTGCCGTCCCCGGATCTCCCCAGGCACCCCCCGCCGTCCTTAGGCACCCCCGGCCATCCTCATGCACCCCGGGCCGTCATCTGTGGTCCCCCACATTATTTATCCTCATGTGCCTGGCCCTGATTCCTAATACCTGTCGTCTATACCCCCCGCCGCAGTCCTTGCCTACACCCTAGCCGTCTTTGGATACCCCCTATGGTCCCTCGCAAAATCCCGGCCGTCCTTCAATCTCCCCTGGCGTCCCCCTTAGCAACCACTATCACGTGTGTCCCACCACACCAAAAAAGGCGTAGAGTGTAGGGCCCGGCAGTCCCAGCCTAGCCCGGACGTCGCCTGGCTAACCTGACATACACAGGACCATGGTTAGCGGTCCCGTCCTGTCCCGTCTCCTTGGCATTATCCCCGCCGTCCCTGTGGGGCCCCCGGACGGTTCGGAACACTGTCTCTGGTCAGCCCCAAGCCCTCTACTGTTAACCATACAACTACCCGGAGGTCAAAGTATGCCCGTAGGTGGTTCCCAGGTCTTATCCAGGTGGCGCCCCAGGAGGCCATCACCTTCACACCCCTTATATGTCCTGCCAACGGCTTCTGGTCGGTTGGAGGGCCACAACTCATACGGTGTTGTGGGAGCGTTCCTATGGATCTCACTTTACTAGAAAGCACACAACTACACAGCCGTACCGTGCTGTCGCGCCGTACCAACGCTGGGGCCGCAGGGGGGTGTTAGGAATCTCCCCTAAATGTTACAGGAGGTTCGGACAACTCCTGCTCCGTCAGTAGTCCTTTTCGTACCATACGAAGCGGCCCTATGAACATCTAAGAGCCCCACTATAGTGGGATAACTTTCCCCTAAGTCCGCTGATGACTTTGTCGGTGAAGGTAGGGTAACTGGGGTACCTCAGTAGGGTAACTGGTGTCCCAAGGTAGGGTAATCATGTTTCCAAAGTAGGGTAACTTCACTCTACCATGCCTTTATTTCCTTCGGGAGTCCGCGCGACCAGATATAATGTTGCCCCGGAGACCCGTGCAACATTTACTATATGTCCTTTGTTTTATGCGGACATACCCTCCGAAGGTTACCCTGCCTAGTAGGGTAACTTTTCCCTACCTAGGTTACCCTGTCTAACCCTATGTCACCAAGTCACTTTGTAGACACTTGTACCAACTCATGTCTACCGGTAGTATACTAAGTATACTGGCCTATCCTCAATATGGTTACCACCTGGTATGCCATACGGGCTTGAGTCTAGTCCACTGTAGCTACCTATCTGTAGGGTTGTTACACCTCCGGTTCAGGAATGATAACATCCAGGCAGATGACACATAGATTCCAGAACAAAATACTATACTCAATGCGTTAGCCAGAGGACGATTCCACTATAGACCTCAGTGATGCCTACTTCCAGACCAGACTGAATCCAGATCATGTGAAGTACAACACTATCAAGACACCCTTCCGCCCCTTTACCAGCCAGGTGATGATGCAAGGAGACATGAATGCTCCGGCAACTTTCTAAGGAGGATCGAGGACCTATTACATGACGAATTAGGCAAGAACATATGGGTCTACATTGACGATATTTTTGTCTTCAGTGACACATTTGAAGAACATGTTAAGGCCTTAGGCACGCCTGTAGTAAGCTGTAGAACGCCGGCTATTATGCCAACGCAAAGAGAAGTGTTTTCTTTGCGACTAAACTCGATATCCTAGGCGATATGATAGACGATTATGGCATTCACCCTGTACCAGAAAAGATCCAGACCCTAATGGAATGGACCAGGCCCGAGAAACACAAAGGACTGCAGCGATTTCATAGAATGGTTAATTATTTCTTGCATTGCATTCCGCACCGCGCCACCATCACAGTCCCGCTCACGGAGCCGGGTGGGAACACTGAATAGCGGTAGACCGATCTGAACGAAGCGGCCTTTGAAGCAGTCAAACGAGCGGCAGATAAGCACAAAGTTCTTAGACCGATCGACTATAACAAGCCAGATATGATAAGGCTTTTTACCGATGCCTCTCCTACAGGTACGTGAACTTGGATAGGCCAAGGACCCACCAGTGATGCAGCCAGACCCACCGCATTCCACAGCATGAAGCTGACGCCATCACAAAGCCACTACCCCATACGCCACCACGAAGCCTTCACAATGATTGAGGCTATAGAAGCATTTGCTCCCCATTTGCTACACAGACAATTTACAGTGGTTACAAATCACGAGAGCCTCACTAAACTCATGACGCAAAAGAATATCAATGGACAACAGCAGAGATGGCTACCGCACATTAGTCGCTTTAATTTCAAAATAGATAAAGGCCAGGAGTGAACAATTTCCTAGCAGACTACCTATCAAGCATCCATGAGGGAACCCCAGGACCGTTAGCTATAAGCCTCAAGGACCCTACTATTGAGTATACCAGTCTTGAGCTACCTGACCTTACCCACCCTCTACAAATCAACACAAGCTACACCTCCTCTACTGCTTTTAGCATAGAATTAGACGACACCATGTATCACTCAGGCGAAGCTCAAACATCTCCCACCCTTACCAGCAGCGACTCTATCAATCGTTGCCGCCCTGAATACCTTATGGCCAAACTTACTAGTAATGAAGTTACCCATTCCCTGAAGGGCAAGGCATCTGCCTCCTGGCCAGCTACATCAAGCGCAGCGAGCAACGAGAGCAGAATATCGATCGGAAACTCTTGACGTGATAATAGAACTCTTGCAATCTCTAGTGAAATGGAACGACGACATGCAGAAATAAGCTGGATGTCATGCACTGATAATGGGTGTAAAATACATAAGAATGAACAAGAAGGTGCAGGCTACTGGCCAAAAGACCCTAATGTCGGGAAGCAGAATAAGAAGACAAAGAGAAAAGAGGAGGAGAGGACTTCAACATCGAATACAGCCCTTGAGGAAGGCCAGGTCTCGCTCCCCGATATCCCATACCTTTCAGAGAACCTCCCGCCTTTCAGTATAAATCATACCAGCTTTGCCACACCGCCCATGACCTCGCCGGCTTTTAGTCCCCGTTACAGCCAAGCAGGCTATCACTCTGCTGAGGCCACCAAAGCGAGCCAATTCCTGAGCACCATACACTTGCTCCTCATGGGTATCCTCGCCCAGCGGTTTACAGAAGCCCCCGAATCTGAGGCCCTCTACACTAGGGTCAAGTAAACCGACAACAAATTACACTATTCGATCCGCGATGGCCTATTACTTGCCCAGAATTCCCATGGGTATCAAAACCTTTATATACCTGTAAAACCTCTTGAGAAGGGTGTATCCCTAAGGGATTTCATTCTCATGACCGTCCATGAAGCCCTCTGACATTTGTCAGCCTACAACTACTACTCCTATTCGGCTTGGTTCTTCTGGTTACCACAGATGCGCCAGGACTTTGTCCTATACTCTCAGTCATGCGATAAGAGCCAGATTAATAACGAGCCTACCACCCTACCATATGGACCATCCCTTACCCTCCCTGAACCCAACAAAGGCTACCAATCCCTAGTCATAGACTTGGCCGGCCTCTCTAACAAATCCGATGGTTATACATCTATCATGGTCATGATGGACTGCTTTACCTCCTATACACATCTCTCCCTCCTCAAGGACGCTGCTACCTCTGAGAAGATCTTCAAGAAACTCAAGAGTACTAACTTGGATGTCCACAGCCTCCCTCTCGGCATTGTCCTTGACCTGGACCCTGGTTTTACCTCTAAGTTAGGATCACAAATGATGAAGTCCGTCGGTATCCAGGTCTGGATGGCCACAAAATACCACCACCAAACGAATGGCCAGGTTGAGGGAAGTATTCACACCCTTAAACAGCCAATGAGGAACTTTGTTAACTCCAGACACAACAACTAGGCCTGCGCCCTCCTAGCTATTGCAGCCGCGATGAATGGCGCCCCCCATGAATCTCTACCCATCTCGCCATACGCTGCCCTCTATGGACGCCCCTGGAAGATATTCGGCCGTGCCCAGAGATCCACCAGCAAGGTACCAGCCGTAGATGACATTCTCAAGGCCCATGAAGCAATGAGAATGGAAGTACATATGGCCAGCAAGCATGCAACCTTCTGCCAGACTGTCCTGGCAGACAAACGCCCAAAACCCCTAACGGGACTATTCAAGAATGCCAGCAGAGTGCTGGTTAGAGGCTGCCCTTATAGCTCCTCCCCTGGACGATCCAAGAAGCTAGAACTACCCTGGTTCCGACCATTCATGGTCCTAGAACACCTACCTGATACAGACAACTACAAACTACACCTCCCGCCCAGAATGGCCCTTCAGATACCCTACTTCCGCGTCTTCTCTGTTAAGGAAAACAGAGAAAACGATCCCAATAGATTCAAGTCCCGCAGAATTGACAAGCTAGCACCCATCCTAATCGTAAATGCAGAAGAATGAGATGCATAGCAGATACTGGACTACCACCGCCAGAACAACTGACATGAATTCCTGGTCGGCTGGAGACGGTATGAGCAAGCTGACAACTACTGGAAACCTATCGAGAACCTGGACTACTCCCTAGAACGGATACAGGAATACTGGGATGCAAACCACCCTGCAGAACCGACCCCCAGATCACCTCGCACTACATTAAAGCTTCCTGGAAACCCAGGGATGTTTCCTCCACACCCTGTATTGTAAACGATTGGCCAGACGACTTGTGGGAACTCTGTAACGATGAGGAATATGATTCCAGCCGCTCTGAACACCATTATTTCCCCACAGATGAGGATAGCCTCCTATGGCCGACAGATGAGCACGCTGAGGATAGTGAGGACTTTGGAATAATTGTTGAATTTTCAGAACAAAGGAATGTAACATGTGTACATGTTCCGGTAATGGTACACAGGCGCCGGCAGTGCAGGATCTCCGATATTTAGTTGATTTATATTTGGTTTATTTGATTTGATTTCAGCTCTGCCACTGTCTGTGAGTTAGATACACTATGCTATCGTATTGCTATATTTAGTTGGCTTTGCTGGAAGTCTGTATGTAGGATTCCAGGTATGGAATCGTCATGTAGGACTGGTGAAAGCTGAGTTATGTTTCTTTCTTTGGTCTGCAGGATTACAGGATTCCGGTATGTGTGCAGCTACTGGTAATGATTGTGATTGCAGGAAGGCTATCACTCTTTCGTTTTGTATTGCCTCCCTAAGTACCAGCACTAGCAAGTCTGCCGCCGGTCCTAGTCTATTTTCGTTAGACAGGAATTAACCTGTTACATTTATCCAATCACTTGTGGGATTGTATTGAGGGCTTTCTCAAGAAACATGACCAGCTCCAGGCCTTTGACAATACCTGGCAGGTGCAACCAGCATACACAGGGTTTTTTATGCCCAAAAAGAGGTGTCTCAATATCACCCTGTAGCGAGGACATGAGATAAGGAATCTGGGGTACTGTCTTTTAGGTGTTCTTGCAGTAGTACTGTGCCAGCCCGACAGCCAACAAGTAATACCTTTCAGACATGCGCGAAACTCTCGCAGGGCACCTGTCAACTGAATTACCATGCCCCAATACTGAAGACATGTCTCGCAGGCCATAGTCCCGATGGAGGGATATCTCAACCAGTTTCACAAGAGGAAATATATCTTCTTGTAGTTTAGAGCTTCTGAACGACCAGCGCCAAAGTTCACAAGCAGCTAATGGAGCTACAACATCAGCGTACCCCAAGCACCAAGCTAGTACTACCATCCAAATAGTTCAGGCGCATAGAAGACCATTGGGATGAGGGGAACGACCTCCGTATAAACATCATTCACAAATCCCATTTCAGCTTTGTTAAGATAAACTTTCTATGCTACCTGTCTGATCATAAATGACAATTTGCCAAGATACAAATTTATTCAAGCCAGTTCCGGGTGCTAGTGCTTAAGGCACCGATCAAAGATTGATAAAGATAGTCGAAAAAGAAAGACTTTAAGCCCTAAATTCTGCACCTGGACAGTCGTTAGAATGCAATCCGAATCAGAATTTGAAGCCTGAATTTGCTCAGACCTCGCTGAGCCAATCTCGGTGACGACGTCCTTCACTATTTGGATAACACAATAGGTAATGGATTACTGTCAGTTCTTAATGGAAGGTTCTACAACCATTGTTATGACAACGGGTCTACCCATCTTGATTCTGGCAAGATGTTGGGAACCTCTCTTGATATGATCTGTTGGGAATTGATTCAATACAGCTGACAGAACATGCCCACGGAACTCCGGCTATCTGAACAACCACTATTACTCCTACTTGTTCCTCATGAACAATTTACCCAACCCAAAATCCCGGGTTTGGTATTCGCAAATACTGATGTTTATGACATGCAGCATGCATGTTGCACAGGAAGTCACCGGTTTGGGAATCAAGAACGTCCGAATGACTGGCCTTTGGTACAGGCATGAAGCGAGGAAACAGATGTCAAGCTGAGGGATTGTTGCCTGGGAAAGCTTGTGGCTCTCTTTAAAATAAGGGCCTGCAGCCAAGGCACTGTGCACAGGTTGACAGGCTTTCAGATTTTGAACCTTGTGAACTCATACCCGCCCACTGATATACACAGTCTTCTTAGAATTCAGCTGAGAGCTAATCAGCCAGAGTTTACATTAGTTCAAATAAGGAGCCTTCACGGCCTCGCTCATCTCATTGCAGAGGGAGACCGGCGCTGCCTCGTCCAAAGCCGAATTCAGTTGAGGACATTTAACAAGATTTACTATTAATACAAATGCGGGTATCAGAGATATGTGTAGAGGTATGTATCAGCTGCCATGGCAAGCTGTGTATATATAGTGTAAACAAGTATGAAAAAAATCGATAATTAATACATGAGTTAGACGTAATAACTACTCTCGCGAGACACCATAGCAGATGCACGGGCTCAGGGCTGGGCCACATGGGTGCAGGGTTCACACCCTCACCAGGTGACTTGGGATATGGGTATGATAATCCTGAGGGCTCCTTGAAGACGCTGGAAAATTGAAACCATCATGACGCTGAAATATGAAGAACTAAGGGAAGGGCAAGTCTGGATGGAAAGCATTGTTGCTCGGCAACTCAGGAGGCAATACTGGTGTGCCTGCGTGAAGGACCGATTCATGTCCAACAGGAAGTGGACGAATGGTGCAACTGAACTCAGGACACATGAGAAGCATGGGACCTAGTGACAATGTCTCTGCTGTCCAGATGCAGAGCTGGAGTATTAGAAACATCTACTCTTTTCGCTCATTTAATCTATTAAAAATAACTAATATATAAGCAAAAACTTTGAAAGAACAACAAATACCTCTGTTCAATAAATTCTAATTACAATAATACAATCTGATATAATTAAATATATTAGAGAAATCTTGGTTTCTAAAATCGGAAGTAGCAAATTGGTACTTTTGACCTGAATTAGAAGTATAATGTAAAACAAGAAGGCATGGGCTGCTCTAAAATTAACACTATATGATTTGATAGGAGAAAATAGGTTTTAAAAATGTTATTCACAAAAATCTCACTCATGGTATATTGGATAATTATAAGACAAAAATTAAACAACAAGATGGTGAAATTGCATAACTAACTCTCTAAGAACAACCACAAATTATCCAAAAACATGCACAAGAGGAGATATATTATCAAGATATCAGGAAATGGCGGTTATTCAATACCCGTCAGGTTTCAGATAAGGGTCACCTCACCGGCCACTATGCCTTGTATAGGATTTAATATTACAAATCAAACCCAAGCAGCATACTAGATATATGTGTTAATAATTGAACGAAGAACTGAAACATAGAATTATTAAAAACAATGAGCAGGAAAGCCTGCTGATATAACAATGTTGTTTGAAACAATCATATAACAAGTTACACAAGGACAAGAACACAGGGGCTGGAAAGCATTCAAGAGATCACGATGCTTAAATATTATTAGACCTACTTGTATCATCAGCAATAAAAAAAGGGTACAGCTAGACACACCCTGGACTCCCTGTGCTGCCGGCGGCCGGGCCGCACAGAACGTAAACTAGAGTACTGGGTGTGTGGTCTTTTACTGGGTGCTGGTGGACAGGGGTCCATGCCGGGGGGACCCACCAGACGCAACCAAGGACTCAGATAGTACAGGACGCAGAAAGGTTCACCAGACGCAACCCGATATGATAGTAGAATAGTACAAGTACTTATATATAACTAGCAATTATCAGATACCTGGTAAGTGAACAACACTACTTTCGCGGCTTTTGAATGCTTTAGTGAAAACTGTGAAGAATATCCAAATAGGGAGGGAGTTGTCCCAAAAGGTCCACCAAGTATTACTCATGTTTACTGATTTGAGTTATTTAGATACTAAAATAGAAATATATTTATGAAAGCTAGTCTAGAAAGCCGTCGCACTCAGTACCGAACAATCTGCAAGTACTGGCCCAGAGAACCAAAGGACAAGAGTAGGGATAACCCTTAGACCAGTGGTCGGACAGCATCGGGAGAGAGTGCGTTGGAATCTGCTCGGCAAGGGGAACTGGATGGTATAGGCTTTCGAAGTATCTGCATGCCTGTAGCAGTCAGTAGCCAACAATTTGAATGCACTTGGCCTCAGAACTAAAGTACAAAGGTATGAATAACCATTCAACCAGTGGTCGGATATCGTCGTGCCAGAGTTCATTGGAATCCGCTCGGCCAGGGGAATTGAATGGTATAGGCCACGAAGTGTCCACATAGCTATAGAGGTCAGAACCAAGAAAAGGGGAGTTACCTCAGCGGGAAGATGTCTGCCAGAGTCGGGAAGGGTCCCATTGTAGTCCGCTCACCAAGGGGAAGTAAATGGTATAGGTGTCAAAGCGTCCGCATGCCTGTAGCACCCAGTAGCCAACAGTTTGAAAGTCCTTACCCGGACAAGTAAAGTACAAAAGTGTGGATAACTCTTCGGCTAGCTGTCAGACAGCATTGGGACAGTGTTCGTTGGAGTCTGCTGGCCGAGTAGGATCGAATAGTATAGGTTTCGAAGCATGCACCTAGCTATAGAGGTCAGCAGGAAGAAAAAGGCAGATATCTCAGGGGGCAGATATCCGCCAGAGTCAGAAAGCCTCTTATTCGTGTCCACTTGGTGAGTGGAATTGAATGGTATAGGTTTTGAAGCGCCCGCATGGCTTAAGAGGTGTGCGGGCAGAAAAGGGCAGCTACCCCACCAGGCAGCTATCCGCTAGAGTCAGGAAGGGCCTTATTGGAATCCGCTCGCTTAGCGGTATTGAATAGTGTCAATCTGAATAGAAGAGCATGGTCCTCTCCCAAGGTTGATAATATTCAATAGTTCCACGGATTGAATCATGAAGCCTGATGCATGGTGTGAAAAAACTTAGAACACTTTTGCAAGTGTTGTTAGGAGTGATCAAATAACGGGTATGTTTTGGGTCATTCCCGAGACAATAGATGGTTAGTCATTCTATGTGAAGATCCTTTTTCGTCTGCACAGCCTTTCCCTGGTGGTGTACTAGCCCATTGTAAGTAGAGATCATCAGGGGCATGGATATTACCCGAATGTAGACACCCATGAGTCGCTTACCTTGGGGTTCTTCAGAAGATTAGTGTGTGAAATGGACAATCTGGGTGCACTGGGCGGACAGGATCCGGGTTGTATTAGACACAATGGACTAGGATGCAACCATTCTGCTGGGGTCCTCTGAGGGCGGGCTGGGCTGAAAGGATTGTCTAGACCAATTTCCTGCATCCGGACTCAATGCTTACCCATCCGGAGCAAACCCTTTGTGCGCTGATATTCACATAATTAAGGCCCTAAACTGACCATTATGTAATGCTATCAGAATGTTGTGGCAAAGGAGTTAAGTGCTACAGCTAAGTGTTGTTATAAACACAATTTCGCCAAGGTTCAAAGCGACAGTATTGATATCAAACTTGAGACTAATAATAGTGATAAAAGATATCCCATATGTCAATCCACTAATAACTTGTTAGCAAAAACAAATAATCATTTAAGAATAAATGCAGCTTAGATTCATAAAATAATTTATTGTACCTAGTTATTGGTCAACGCCTAGTAATAGGTCAGTTTCGGCAAACATGTAAAACCTTTAGAAATCGCAACTACACTATGAACCTTTCTTCCTGGGATCCAATATTTCACACACTAGAAGCTAGATACCTCGTTATTGTAATTGTAAAATATAATGAGAAAGTATATGATGCTAAACCCTCAACATGACAAAATCATAATTTATCACTCTTGTACAAATGCTTGTTGTCGGAGCTTGGAGTTGAGAAAGTCCCAGAAGTAAATACCCAGATCTGAGGCTCTCATGGTCCCCTGGTGAGATACATGTTGGGATAACTTTGGTGTTCTTTCTTTGGTTACACGATTGCTATGAGGGCTTTCCATTGTAAAGATTACGACAAATTGTATGGTTTGCTGAGTTACGCGAATATGCGACTCATAATAGGGTATGAGTCCGGCGGCAAAGGCTGGGCTAGGATATCCTGATATATAAGTGGGCTTTGCCCTCTATTTTCTTCATCTTTCTCGTCCGCTCCACCTCCTGCGATTGAAATCTCAACACCATGAGAAATCATCGTGCGAGTGTCTTGCGCCTCTGGTCTCCCCTGATGGCTTCTGCCTAGGAGTACTACGCACCCGTCTCTCCCTTGCCTCTCTCTGGGGTCTTTGGGCTCACCTCCCACGAGGTCCTTGATTCTGTCTTCGTTTAAGCACCCTTGAGTTGATGTTTCTCCCCTGTACCGTGCACTTCGAGACACGCCTCGCTTAGGGTTTTGCACGGTCGGCAACCCTCTTTCCATCGTCAACACACGGTCGCTGGTTTCGGGCTATCGGTGAAGTAGTTGCCCTGGTGGCCCTGCGCTCTGGTATCGCACTCTCTCCTGAGTAGCTCGTTCGGTACAGTCGGCGTTCGAAAGGTTCGTGACCCTGTCTCCGTTCTCCGTCTTCGTCCTTCTTGGTTACTCGCGAGCCCTCCCTCTCCCGCTGCCCACCGTCAGATCCGCTGGCACCTTACTGCCCGATCCCTTACTCTCCCTACTCGTTGGGTCTCCCCCTCGTCCGGGATCCCTTCCGGTAGTGACGCTCTCTCTACTGTAACGAGGGAGCACGTGAGAGAAGCGGTTATATCGTCCGGTCGGCCCTTGGTCTATCCACTGTGGATGGCATCCCCTCTGCTGAGTGGCTCTCCTCGCTGGGTGGCTCCCCTCGCCTTCTTAATCCGCTACGCGACTCACTCTACGGTTGCAACTCGTCTTGGTTACGGTATTCCATGGTATAGCACTATCTCCATGGATGTTCCTAAAGTCTGACTCGCGCCGATTACCAGGCAGCCCGCCCGTGTCACGCCTTGCCCCTTAGCCGATAGGTTTGGGGAATTCCCTTAGGCACCAGGCAACAGTAGTTTTATCCTTCCGCTCTGTCAGCCCTGGCCCGAAACATCTTGTCTTTTGTTTAGGGGGGCCTGCCGAACGGCTTCCTTACTCTTGTACATTCTTCTTGGAGGTTGTCTTCGTGGCTGTATCTTTCCTATGTTTTCCTCCCTATTAGTTTAGGCTGGTGGCTGGTGTGCAATTAGGCCCATACCATAGGGTCTTGGGGGTACGGCGAGTTGGTCATGTTTGGTTGCTTTCGTTAGGGTGGGGGCTTTCGGTTTGACCGATGACGAGGTTAAGCGGGCCGTTAGATTGTTTATAGGTTTTCATATCGCCATAGCTATGACTCTATGCGGTTTCTTGTACCTTAAGCAACGAATACATGATATAAACAATAAAAATAAAAAATAAACAAAGCCCCTATTTTCTTGGTTCATTACGCTACCTGGTATTTCTTTCACAACTCCTGTACTTCAGAATTGAACTTTTTCTATTCTGATATGCAAGATCCACGCCAAGAACCCATGAACCCTGACCCTGATCTACATTTACACGATCAGCTTTGATCTGAGATTGTCATCTCCGAACCCTCACGCTAACGACTGTCATTGTTTAGGACCTTCCTGTCGTTCTGTGCCTTGGACTAACATTCAGTGCCACATCCTGTTACAGAGGCTATAGGTCTCAGGTTCATGTAGGAAAGGTTTCAGGTTATGGCAGGAAGGATAGAAGGCAGGCTATTGAGTTCCATCTTGCATATCTTTCTCAATTATTTCTGCCTACACTGAGCTCTCAAACAACTTTATCATTTCTGACTACCACCTTTCCAAATCCAATTTTCGATGGCTCGCAAGAAGGCTGATACGGAAGGCATCATCCTAGTTGCTTTGCAGCACAGGATTGACCATCCTGAGCTCTCAGTCCGCAAAATCACGAGACATTTCGGTCTCTCTAATCCAACTTTGCAAAATCGCATTCAGCACATGACTACCCCTGCCTCCGAGACTCATGAGCAATAGCAACTACTTACCAAGGTTGAGGAACCTGTTATTATTGACCGGATTATAGACTGTGATGATAGAGGAAGTCCTTTCCGCCAGAGACCATTTTTGGATATGGTGTATGGGTAGATCGGTTCATTACCAGACATGCTGAGATTCAATCTAAGGTTGGGAAGACCTTAGATAAGCTGAGATCAGTCGCACCCGATCCGGAAATCTTCAAAGAACACCTCAATCGCTACTATAATCCGCGCTGCAAATATCATATTAAGCCTGAAAACCCATGGAGTCCAGATGAGACGGGAGTTGAAATGGGTTTGGGAGGTGGTGGGACTATCCTATGCCATACTGGTAGAGAGAATCGAAGGATTATGCAGGATAGAAAGCGCTCTTGGGTTACAATGGTTGAAGCTATATCTGGGAATGGGAAGTCAATTCTGCCTCTTATAATTCATGCCTCAAGTGCCCACTTGATGGGTCACAATAGTAATATCAACTATGAGAAGGATACCGATGCCTATTTTACCCACTCCAAGGCTGGATACACTACGACTGCGATCACATTGGACTGGTTGGTCAAATCATTGAACCAAAGACGAGGCCAGAAAGCGGAATCAAGGAGCCTCGAATGCTGGTTTTGGATGCACACAGCTCTCAGGTCAACAATATCGAGTTCATTGAATGCTGCATCAAGATGAATATCCACCTGATTTGTCTTCCTGCACATACGACGCATGTTCTTCAACCTTTGGACATTGGAATCTTCTCACTGATGGGAAACAGTAATCGAAAGGAGTTGGAGGACTTTCTCCGCGATCATGGACCCAATTGGGCAATCCACAAAGACGACTTTTATCCAATGTACCACAAGGCAACGGCCAAGGCCATGAGTGAGAGGAATATCCTATCAGCCTGGCGGGCAAGTGGGATGATTCCATTCAATCGGCATAGAGTTTTGAGTCATTCAGAGCTTCATATGGGCACTCCTCAATCAAAGCCAATGCATCAACAGTGTTCTGGACTCCGCCCCCTTCCTACACGTGCAGAGACATTATCTGAACTTGATATGATCAGGGAGGAAGCCAACATAGTTGAAAATGATGATGCAGGTCGTACTCTTTTGAATAAAGCTTTGGACTTGTGTAGCAAGGCAAATGCCCAGTCGGTTCTTGATGCTGCAATGATTACGAGGCTTGAAGCAATTAAGCCCAGTACTACAGACCGCCGCCAGATTAAGTGTGGCTTTGTTCTTCATACCTCTGTGCTTTCTAAACTCTATAAGAAGTGTGAGAGTGAGGATCTGCGTAAAAAGGAATTGGGTGCAAAGAAGAGGCTCTCATGACAGCAACAAAAGGTCAAATCCCAAGCGGTTACAGCCACAAGAAGCACAAGAGGTCCGCCAAGGGCTGCCGAAAGTCTGGAGAGCACAGAAGAACAACAGGATGAGATGGACTGTGATGAGTCTAGTGAACCTGTAAGTACAAAACCTCTTATTATGTCATATTTTCAAACTAATAGCTCACTTTTTGTAGGAGGAAAATGCAATTTCCAACAACATAGGTTCACGCACCACTCGTGCTCAGCGCTCCTCATGTAAAAAGGTTAACTATCAACTCATTTTAAGTTCTGATTCTGAGGAGGATAGTGATTGAATTATGAACTATCACTTTGCAGTCTCAACATGGCAGTTTGTATTTTTACAAAGTTGTTTTTCATGTACATCAAATGCAAATTAAAAGCTTTTTTCTTATAAAGTATGAGGTTAGGAGAGGCAATATTGAGTTAGTGGTAGTGATATTTGTTGTTTTTACACATAGGGGGAAACTGACTCATTACTAGGGGGTGACCTATAGCTAGGTACAATGCGTTATATGATAATTAATTAAATAAATGAACTATTTCTTACTCAAACTATAACTAGTAAATACATATTTTTCCTATCAAATATGAATATATAATATAAGACAAGAGGGCATGGGCTAGCCTGCCCTGGAATTCAAATACCAATTATTTTCATACATGAAAATTATTTATACTGAAATGGTACACCAATATCAAAGTGAGGAGATGTAGAAGTATCATGAAACAAGGGACGCTAATTCCATTGTGGGTTTGGGTAAATAACTTAGCAAGAACAAGATATCTCCTTCCTCACAGCCGAGAAGATATATAGCATATGTATTAACTAATAGGTATTCAGTACCCTTGACCTCTGGGATAAAGGTCATCTGCTTGGCGGCTATAGGTCTAATAATAGTTGATAGAGTGGTTCAAGCCTAAGCAGCATAGTATATGTAGAAGTTTGCAATGGACCATAAAGCTAAATACCCGCATTAGGTTACTATTATGATTGTTAATTATAAGGAATGAATCATACAGGGTTAATGGTTTGTATCTGCACGGTATTACCAGGTAATAATTTTTAATATCCTTCAAGACCTACCGGTTTATCCCCACTATACCATATCCACTTCTTGTGGAACAGTTCATAATGTGTACTTGCAGAAAAGGTAAATCAAACTTGTACCAACTCCTGCTTGTGGTCTCTTACATTTCAATACAAACATACGATGCAAGACAATGGAGCATGAACTAGCTTGAGAGAATACTAACTTGTATCGGTACTAGTACATAGAATTATTATGTGTTCATCACACATGATTACTCACCTAGTTGAATTAATAATTCTTCAAATAGCCTGTGATTATGACTTGAAACAAGAGAAGATATTTTATATAAAGAAAATTACATCATATAAGTTAAGCGACACTGACCCTTTGGACATTGGTCATCTGAGTGGCGGCTATAGGTATTTTACCAATTGAGAAACTGATTCAAACCCAAGCAGAAGGGTAGAAAGTGTGTTTAACAATTGGACACAGAGCTGAAGCATAGGATTATTAAATAGAATGAGAAGGAAAACCTCCAAGTTTAAAGAATCAGGAAGTTGAACCAATAATGTAAGAAGGCACCCAAAGTTAGCCAATCGTATATGATTTGTACCGAGTGGTCAGAAAACTCAGGAGAGACTGCTCGGTTTGAAATTCATAAGAGCTACTCGTTCCTGACACATAAGACCCTGGACTGAAAATTATTTTAACATGATAAGAATGATTCCAGGGGTGGTGTGATCGATTTGGTGTACCATCTCGTAAAGGAAATTGCTGGAGGGTGAAGGGCGGCAATGTGGGAGGATACGTGGTGCGCACTACGCGAGGCGACGCGGCATTACCAGTAGGCCAAGCCCCTTGACAGCGACCTTCCAGTGGTGCAAGATATGCAATCCTGTTCCTCTACTTCTTACGCATACCTCTACGACTCGAGCGCAAGCCCCTAGTCCTCTAGCGATTGGACTTTGTACCTTCCGGTCTTATGATCATAAGACTTCCTCCAATGAGACTATGATGATAGTCAACCATCACGATCTGCACTACGATTAGTCGTTCCCCGTTTAACGAAACACCGTCGGGAATGTGTTTGTTACAGCCGGAGAGAGAACTCCTGTTTAGCCCAATACTCTATTGTACGTTTCCAGCCGGACAGAGAATTGGTGCTTAGTGCGACACTGGAAGATCTTTTCCCGGCTGGAGAGATATCTACTGGAGAGCGCAACTCTCCAATGTCCTTTCCCTGCTGGACAAAAGATTGGTGGGTAGAGCGACACTCCAAGATCTGTTCCCGGTTGGAGTGAGATCTTGTTGATACAGCAACGCTCCCAAGTTCTTTCCCAACCGGGGACAGAATTGATGGGGAGAGTCACACTGCAAGATCACTTACTGGCTGGAGAGCCAACTGGTAGTAGAGCAACCCCTACACTCCCTTTCCAGCCTGAAAGAGAATTGGTGGGTAGTGCGATCCTGGAGGATCTCTTCCCGCCGGAGAGAGAGTTCATTAGCCCAACACTCTATCGTAGGTTTCCAGCCGGACATAGAATTGGTGCTTAGCGCGACACTTCAAGATCTGTTCCCAGTTGGAGCAAGATCCTGTTGATACAGCAACGCTCCCAAGTTCTTTCCCAACCGGAGACAGAATTGATAGAGAGAGTCACACTGCAAGATCACTTACTGGCCGGAGAGCGAACTGGTGGGTAGCGCAACCCCTACACTCCCTTTCCAGCTTGAAAGAGAATTGGTGGGTAGTGCGATCCTGGAGCATCTCTTCCGGCTGGAGAGAGCACTGTTCTTTAGCCCAATACGCTATCGTAGGTTTCCAGCCGGACATAGAATTGGTGCTTAGCACGACACTGCAAGATCTGCTCCTGGCCGGACAGATATCTACTGGATAGAGTCAGTCTCCAAATTCCTTTCCCAGCTGGACACAAAATTGTCCGCTAGGGCAATACCGCAAGATCTATTCCTGGGTGCGAGAGATCTGGTTGATACTGCAACGCTCCCATGTTCTTTCCCAGCCAGAGAGAGAATTCATGAGGAGACTGACCCTGCAAAACCTCTTCCCAGCCGGAATGCAAACTTGTGCGTAGCTCAACTGTCCAAAGTCCTTTCTCAGCCGGAAAGAGAATTGGTGTGTAGCGAGACCATCCAGCATGTCTTCCCAGCCGGAGAGTGATTTTGTTGGTAGCGCTACACACCAAAGTCTCTTCCCAGCCGGAGACAAGATTCACTCGTTGCACCAAACCAATCCAGCCACACCCCTTTTCACGTCGGTTGGGTTTAACCCAGCCCCTTAACAGTGAAAAACAGCCTATAATCTGCATCTCTCATCAGACAAGGGATTTCAGATGATCACGAGACTGCCCATGGCACTATTCCAGGCTTGGATCCTATTTCAAGCAGTGTTCGCAAGCAGCCAGGTCTGCCTGCAGATAACAGGCCGGCTTTTCAGTCCGGCCAGGGCTGGCCAGTGTGAGACAGACCTGGGCTTCGTAGGCCAGGCTTCATGGGTGCCTGGCGGCGGCGGCAGGCTTTCGGTATATTCCATGTGACAAGTCAATATTTCCTTGATGTGTGGGTGATATCTGCAGATATCTGAAGATCCCCACAGATATCTGAAGATGCTGCCAGATATCTGAAGATCCCCACAGATATCTGAAGATGCTGCCAGATATCTGGAGATGCCGGCAGATATCTGAAAATGCCGCCAGATTCTGTTGGTTTTTCAGGCTTGAGCCACATTATTTAAACTTAATAATAATATTCTGATAGGTTTTAGATATCCGTGTAGACAGAGAAGAGGTAGTTGCTTGTTTTCTTTTGTCACTCGATTTAATGCTATAGCACGTTGACAAAATTAGGGCCTGTTTGGATGTAACAGTTCCGTTCCGTTCCCCCATACAAATTGCCCTTTCCCTTCCCTTTCAAAATGCAGAGAAGGCCATTTTCACAATAGAAACGGTCGCTAAACAGGCCATTAACCATTCACTCATGATGGACGGCAACCGAACTCTCTTTATTACCTTGCCCTTTCAACGCCACAGAGAAATTTCCCCAGGTCGGATATTAATTTCTACTAGGTATTCTACTATCTATTTACATTTTTAATTTATTTTTTTGGTTTCCACACTTGTGGGGCTGGTGGGGGAGCTCTGTTCTCACGTTAGTTAGCCATGAGCAGGATCATGAAAGCAGGAGTGAATGGAAAGAAAGTTTCCTCCTCTGTTGCGCGTTGATCCACTCTGTTCCGGCCGTAACTCTTTGCCTTTCAGAGAGCTTATCGCAATCACCTCTTATCACTCGAAAGTATGCAGATATGTGCAGTCCGGCCAGGCCTGGTAAGATAGACCAGCCGCCCTAAACCCAGGCCTGACCGGACTGGCCGCTTGCGAACGCTGATTGCAAGTATATGTGTTCATCGTGAGAGCTCTCAAGTTATAGCAATTGCCTTACAAGTAAGCTCAACAGAGAGGACAATCCGTCCAACGATCAGTGAAAACCATCGTGTTGGAAGTCCTGTATTCAGCCATCTGGAAAGTACATGGGAAAAGCTACAAACGCTATCAAAAATGTATGCCACCCAGAAGGAAGAAGCATTGAACAAGGATAAGACCCTTCCTTTGAGAATTGTAATATTTCATGAAACATACAAGTTTTGCTTAATAAAGCAAATAAAGCAAGTGGAGAAGTGGTTAGTGTTGTGTACGAGCCAAGCAGACTGAAGTTCTTCAAAATTGGGGGTGCCTCATGCCCCGGTGGTCACTAAGCTCATGCTGGCTTGAGTCTCTTGCCAAATGATATGTTGGTTGCTATAATGGTGGTGTGTACTGGATTTTCTTTTTAGTATCCGGAATATTAGCACTGGTTTGTATAGGTATTGGCGCCAAGCTGTCCAGATACTTAAAAAAATGTCTAGTAGAGGTATTGTTTCTTGGCGGCTCGAGCCAGCTCGTGAACAATACTAGAGATAGTGGGACGGCCTACTCAAATTCCTGCAAAGGCTGGCTGAATACAGTGGGAAAGCTTCTGAAGAATTTGAGACGGAATTACTTAATGTTGTAGATAACCTTCACATATCCAACAGATTATTCATCATGTCCATATTGGTGTCCAAGACCCCAGCAGGAACTCAGACAGGACTCGGATATGTGTAAACTAGTATATGCGCTAAGTATTTGGGTCAACCAGAAAGCACGACTTGTACTTGCAGATAGGCAGAGACTTGGCTGTGAGATTCTCACCCAAAAGTTAAATTGTATTTCTCCTCTACTTCATATTACTTCTCAGATACAAGAGGATTTGTACAGGCTAAGATCCCTAGTGTAACGGGGGCACTCTGTAGGAAGACGGATCCTAAGATTGCGACCGCACCGAAGACTCAAAGTAGAAGTAAGGATCAAAATAAATATAAAGATAATTCAAAGTAGAATCAAGCGGCAAAACTTAATATCGTTAAGCCTGAAAGCTTCACTCAATAGGTTCTCTCGAGGATCGTTGGTTATCAGAATAGGGTGTCTCTCGCTTCGGTTAAGTAGAATAATGTAAACCCAAAGGACACCTGTCAACCATTCGGACCTTTCGCGAGCACCCTGCTCAGCTCAGGGCTGTCCAACCCACCTGCCAAAACGAGCTAACACTCGGAGGCAGTCGGACCGCTCGGATATTAACTATCTCCACAAATAAGAAGCGCTTCCAGCGATGTCTCTCCAACTACTTCTGCATGAGCAAAAACTCTTTCCTATCGGTAGCATGTCAGTGGCCGACCGACATGCCTTCCATAGTGATAATATCCATTGGGACTCACTGGCCCAGCGGTTGTTTCGTCTATACAAGCTACGCAGTCCATCGTAAATCTACTTGGCTATACTAAGCTTCTAAACCTGACTGCATGCTCCCATGATAAGAAATCTCCTGCTGCCTGACTGGAAGGGCGCTACCCACAGTCAACCATGCGGGACCCTCTTAAATCGTGACAAGACTCACACCTCTAGAGTCCACTAATAACCCATGGTAATGCTACAGTTCACGGGGTAGCCTGGGACTGACTTTGGGGTGGTGGTCCTGGAAGCCTTGCAGCTTCCCCGGTCAGCCCCAAGCCCTCTACTGTTAACCATACAACTACCCGGAGGTCAAAGTATGCCCGTAGGTGGTTCCCAGGTGTTATCCAGGTGGCGCCCCAGGAGG
>Ga0307513_10001856_pt1 | contig 30001 bp, 26 predicted proteins | sample 15_EM_MG_FD_202174 | JGI IMG/M metagenome (GOLD analysis project Ga0307513, IMG submission 202174) | Populus trichocarpa ectomycorrhiza microbial communities from riparian zone in the Pacific Northwest, United States - 15_EM | ecosystem: Host-associated > Plants > Roots > Unclassified | place... | reverse complement strand
GCAGCCTTCTGACCCACCAGCGTGTCCGCACCGCTGAAGCTCCGCTGGATCGCCCCTCCCTGATGACCTGAACCGGGCGACTCCTCTACCTGACAGGGTCATCGAGCCAGGCGCGCAAATCGAGCCACGCTGCACCACAGCCAGCTCGACCACCACCGCGCTCAACCACCACCGCGCTCAACCACAGCCGCAGCGACCACGACCGGGCCCAACCTCACTCCGCTCGACCACCACCGCGCGCGACCACCACCGTGCTCATCCACCTACCGCGCTCAACCCCCTGGCGCTCAACCCCACCGCGCTAAACCACCGCCGCGCTCAACCACCACCGCGCTCAACCCCACCGCGCTCAACCACCACCGCGCGCAACCACCACTCCGCGCAACCCCGCCGCGCTCAACCACCACCGTGTCGACCGCAGCCAGGTCGACCACCACCGGCTCGGCCGGCCATGCTCAACTACAGCCATGCTCGACTACGACAGCGAAGCTGACTGCTACGACGCGTCAAGGGGCGGTGAGGACCGGGCGGCGGCCGCCGCTAACGCCGTGGAACAACTCTTGCCCGTAGGTACCCGCACGCTGGTCGATCTGGCCTGCGGCACCGGCATCGTGACTCGGCGCCTGCTGCATCCGACACGCAGGGTGATCGGCGTCGACCGATCGCCCGGCATGCTCGCTCTGGCCTCCCGCCGACTGCCCCAGAGCGTCCTCGTCGGTGACGCGACCCGCGTACCGATCGAGACAGCCTCCGTGGACGCCGTAGTGATCATTTGGCTACTTCACCTGCTGCCGGACGCTGCTCCGGTGTTGGCCGAGGTCTCACGGGTGCTGCGGCCGGGCGGAGTCCTGATCACCACCGTCGACAAGAACCAGGCCGCATTCGCGGACCCGAGCGACGTAGCAACCGTGACCCAGCGAGCCCGACAGTCATACGCGCGCAATGCGACGGACGGTTACGACCGGGTGATCTCCCAGGCCGCTAAGCATGCGTTGCGACCGCTCGGCGAGACCACTTTCCCCGGAGCCGGACAAGGCCGGAGCCCACGGCAGTGGCGGGAGCAGATCCTTGCCGACCGCATGCCCTGGTTCCACGAACCAGGCCGGTCCCACGAACCAGGCCGGTCCCACGAACCAGGCCGGTCTCACGAACCAGACCGATCCCACGAACCAGACCGATCCCACGAACCAGACCGGGTACGCAAACCTGACCCGTTCCCTAACCCTGAACGGGTCGGCGACCCGGACGGGTTCGCTGATCCTGACCCCTCCCCTGGCCGGGTCCGCGAGCCCGACCCACTCCGCGAGGCGGACGCCGATCCCGATCCGATTGCCGACCTCGTTCGAGCCTTGTCCGCACTCCCAGACCAAGAGCTCGCCCGACCCGACCCGGTCTATCGACTAATCGCCCTCACCCTGAGGCCACCGCCATCCAGATGACCCGCACCCCGCTCTGTCTTGATCCCCGCGACAGGCCGAGGCCGGGCCGGACGACCTCGACCACCCGGTCGGGTTCTCGACTCCCAGCATCCTTCCCACTTCGGTACCAGGCCGACGTCCCGTTCGTAGATCCGGGTCCACAGCGGAGCAGCGCGACCGAGATCACCGCTCAGGCTGGTCCAGCCGCGCTCGGCGGCATCATTTGCGCGCGGCGCTGCTTCATCTGCTCCAGTTGCTCGGGATTCAGGTTCCGCATCGCCTCTTCCCGATGGCGATTGAGTTCCGCGAGCTCTTCCTCGCTGAGCCGTTCCAGAAACTCCTTGCGCTGCCGAGACATCTGCTCCACCTTTTCCGGCGTGAATGGTTGGTTCATCGTCGTCATCACCTCAATCAGCTCGATCAGTTCCCTCGTCGACGGCTGGCCCATCGCCTCCAACGCGCGCAGCACGTCAAGTAGCCGAAAACGCAGTTGCTGCGCCTGCCGGACCCGCTCCTCGGCCACCGCCAACTGCCTACGGACGAGATCTCTCGGATCTTCGCCTGCGGTGTCCAACGTTTCAGCAATCTGCGCCAGGCTCAGCCCGAAGCCGCGTAACGCGAGTATGCGATGCAGGCGGCGGACGTCGTCCGGTGTGTAACAGCGGTGACCTCCGGACGTGTACGACGAGGGCACCAGCAGTCCGAGCTGGTCGTAGTGACGCAGGGTACGAACCGTGATCCCGGTAGCCCGGGCCAGGTCGCCGCTGCGAAAGACCTGCTCCTGCGTCACGGTTGATGTCCTCCTTCGTTCACGAATGGTCGCTGCCCTGCCTCGCTGACGACCACGCTAGAACGTGACGCGACGTCGCATTCAAGCCCCCAACCAGAGGCAGAACGGATGACCTGCCGGGTCAAGACAAACCCGGACGTCGGCCTGAGGTTGGAACTCGGCCACCGTCGCGCCGGCCTCAACGGCAAGGGCGGACGACCTCTCGAGGTCGTCGACCCGGATCTCCAAATGCATCATCATCTGCTGATCGCCCCGCCCGGCAGGCCAAACCGGCCGAACGTGATCTGCCTCGCGCTGAAACGACAGCCCGACTCCACCTCCGGGCGGCCGAAGCATCACGTCGTCCTCATCTTCGTGGGTGATCTTCCAACCGAGCAGCCGCTGATAAAACCGGGCAAGCTGCCCAGGGTCGGGCCCACCAATATTGACGGTGGTCAAGGTCAGTTCAGGAGTCTGCGTCATCCGGCTCAGTCCTCTCAATCCGCATGTGTTGAATCATGGACGTTCTCAGCTCGCCGGTCCGTTGAGCTCGATCCGTTCAGTCGATCTGATCGGTCCGGTCGGTTCGGTCCGGTCGGCTCGGTCGTGTCTGCTCGGTACGGTCAGTTCCCGCTCCGTTCGTATGGTGAGATCGGCCTGGTCGGTTCGGTACGCTCGCCTGAGGTCGGTTCCGCTTCTGTAGCTGGCGTCCTGTCTTCAAGTTCCCGAAATCGCAGTTGTGACAATGATAATTCCGATGAAGGCAACGACCTCCCTGAGCCAACGATCCGCTGTTGAGCCTGTCGCGCCAGGATCAGAACGGCGGCGGCCCAGGATCATCGTCCATCGTCTGTGGCGGCGGTGATGTAGACCCGTCATCGGCTGAATCATCCCGTTCGGCAGCCCTTTTGAACCATGGATCGGTATAGGTGTACGGATAACTGAGGTAGACGTGCCCAGTCGGGCTGATCATCACAATGGTGCCCTGCGGATGGGCGGGGTCATCGGATATCTGGTGTGTCCAGTGCCCTTCGTGCTTGAGCCGGTGATCATGGTCGCACTCGGTAGCGAGGTTGACTTCGCTGGTGGCCCCGGCCGGCCAGGAAATGATGTGGTCAAGCTGGCACTTTGAGGCCGGTCTCGTGCAATTCGGTGTTCTGCACGTGACGTCACGAGCCCGAACGTGGTCGGCAAGTGCGGCTGGTGGGCGGTAGGTCTTCCGCCCATAGTCGAGGAGATACCCGGTGACTGGGTCGGTAACCAGTCGTCGCCAGATGCTGCCGGAGGCGAAGGCAAGGTCACGGGCGGTCGCGGCGGTGATCGGGCCGTGACCCGCGAGGTCGCCGGGTTCTTCGTCGAGCCTCAGGAGGGTTCCAAGTCCGACAGTGACTTGAACGTGGGTGCGCAGCGCAGATCGGCTGGTCCAGCGGTGAGCCGAGTCGTCCCCGGCCATAGTGGCTTTGCCGGTGGTAGCCGAGGCACTACCCGTTGGCGAGGTACTACCCGTTGGCGAGGCGCTACCCGTTGGCGAGGCGCTACCCGTGGCGAGGCGCTACCCGTTGGCGAGGCGCTACCCGTTGGCGAGGCGCTACCCGTTGGCGAGGCGCTACCCGTTGGCGAGGCAGTACCCAGAGGTGCGCCTGCGCTCGTAGCCGCGGCTGCGTCCTTGGCTGAGCCTGTATAGGTGGAACAGCCTGTGGTCGGATAGTTGGGATCGCGGCGGATGTCACCGGTGTTCGGGTCCACATCGGGGACGATGGTTGCGTTCTCGGTCTCAACGTCCACCGGCTTCGGCACGGTACTGCCGTCGGGTAGGTGTCCGTAGAGGATCAGGTCTGTAAAGGCGTCGGCGCGCAGTTCGTTCAGGTTCCGCTTGCTGCCACCTTGGCGGGCGGCCCGCGCGTACGTGTCGATCACGTTGTACGCCGCCAACGCTTCCGCGGCGCCTAGATGGGCGTACAGGTCGCCGGTGCCGTCACCGCGATTAGTGCGATGGGTGACTTGGCGGGCCTTCAGATTGTCCTTGACGTGCCGGTCCGCGTACTCAGGGTCGAGCCGGTTGATGGTCCGGTGCAGTGCTCCGCGGAGGTTGTCCGGTGCTTGGGCGGATGCGCGCTTCAGAATGTGCTCTTCGAGGTGCCTTGCGATGCTCTGCGCCATCTGTTCGGCGGCCTCGGGAGACTTGCCGGCCCTGAGGCCGAGGTCGTGGTGATCGTCGGCCAGTGGGCTGGCAACCTCGCCGATGATGATCGCTCGGGTCAGGTCCAGAGCTCCTTGCGACAGGGCCTCCAGCGTCTTGGGAAAGCGGGCAGTGAGGGTGACGGCAGTCTCGACCAGACGGCGCGCCTCGGAAGGTCGCAACCGTAGGCGGAGCATCAGTTCGGCGCGGGTGGTGTCTTCACGATCCAGATCACGAAGTGACCGGTCCATCCGCTTTGCTTCCGCCTGGGCCGAAGGCGAGGCCGACAGGGGACGCATGTATTCGCTGTCGTGCAGTTTCCGGATCAGCTTCAGTCGATCTGCTTCGAGATGGGCGATCTGCTCGCTGATCCCGGCGATCTGCTCGACCATCCGAAAACCATCGGACTCCTCGGGGATGTCAGATGGTAGATCGGTGGGTTGGTGGTCGTTCGGTGGAGTCGGAGTGCGCGGCTGAGGTGGCAAGGTCTTAGCAGGCTGATCTTTGACAGGCGGCGACTTCGGCTTAGGTTCTGAAATCCCTTCTGAAGTCATGGCTTTGACGGTCGGCTGCTCGCCGTTCCTCATCAGCTCCTTGAACGTCTCCGTCATGCGTCCAAAGCTAGTACCGCAAAAATCGAGCCACAACCCTGCTTTCGAGATCTGTGGATAACTCAAATCTGTTTTCTTACAACGCTTTACGAGCATTTCCGCACGTGAAAGGCCAACGGATTTGCCTCGCACATACAGCCATCGCAGAGTAGAGTGGCGTTGATTCAGCGGCGGATTTGCAACGAGTGCCTCGAGAACCATTTTCCGATAGGCTGTTTGGTCACATGACGAGGGTGGCCGTGATGGGTCGGCGTCACGGGACACGTCGCTCTGAAATTCCCCGTAAGTGCGTGGGCGGGGCTTCGTGGAGCGCAGAACGGGTGCGTGCGGCGTGCTGGTAGGCGTGCCCGATGTGAGGACAGGAGGACGGAGAAGGCAGGTGGACGTCCGAAGAACAGGTAGACGTCGGGAGAACAGGTAGACCCGAAGCCTGGTCTGCGAGTTCGGCCTGGCGATTCGCTCCGGTACGTGGCCGCCCCGGTCACCAAGTGGTGGCGCCGAAAGAACAGGCAGACGTCAGGACAGGAGGTAGACGTCGGGACCGGTTGACGTTGAAAGAACAGGTTGACGTCAGGAGAACAGGTTTACGTCGGGAGGACAGGTAGACCCGAGGTCTGGTCTGCGAGTTGGGCCTGGCGATTCGCTCCGGTACGTGGCCCGCCCCGGTCACTTAGTGGTGGCGTCGGACGAACAGGCAGACGTCAGGACAGGAGGCGGACGTCGGGACCGGTTGGCCTCAGGACAGCAGGTGGATGCCGGGAGGGCCAGGCGAACGTTGCGGATTCCGGAACGCAACGTAGGAACGAGCGGCCGAGAACGACATTCGGGAGCGCTCCCAGCCGGCATGGAGCCCAACTGACTAGAGACCCACGGGCAAGGGACCCAACGGCAAGGGGTCCGGCCGGCAAGGCCGAGCCGGCAAGGCCGAGCCGGCAAGGCCGAGCGCCAGCAACTGAGTTGCAGGCCGGGGTCGGTGGCAGGTCGGCAGGTGTTTCTGTCCACCTCATGAAACGACCGCCTGACGACTCATGTGTCACGGTCAGGTTTCAAGCCTTGACCGCAGCCCCACCACTGCCTAGGTTCTCATTCGTCAGTAAAGGTTACTAACGAATGGATGGGGCATGACGGCTCCACCCACGCCAGGCCAACCGCGGTTGCTGCGCCTGCTCAACGACCGGACCGCGCTCGACCTCCTGCTCGAGCTCGGGCCGCTCTCCCGGGTGCAGATCTGCGACCTGACCGGACTCTCCAAGCCCACGGCGTCCAGGCTGCTCGCTCGCCTCGAGGACGCCGGACTGGTCAGCGCGGTCGGCACGTCCAGCGGTGGGCCGGGGCGAAATGCGGTGCTCTACGCCGTTCATGGCCCCGCCGCGCACGTTGCCGCGGTGAACGTCACACCGCGCCGGATCACCGCCCGGATTGCCGACCTCGCCGGAGTGGTCCTCGCCGAGGAGACCGTGATCATCCGGACCAGCGACGACCGAGCGCCGGCGAGCCTCCTCCATCGGGTGCTGACCGCGGCCGGCAACACCGCGGGCGTGGCCGTGGACCGCCTGCACAGCATCACGATCTCGGTGCCCGGCGCCTACGACGTCGACGAAGACCGCGTCACCCTGGTCGAAGGCCTCTCCGGATGGGGAGCGCCCGGAGCCCTGCGCGCCGTCCGAGCCGCTCTGGCTCCGGCCGCGGTACTGGTAGAAAACGACGTCAACCTGGCAGCCGTAGCCGAGCGCAGTCATGGCGTCGCCCGCTCGGCAGACAGTTTCGCCGTGCTCTGGGTATCCGTCGGCCTCGGCCTGGCCATCGACCTCGGCGGAAGGTTGCACCGCGGCGCCACCGGCGGCGCCGGTGAGATCGGGTACATGCCGGTGCTCGGTGCTCCGCGAGGCCACCACCCGACAGACTTCACCGACCTGGTCGGCGCACCCGCCGTCCGGGCGCTCGCCCGCAAGCACGGCATCACCGCCCGGACCGCACCTCAGGCCGTCGAGAAGGCCTGCGCGGCATCGGATCCCGCTTCGGAAGCCTTCGTTGACGAGCTAGCCTCCCGACTCGCGTCCGGCCTTGCGGTGATCACCTCGGTGCTCGACCCGCACTTGGTCGTGCTCAGTGGTGACACCTGCTCAGCCGGCGGCCAGGTACTGGCCCGTCGCGTGCAGCGCGCGCTGCGCCGGGTCTCCAAACTCCGCCCCGCACTCATGGTGAGTGGCGTACATGGCAACCCAGCTCTGGTTGGAGCACTCGAGCTATCCCTGCATCACACCCGTGATGCGCTTTTCCGGGCTTCCGCCGCAGAACCCGTCGGCAATGTCCGGTGACGGTCCACCATGTTCAGGAGGAACTGTGAAGACCTTGCGATCCACCAGAGTTGCCGCGGCCGGGCTGGCCGCGATCGGCCTGCTCGTCACCGCCTGCTCGGGCGGCTCAACCGGCGCCGAGCAGCCGGTCCCCAGCGGCCCGGCGACCGGCACGGTGGAGTTCTGGCACTTCTTCGCCGACCGGGAAGCCAAGGCTTTGCAGAGCGTGGTTGACGACTTCCAGACCTCGCATCCGCAGATCAAGGTGGTGGTCAAGTCCGGTCAGGACGATACCAAGGCTACCCAGGCGATCTCCGCGGGCAAGGGCCCGGATCTCGATCTCTCCTACTCCACCGACATCACCGGAAAGTTCTGTTCCAGCGGCGCCTTCCGCGACCTGAGCGGATACATCGCCCGGGACAAGGTGGACATGGCCCAGTTCCCGCAGACGGTGAAGGACTACACCGAGTTCCAGGGTAAGCGCTGCGCGATGCCGTTGCTGTCGGACACCTACGGGCTCTACTACAACAAGACCCTGCTGGCGGCGGCGGGATACACCGAGCCGCCGAAGACCGCGACCGAACTGGCTGAGATGGCCAAGAAGCTGACCAAGCGGAACGCGGACGGCAGCATCAAGGTGGCCGGTTTCGTCCCGACCGTCGGCTTCTACGAAAACGCTCCCGCCCACTCCGGCCCGGTGTACGGAGCCAAATGGCTTACCAGCGAGGGTAAATCGGCGATCGGCACAGACCCGGCCTGGAAGTCCTGGCTGACCTGGCAGAAGAGTCTCGTCGACTGGTACGGCGCCGACAAGCTGGCCAAGTTCACCGCCGGCGCGGGGCAGGAGTTCTCCGCCGACAATGCGTTCGAGACCGGCAAGATCGCAATGGCGATGGACGGCGAGTACCGGAACGCGTTCATCAAGAACGAGCACCCGGAGCTTAAGTACGGCACCGCACCGTTCCCGACCGCCGACGACAAGACCTCGCTCTACGGCGGCGGTTACGTCACCGGCAACATCATCGGGATCAGTAAGGGTGCGAAGAACCCCGCTGCGGCTTGGGAGCTGCTGAAGTACCTCAGCACCGACACCGGAGCCTTGGTCAAACTGGCGAACGGGGTGAAGAACGTGCCGACCACGCTGCCGGCGCTGACCTCACCGGACCTGGAGTCTGACGCCAACTTCAAGACGTTCCTGGACATCTTCAGCAACCCGAACAGCGCCACCACCCCGGCCAGCCCGAACGGCGGCGCCTACCAGGTCACCTTCCAGGACTTCGTGGTCAAGTGGCAGGACGGGAAGGTGCCCGACCTGGACGCCGGATTGAAGGACGTCGACAAGCAGATCGACTCCGCGCTCCTGCTCGGTCAGGCTCCGTGAGCATTGACGACACGGCGGCGGCGCCCCTGACCGGGGGCGCCGCTCGTCGGGGCCTGGTGAAGTCGAAGACCCGGCGCTCGGCCCGCAGCGAGCGCAATCGCTTCGCCGCGCTGATGCTCGCGCCGGCCCTGCTCGGAATGCTGATCTTCTTCGTCTACCCCCTGGTTGCGACCCTGGGCTTCTCGTTCACCCGGTTCGATCTGGTCTCTTCGCCGCAGTGGGTCGGGTTGCGCAACTACCGGTACTTCCTGCACGAGGACCCGCTGGTCTGGCCGGCGATTCGGAACACGCTCTGGCTCACCGTGGTGATGGTGCCGAGCCGACTGCTCTTCGGGCTGGCCTGCGCGGGCATCGTGACCAACATCAAACGCGGGTCCGGGGTACTGCGGACGCTGTACTACCTGCCTGCCCTGGCCCCACCGGTGGCGACCACGGTGGCCTTCGTCTTCCTCTTCAACCCGGCAACCGGCCCGGTGAACACCATCCTGGGCTGGGTCGGAATCGACGGCCCACTGTGGTTCAACAGCACCACGTGGTCGAAGCCGAGTCTGGTATTGCTGGGCCTCTGGGGCGTCGGCGACCTGATGATCATCCTGATGGCGAGCCTGCTCGACGTCCCCAAGGAGCAGTACGAGGCGGCCAGCCTGGACGGCGCGAACGGTCCGCAGCGGTTCCGGTATGTGACCCTGCCGAACATCTCCCCGGTGCTGCTGTTCGCCGTCATCACCGGGGTGATCAACATGCTGAAGTACTTCACCGAGGCGGTGGTCGCCTCCCAGGTCGCCAGCGGCCGGGCCAATCAGGGTGAGGGCACGGCCACCACCCTCGGCTATCCGAGCCACTCGACGCTGACCTTCTCGCAATGGGTGTACCAGGAGGGGTTTACGAACTTCTACCTCGGTTATGCCAGCGCCCTGGCAGTGATCATGTTCCTCGCGACCATCGGCTTCATCGTCCTGCTCCTGCGACGCTCCAAGTCCTTCGTCGAAGGGGGCAGATCATGAGCGCGATTACCGCCGACCGGGTGTCCGCGGTGCCCAGCGCACCCCGGGGAACCCGCACCTATCGCAGCCTGTCCTGGGTGGCGACGCACGCGATCGGGATCGCGGTCGGGGTCGTGTTCGTCGTCCCGTTCGGGTTCATCATCCTCACCGCCTTGATGACCGACCAGCAGGCCCTGACGTCGAACCTGTGGCCGACGTCGTGGCACCCGGAGAACTTCGTCGAGGTGTTCAACAAGGCACCGCTCTTCTCGTACCTGCTGAACTCGCTGATGTACTCCGTCCTGGCCACGGCGTTCATGTTGATCTCCAGCGTACCGGCGGCGTACGCGCTGGCCCGGTTCCAGTTTCGCTGGCGCAACGCACTTTTCCTCGCAGTGATCGCGATGATGGTGTTGCCCCCGCAGATCACCCAGGTGCCGATCTACCTGATGTGGGCGAAGGGCAACCTCACCGGCACGCTGTGGCCGCTGATCCTGCCGAACCTGCTCGGCGACGCGTTCAGCATCTTCCTGCTCCGGCAGTTCCTGCTGACCATCCCCGAGGAGTACGCGGACGCCGCTCGGATCGACGGCTGCAGCGAGTGGCGGGTGATGACCAGCATTATCCTGCCGATGGCCAAGCCGGCGATCGCGGCCACCGGAATGTTCATGTTCTTCGCCAGCTGGAACGACTACTACGGGCCGTTGCTGTATACCAGCGAAAATACCGCGCACTGGACGGTTTCGCTCGGCCTTGCGCAGTTCCGTACCGCGCACCAGGTTCAATGGAACCTCTCCATGGCGGCAACCCTGCTGGTGATGCTCCCGGTCATGGTGCTGTTCTTCTTCGCCCAAAAGGCCTTCGTTGAAGGCGTCACGCTGACAGGAGTCAAGGGATGAAGCTCGCCGTCATCGGTGGGGGCTCGACGTACACCCCCGAGCTCGTCGACGGCATCGCCCGGACGCCGGAACTCGGGGTCGAGGAGCTGGTGCTGGCCGACCCGGCGGCCGACCGGCTGGCGTTGATCGGCGGCCTGGCCCAGCGGATGCTCAACCGGGAGGGTAATCCGGCCCGGTTGATCACCACCACCGACATCGACGAGGCGGTGGACGGCGCGGATGTCGTCCTGATCCAGTTGCGGGTCGGCGGTCAGGCCGCCCGCCGGGTGGACGAGACGTTCCCGCTGCCCTGCGGATGTATCGGCCAGGAGACCACCGGGGCCGGGGGCTTGGCCAAGGCGTTGCGGACGGTCCCGGTGGTCCTGGACGTCGCCGAGCGGGTCCGCCGCCTGGCCGCACCGGGTGCGTGGATCGTCGACTTCACCAACCCGGTCGGCATTGTCACCCGGGCTTTGCTCGACGCCGGGCATCGCGCGGTCGGGTTGTGCAACGTGGCGATCGGCTTCCAGCGCTGGTTCGCCGAACTCCTCGGCGCAGAGCCGTCCCGAGTCCAGCTCGACCACGTCGGGCTGAACCACCTCAGCTGGGAGCGGGCCGTGCTGCTGGACGGCGTCGACGTGCTGCCGCAATTGCTGGCCGATCATGGCAAGGACATCGGCGAGCGGGTTGAGCTGCCGGTGGAGGTCGTCCGGAGGTTGGGCGTCGTCCCCTCGTACTACCTGCGGTACTTCTATGCCCACGACATCGTGGTTCGGGAGCAGCTGACCGAGCAGCCGCGAGCCGAGCGGGTCGCCGAGATCGAGCAGGAATTGCTCGGTCTGTACGCCGATCCCACCCTCAACACCAAGCCCACGCTGCTCACCGAGCGGGGTGGCGCGTTCTACTCGGAGGCCGCCCTGGATTTGGTGACGTCGCTGGTCACCGACCGTGGCGACGTCCAGGTGGTGGACGTGCGCAACAACGGCACCTTTGGTTTCCTCCCGGACGACGCGGTGATCGAGGTGCCGTCCCGGGTGAGCGCCCAGGGCGCGACGCCGTTGTCCCTCGCCGAGCTGTCCGGGCCGATCGACCCGCTGTTCGGCGGGCTGATCGCGCACACCGCCGCCTACGAGGAGCTGGCGCTCGAAGCTGCACTGCTCGGCGGGCGGGACCGGGTGTTCCGGGCGATGCTGGCGCATCCGTTGATCGGCCAGATCGAGCAGGCGGAACGGCTGACCGACAACCTTCTCGCGGAGAACCGCGGCTACCTGGCGTGGACGTGACCCGTCGCGTCCTGGCCATCGACGGTGGAGGGAGCAAAACCGACGTCGTGCTGGTCGACACCCAGGGCCAGGTGATCGCCCAGGTGCAGGGACCGAGCTCGCAGCCGCAGATCCTGGGCATCCCCAGGTCGCTGGCCGTGCTCGACGACCTGGCGGAGCGGGTGCGCCTGGCTGCTGGGTTGCCGGCCGGCGAGCCGCTCGCCGATCATGCCGCGGTGTACCTGGCCGGCATGGACCTGCCGCAGGAGATCGCGGCGATCGAGCCGCTGCTGCGGGCCCGTGCCTGGGCCGAAAGCCTGGTGGTCGACAATGACACGTTCGCTGTGCTCCGGGCCGGCACCCAGGCGCTCGACGCGGTCGCGGTGGTCTGCGGGACCGGGGTCAACTGCGTCGGACGTAACGCCGCCGGAGAACAGGCCAGGTTCGCAGCCCTCGGCGAGATCACCGGAGACTGGGGTGGCGGCCATCACCTCGGCCAGAAGGCGCTCTGGCACGCGACTCGTGGGGACGACGGCCGGGGCCCGGCCACCGCGTTGCAGCAAGCGGTGGCAACGCATTTCGGACAACCGGACGCGATCAGTGTCGGGATCGCCATCCATTTCGAGGAGATCTCCAACGACCGGCTGAACGAGCTTGCCCCGGTGGTCTTCTCGATCGCCGCCACCGGTGACGCGATCGCCGGTCGGCTGGTCGACCGGATGGCGAGCGAGATCGCCCTCTTTGCAACGGTGTCGATGCGCCGGCTCGGCCTCCTGGATCGGCCCGTTGACCTGGTCCTCGGCGGCGGTGTTGCTCGCGGCCGCGACCCCCGGCTGCTGGACCAGCTCGGCCGGCAGGTGCTCGCCGCCAACCCACGGACCAGCATTGTGGTCGTGGACGCCGCGCCGGTGGTCGGGGCCGCCCTGCTCGGACTGGACGCCCTCGGAGCAACCACCGACATCGCCGACCGGGTCCGTGCCGTCCTGGCCGCTTGATGTGCGTGCTCACCCAAGCCGCGTGCTCTCACCCATCCCTGTCGGCAATGACGAAGCCGCTGTCGCTCGGAGCCGCCGGCGGGCGCCCGAGCGCAGTTGCAACCGAGGTCAAATCCGGGGTATTGCAACGCCAACCGTGATCATCCAGCCAGGATGCCGGATTTCGGCCGAGACCACCCTTCCAGAGCGCGGTCAGCCTGCCGACCTCCCGGGCCGGGCTGACGGCGCCTCGGCCGCCCTCGGTTGCCAACTGGCTGCCCGGCGCGGACAGCCGGCTGACCTCGGTCAGCAGGGCCAGCGTCTCCTCGGCGGTCAGATAGACCAGCAAGCCCTCGGCCAGCCAGGCGGTCGCTCGCCGGGGATCGAACCCGGCCGAGATCAGCGCTTCGCCCCAATCGTCCCGTAAATCGGTCGGAACCGGGACCCGTTCGCACTGTGGCCGGGTGGTTTGCCGTTCCAGCACCTCGGCTTTGAAGGCGAGCAGCGGCGGTAGGTCGAGTTCGAAGAGCCGGACGCCCGGCGGCCAGGTCAGCCGGTGGGCACGGGTGTCCAGGCCGGCAGCGAGGAGGACGACCTGGCTGCAGCCGGCCGCCGTGGCATCAAGCAGGTAGTCGTCGTAGAACCGGGTCCGGATGACAACGTGGAAGGCCAGCCTGCGGTACACCGGGTCCACGGTGGACGGCACCGGATCGACCGGTTCCGCAACAGCAAGGAACGCCTCCGCGTAGGGATCGTCGAAAAGACGGTCCTCGCGATCACTTTCCCGAGCTCGGATCCGGGCCACCCCGAGCGCGGTGCGACTGACCGGGGTCCAGGTCTGCAACGGGTCCACCTCAGCCACCCAGGTCGATCAGGGCACCGAGCACGTGCCGGGCCCCGGTCACGGCCTGCTCCCCCACCGCCGCGATCAACGCCGCGTCCACCTGCGCGACCGCGGCCCGGATCTCCACCGCCGCCGCCTGACCGCGCTCGGTCAGCGTGACGCTCATCCGCCGACGATCGGCGACGTCCGGACTGCGGTCCAAGTAACCCCGGGTGACGAGGGTGTCCACGAGCTGGCTGGCCGCCTGCTTGGACATCCCCATCGCGCCGGCCAGGCTGCTCATCGCCAGGCCCCCGCGTTCCACACTGCCGATCACAAAGCTGCCCCGACGCGGGAGGTCATCGAAGCCGGCCGCCTCGAGCGCCCGGTTGATGGCGGTGCCATAGGGCCGACGAGCAGCGCCGAGCAACGCCGGAAACACGATGTCGTCGGACCAATGCGGATCAGGGAACCCCTTCAGCGTTGTCTCCATACCCATAGAGTTCCGTCAACTTTTGAGACTGTCAACCAAATTGACGAATTGATCCCGAGGGCCCGCGCCTTCTACGCCAAGCAGGGCTTTCGACCGGACGGCGAGCGCATTATCGATCCGGACACGGGGCTCTGGGAGCTCCGATTGGTCCGCCGAACCTGACCCCTCAGAGGGTCCTGCACGCGTAACGGGTGACCCTTCACACGCAGCCGGTGATCTCTGTCACCTGTTTGGCGGACGCCCGGACGGCGTCCTGAACCCCAGTGTCGCACTCAAGTTTCCAGCAGCCCTGCCGTTACTGATCTCGAGATCTGAGGCGAAAAGGGAGTGCCGGTTGAGTATCGACGTGATCGAGCGACGACGTGCGGTTGAAGAACGGCTGCGCCGTGCTCGGAATCTTTCCCACGCGCTCGACCAAGCCACTGCTGACATCACTTCCAGTTCCGGCCTGACGATCGAGGACCTCGATCCCGATGGCTCGCTGCGGACCGCCGTCACCACCCTCGCCGGTGTGGCCGCATTGCGCCCAGGGTTCGACGTCCTGGTGTCGCTGCCGAATTTGCCGTTCGTGCTAAGGCTGCGGCACTTGGCGGACGACGTCGACATTGCACTGATCCGAATCGAGACCGACGGATCCGATCCAGCGCCCGGGTTTCCCCCAGTACTTCCCGAGCCACGAAAGCTTTCCGAACCGCCTGAACCATCCGCGCTTTCCGAATCACCCGATTCTCCCGAACCATCGGAGAACGCCGACCCCGAGGGCCATGTGGCCTCCGACCTGGCGGCGATGCTCTGGCGGGATGTCGGTCCACCACCGTGAAGCGACCTGAGCCGACCGATCCAGCCCGCAGGAACCACCTGCGGATTCTCCGCCAAGGCTGCGCGAAGCGCGCCGACTTCGCATCCGACGACAGCGCACCCGCGCGCACGGGAGTAATTCGATGAAGATCGCACAGAAGCTCGGCCTTCTGGTCGGCAGCCTGCTGGTGGCGATGCTGGCGACGATCGTGGTGTTGTCGGCGCAGATCAGCACCACCTCCGGGGAGTACGAGTCCCTGATCAATAATCAGATCAAGCAGCGCGCTGCCGCCCGCAGCATGCTGGTCGAGTTCGGCTCGCAGGTACAGAAATTCCAGCAGATCCTGCTGCAGGCGACCAACGCCGAGGACTTCAACCGGCTGAAGGTTCCCTACGACGCCCAGGCCAAGAAGGTCGGCACTCTTACCGACACGCTGCTGACCAAGGTGGAGCCGCAGGATCCGCGGCTGAAAACCAGTCTGACCCAGTTCAAGACCACGCATGAGGCAGTCAACGCCCAGTACCAATCCGCGTTGAACGCCTTCGTCGCGTCGGACTACACGGACATCAAGAACTCGAGTGCCTCCGTGCAGGGCCAGGAAGATTTCCCGAACGACCTGATCACCTACGCCGTCACCTACCGGCAGCGGACCGTGGACCAGCTGCTCATCGACCAGCACAGCGCGGTCGACTTGCGACTCAACATCATTTACGGAGCCGGTGCGCTGATCCTGCTGCTCGCGGCCATCGGGGTGACCCTGGTGGTGCGCGGCATCGTCAAGCCGGTCCGTGACCTGACCGCCGCCGCCCTGGACGCCGCCAACAACCGGCTGCCCAAGGTGGTCGCCCAGATTGCCACCCTGCCGGACGACGCCGAGACCCCGGCGCTGCCGAAGTTCGAGGTCACCACCCGAGACGAGCTGTCCACGCTCGCCTCGGCGCTCACCTCACTGCAGGACAGCGCCGTGGAACTGGCCCTTGACCAGCGACGTAACGAGAAGGCCAACGCCGACACCCTGGTCAACCTGGGTCGGCGTAACCAGAGCCTGCTGACCAGAATGCTCTCCTACGTCACCGAGCTGGAGCGCGACGAGCGCGACGCCGAGGTGCTGGACAAGCTCTTCCGACTCGACCACCTCACCACCCGCATCCGCCGGAACGCCGAGAGCCTCCTGGTGCTGGCCGGTGCCAAGCAGACCCGGACCTGGTCGAAGCCGATCGCGATCGGCGACGTGCTGCAGGCGGCACTGTCCGAGATCGAGGAGTACACCCGGGTCACCATCCACCACGTCGACAGTGCCCGAGTGCACGGAAGCGTCGCCGCCGACCTCACGCACATGCTCGCCGAGCTACTGGAGAACGCGACCCGGTTCTCTCCGCAGGAACGCCAGGTGCTGGTCGTCGGCCGGCTCACGCCGAGCGGCTACCAGTTCGACCTGATCGATGCCGGCCTCGGGATGAACGAGGAAGAGCTCGAGGCGGCGAACAGCCGGATCGTCCAGGCCGGCCAGAAGCGGCCCGACACCAAGGTCCTCGGCCACCACGTGGTCGGCCGGATCGCCGCCCGACGAGGAATCTTCGTCCGGCTGCTGCCGTCCGTCCAGACCGGCATCACCGCCCAGGTGCTGGTACCCGCCGCACTGCTCAGCGACGCCGGGGTGGCCACCGCGGTACCGACCCCGCCGGTTGTCGCTGCCAGCGCCGTGGCACCGGTCGAACCGGCCGCCGAGCTTGCGGCCGCCGAGCCGGCCCCGGTGCCGGCTCCCCCGACTCCGGCCCCGGTACCCGCCCCGCCGGCTCCCGCTCCGGTGCCGGCCCCTCCGGCTCCCGCCCCGGCTCCTGCTCCCGCTCCGGCTCCGGCGGCTCCGCAGCCACCGCTGCCGGCTCCCCGCCCGCAGCAGCCGATGCCCGATCGGGTGCCCGCCTCCGTCCCGGCTGCGCCGACCGCTCCTCAGGTCGCACATCAGGCCGCACATCAGGCCGCGTACCAGGGCGGCGCTGCCCAGGTCCTTCCACAGGGGGTCGCTCCACAGACCAGCGCGCTTCCCGGCCGTCGAATCCGCGGCGCGCAACTGGACGACTTGGCCGAACCGGAGCAGGAGCCTGTCCGGGGCCCGCGGGATCCGGCAACCATCCGCTCGCAGTTCTCCTCGCTGCAGTCCGGCATCGCCGCTGCTCGGCGAGAGACCGCTCCGCAGCCGAGCTTGCAGCCGCTGCAGTACCAGCCGCCGATCGCGGCCGGCTCGGCTGCCCCGGCACCGTCCCGGCGAGTGCGAGGCGCACAGCTGGCCGATCTCGGCGCCGACAGCGACCTCGATGGCGACGTGCCGGTCCGCGACCCCGCCGCCATCGGCCGCCAACTGTCCGGCCTCCAGGCCGCGACCAACCGTGCCCGGCTCGAGACCGGTCAGCACGCCGACACCGACACCGACGACACCTTCGGGAGCAACGCATGAGCGCGAACACCCACGCCGGACCGGGCACCCTGAGCTCGGCGGCCCAGAACGTCAGCTGGATGCTCGACCACTTCGTCCGGGAGACCGCCGAGGTCGAGCAGGTCATCGGGGTCTCGTCGGACGGCCTGCTGATGGCGATGTCGGTACGAATGGACCGTGGCGACGCCGACAAGCTTGGCGCCACCGTCTCCGGCATGACCACCCTGGCCGGCAGCGCGAGCCGACTGCTGAACAAGGGCGGCCTGACCCAGGTGATCACCGAGTTCGCCGGCGGTTACCTGATGGCCTCACTGATCAGCGGCCGCGCCTGCCTCGGCGTCGTCGCCTCCAAGAACTGCGACCTGGGCCTGGTGGGTTACGAAACCACCATGCTGGTCGAGCGGGTCGGCGCCATCCTCACCCCCGAGTTGATCACTGAGCTCAAGGCGAACCTGGCGCTGTGAACGGTCAAGACGGCCTCGATGACGACGAGCCGGAACACGAGGAGGAAGAGAACTTCGGCCGTCCGTTTCTCGGCCGAACGCTCGGTGCGGCTCCCGTCACGGCCGTCGCGGAGGACCACACCGAGCACGAAACACCCGGTGATCACTACCGGCCCTATTTGCTCACCGGGGGCCGGACCGGCGGCGGGGCTTCCGACGTCGGAATCGAAACGGTGCTGGTTCGCGATTACAGCGCCATCCCGCGCCAGACCGCATGGTCCAGCGAGTTGGCCATGATCATCGCCGCCTGCGACAAACCGGTCGCGGTCGCCGAGGTCGCTGCCCGAGTCGGTCTACCGCTCGGCGTCGTCCAAGTCCTCAGCGGGGACCTGGTTACCGCCGGAGTCCTGCTGCGTTCCGCGTCATCCATGTCCCTGGCCGACGACGTCCTTTTCATCGAGAGGTTGATCCACGGTGTCGCTGCCCTCTGAGACCATGCCCGCCGCCGGCCCTGGCGGCCAAACCGGGTCGAACACCCGTCGCCCACCGATTCCGGTGAAAATCCTGATCTCGGGCGGATTCGGCGTCGGCAAGACCACCACGGTCGGTGCCCTGTCGGAGATCAGCCCGCTGACCACCGAAGCCCCGATGACCTCGGCGGCGGCCGGAATCGACAACGCCGGCCCGGCCAGCCAGAAGACGACCACCACGGTGGCGATGGACTTCGGCCGGGTGACCATCGACGACAGCATCATCCTGTACATGTTCGGCACGCCCGGCCAGGACCGGTTCGGCTTCATGTGGAATGACCTGGCCGACGGCGCTCTCGGTGGCGTGGTGCTGGTCGACCCGAGCCGGCTGGACGACTGCTTCGTGGCCCTGGACTACTTCGAAAAGATCAAGCTCCCCTACGTGGTGGCGGTGAACCAGTTCGCCGGCCGCGCCACGATGACCCTGGACGAGGTGCGGCACGCGGTGAACGTCGATCCCGACGTTCCGGTCGTGGGCATCGACGCGCGCAGCCGCGAGCAGGTCAAGACCGTCGTCCTCACCCTGCTGCACCGGATCCTGGCCCGAGCCAAGGCCCGTCGCGGCGACTGACCCGTGGTGGTCGCCGAACATCAGCCCTGATCAACAGATTTGACGATTGAATCCGGCCCCGTCACCGACGTGGGCACCCCACCTGGAGGAACCCCGTGCGAAAGTCATTGACCGGGCTCGTCGCCGTTGGCCTGGCGTTGGCCCTCGCCGCTTGCGGTAGCACCAACAACAGCGACACCAAGGGCGTCAACGCCAACATGGGTGCCACCATCGGGCTCGCCCTGCCGACCAAGGCCCAGACCCGTTGGATCGCCGACGGCAACAACATGGTCAAGCAGTTCACCAACATGGGCTACAAGACCGACATGCTGTACGCGGAAGACGACGCCAAGAACCAGGCCGCTCAGGTCCAGAGCATGATCGACAGGGGCGACAAGCTCCTGGTCATCGGCGCGGTGGACAGCAGCACGCTGACCCCGGTGCTGGCCAATGCGGCCAAGGCCGGAATCCCGGTGATCGCGTACGACCGGCTGATCGTCGACAGCCCGAACGTGGACTACTACGCCACGTTCGACAACCTGCGCGTCGGCGTCCTGCAGGCGAACCTGCTGGTCCAGCGGCTGGGCCTGGCCGACGGCAGGGGCCCGTTCACGATCGAGATCTTTGCCGGTGCTCCCACCGACAACAATGCGAACGTCTTCTTCGACGGCGCCATGAGCGTGCTCAAGCCGTACCTCGAATCCGGCAAGCTGGTGGTCAAGAGCGGTCAGACCAGCTTCTCCGAGGTGGCCACCGTGAAGTGGGACGGACCGACGGCCGGCAAGCGGATGACCGCCCTGCTGCAGGCGTACTACCCCACCGGGTCGGTGGATGCCGTGCTGGCGCCGAACGACGGACTTGCGCTGGGCATCCTGAAGGCCTTCGGCAGCCGGAAGCTGCCGATCATCTCCGGGCAGGACGCGGAACTGGCGTCGCTGAAGTCGATCATCGCGGGTCAGCAGACCGGCACCATCTACAAGGACACCCGCGAACTGGCGAAGGTCACCGTCCAGATGGGCAACGCGCTGCTGACCGGAACGACCCCGATCGTCAACGACCTCAAGTCCTACAACAACGGGGTGAAGCCGGTTCCCACCTACCTGCTGCAGCCGATCGCGGTGGACAAGGCGAACTACCAGGCGTTGCTGGTGGACGGCGGCTACTACACCGAGGCCGAACTGAAGTCCTGATCGCCTGAGCACGACCGCAGGGGAGGATCAAAGCGCTGAGAGACGGCAGATCCCGCCGTCTGAAGCGATTCGTCCTCCCCTGCGGTCGTGCTCACCCTTGCTCAGGTCTCGGCGCTGGTCCGCGGCGCCTGTGCAGGACGTAAAGCACCACGGCGAAGACGACGGCCAACCCAAAGACGGCGTAACCGGCGCTGGACAGATAGGTGGTGATCACGTCGCCCAGCGCCCAGCCGCCGATCACACAGATCCCCGCCCAGGTGGCGCCGCCGAGCACGTTCCAGAGCGCGAAGGTGCGGTACGGCAACTGGGCCATCCCGGCGACACCGGGGACCAGGGCTCGCAGCAGGGCGGTGAAACGGCCGAGGAAGACGGCCGGCCCGCCGCGGCGCCGAACGAACTCCTCGGCCGTACGCCAGCGCGGTTCGCCAACAATCAGGCCTAGCCGGGAAAGCTGCAGCGTCGGACCGTAGCGGCGACCGACCAGGTAGCCGATGGCATCGCCGGCAATGGCTCCGGCCACGGCGACCACCAGCACAGCGCCGACGCCGACGCTGTTCTGACCGTTGCCCGCCAGCACCCCACCGAACACCAGCGCGGTTTCCCCCGGGATGACGAACCCCAGCATGATCGAGGCTTCCAGGAACGGCAGCGCGAAGACGATCAAGTAGACCGCCCAGGCCGGCACCGAGGTCAGCAGATCGTGGATCACGGATGCCATGCGGCCACGATACGCGGTGATCCTCAGCGTCCCGGCGGACGGCCGCGCGCGTGGTGTTTATCGCTCAACGCACCGAAACCGGGATAGGCTGGGTCTGCGGATAACGGAAAGGCAGACTTGGTGCGCATCACCCTCAAAGATATTGCCGAGGAAGCTGGTGTGAGCCTGATGACGGTCTCCAACGTCGTCAACGGCAACCGTGCCAAGGTCTCCGCCGCCACCATCGCTCGAGTGCAGGAGATCATCAGCCGACGCGGCTACGTGCCCAGCGCCCCCGCGCGCAGTCTCACCACCAGGTCATCCCAGCTCATCGGTTTGCTGGTGCCGTCCGGCGATGACCAGAGCCTGATGCTCAGTCCGCACAACATCGCCGTGTTCGGCATGCTCGAGCGCCGACTCCGCGACCGCGGCTATCACCTGCTGTTCCGTGGCGTCTCCAGCCCGGCCGAGGTCGACGTCGCACTCAAATCGTGGAACCTGGACGGCGCCGTGCTGCTCGGCTTCCTCGACGAGGACGTGGACCACTTCGTCCCGCCCGCAGGCACTCCGATCCTTGCGCTGGACAGCTACTCGGCGAACCCGAAGACCACGGGCGTGCGCTCGGACGACTTCGAGGGCGGCCGACTCGCGGCGGCCCATCTCCTCGGGCGCGGCCATCAGCGCCTCCTCTTCGCCGGGCCGTCCTTCTCCGACATCGGCGTCGTCCGGCAGCGTTTCGAGGGCTTCCGCCAGGCCCACCGGGACGCCGGCGTCCGCTGGCACCCGTCCGACCAGGCGAGCGTCGACACCGCCTATCAGCGCGGCATCGACCTGGGTCTGGCCCTGCATCGGCAGCATCCCAAGGTCACCGCCGTCTTCGCGACCGCCGACATCCTCGCCGTCGGCCTGATGGAGGGCCTGCGCCTGGCTGGGGTCGGCGTTCCGCAGGACGTCTCGGTTGTGGGCTTCGACAACATCGACATCGGCCTCTACGTGACACCGAAACTCACCACCGTGGCCCAGGACGTCGTGGCCAAGGCGAGTGCGGCGGTCCGCATCCTGCTCTCCGAGATCGAGGACGCCGCCGTCCCCGGCGAGCCGGTGGTCCTCGGCGTCGAACTGATCGACCGCGATTCGGTGGCCGCCCGGTAGCTGCCGGTAGCTGCCGGGTAGCCCCGGAGCTGCCGGGTAGCCGCTCGGTCGCCAACGACGCCGGCCACCACCGGGCCGGATTAGGGCTTTCGCGCGGCTTGTCCAATCGCTATGGTTTAGCGGTAAACGCAGCGACGATGACGTCGGGCTGTTCGGTCACCGGACTGCGATGCCAGGGCCACCGAACGGTGGCCCGTGACCGAACGGAAGCCCAATGACCCTCGTACCGCTCCGACCAAAAGCGCGAGGACGACTCGCGTCCGTCGCGGGATTTGTGGCCCTCTGCTGTGCCGCCGTCGCGCTCAGCGTGGCGTCAACGGCCTCCGCGAGCACCACCCGCTACGAGGCCGAGAGCGCAGCGCTGACCGGCGGCGCTGTCCTCGCCTCGGACCACACCGGCTACAGCGGGACCGGCTTCGTCGGCGGGTACATCGATGCGAACAAAGGGACGGCGAAGACCACCTTCACCGTGTCGGCCGCGACCGCAGGCAGCTACACGCTGGCGCTCGGTTACGCCGCCGGCAACGGTGACACCCGAACCCTCACCCTGACCGTCGACGGCGGTTCGGCGAGGCAGCTCGCGCTTGCCCCGACCGGCTCGTGGGACACCTGGTCGAAGGCGGCCACGAGCGTCAGCCTCAGCGCCGGCCAGCATGCGATCGCCTACAGCTTCGGTACCGCCGACAGCGGCAATGTCAACCTGGACTACGTCGACCTGACGACGCCGTCCTCGGGCGGGACCACCGGGCAACTCGAGGCCGAGAGCGCGGCGCTCGCCGGCGGCACCGTCCTCGCCTCCGACCACGCCGGCTATACCGGTGCGGGCTTTGTCGGGGGCTACACCGACGGCAACAAAGGCACTGCCACAACGACGTTCACGGTGACCTCGACCGTCGCCGGCACCGCCCCGGTCGCGCTGCGCTATGCCAACGGCAACGGCTCGGCCAAGACCCTGAGCATCTATGTGAACGGGGTGAAGATCGGCCAGACCTCCCTGGCCGCAACGGCGAACTGGGACTCCTGGGCAACTCAGTCGCAGTCGCTCTCCCTGACGGCGGGCTCGAACACGATCGCCTACCGCTTCGACGGCACCGACACCGGCAACGTCAACCTCGACAACATCGTGGTCGGCACCACCGTTACACCAACACCAACACCGACCCCAACACCCACCCCGACCACCCCGGCGCCGGGTGATGGCGCGACGTACCAGGCGGAGTCGGCGTTCTTCTCCGGTGGCCCGGCGGTCGCGTCGTCGTTCAGCGGTGCCTCCGGCAGCTACCTGACCGGCTTCGGCGCGGTCGGCGCCCGCACGGTCTTCACCGTCTACAGCGCCGGAAACGCCGCCCTCGCCGTCAACCTGCGCTACTCGAGTGCGGCCACGGGCACGCTGCACGTCTACGTGAACGGCGCTGCCCAGCATCAGGTTTCGCTGGCCGGAACGGGTTCCGGCGCGGCCTGGGCAACGGCCGCCGACACGCTGACCCTGCGCTCCGGCGTCAACACGATCACCTACCAGACAGACAGCGGCGATACCGGCAACGCCAACCTCGACTATCTGCAGCTGCCTACCGGAACGGCGATGGCCGTCCGCGGCGCCACCCTGCCGTACCAGGAGCAGGAGGCCGAGAACGGCACCACCAACGCCGCGCTGATCGGCCCGGATCGGGCCTATCTGACCCAGGCCGCCGAGGCGTCCGGGCGCAAGGCCGTCAAACTTTCCACGAACGGCCAGTACGTGCAGTTCACCCTGGCCCGCCCGGCCAACTCGATCGTCGTCCGGTACGCGATCCCGGACACCGCCGACGGCTCCGAGTACAACCCGACGCTCGGGATGTACGTCAACGGCAGCCGGGCCCGGAGCATCACCCTGAACAACCGCTACAGCTGGCAGTACGGCGCCTACCCGTACAACAACAATCCCAGTGGCGGCTCCGGGCATCACTTCTACGACGAGGTCCGCACGCTCACCACCGCGATGCCGGCCGGCACTGTGGTCAAGCTCCAGAAGGACGCGGCGGACACGGCCGGCTACTACATCGTCGACCTGGTCGACTTCGAGCAGGTGGACACGGCCTACCCGATGCCGGCCGGCTTCCTGAACATCACCACCTACGGCGCGGTCGCGAACGACGGCGGCAACGACACCAGCGCGATCAACTCGGCCGTCGCGGCGGCCCAGTCGCAGGGCAAGGGTCTGTGGGTGCCGAGCGGGCAGTTCGAGATCAACGCCCACATCAATCTCGCGAACGTGACGCTGCGCGGCGCCGGGCCCTGGTACTCCGTCCTGCACGGCGCGAACGGCCTCGGTGGCCTGTTCGCCACCGGCTCCAAGGTGCAGGTCTTCGACCTCGGCATCTCCGGTGACGTCAGCTACCGGGACGACGCGGCGTTCCACACCGGGCTGGAGGGCAACTTCGGCACCGCGTCGATGATTCAGAACGTCTGGATCGAACACACCAAGGTCGGGATGTGGCCGGACACCGGCACCAACGGCCTGTACGTCGGCGCGGTGCGGATCCGGGACACCATGGCCGACGGCGTCAATCTGCACTCCGGGGTCGCGAACACCACGCTCACCCAGTCATCGATCCGCAACACCGGCGACGACGCCCTGGCGATGTTCTCCGAGCACCAGGCGAACACCAACGACGCGTTCACCTTCACCACGGTTCAGGTGCCGGTGCTGGCGAACACCGTCGGGATCTACGGCGGCACCAACCTCCGGGTGGAGGACAATCTGCTGTCCGACACTGTCACCGCCGGAGCCGGGGTCGCGATCAGCACCCGGTTCAACCCGACGCCGTTCTCCGGCACCCAGTCGGTGCTGCGCAACACCCTGACCCGGACCGGAAGCCTGGAGCCGAACTGGGTTTCCAAGTTCGGCGCGATCTGGATCTACGCCGACACCTCGGACATCACGACGCCCGTGCTGGTCAACGACAACACCATCCTGGACAGCACGTACTCCGGCGTCCTGATCAGCTTCAACAAGACGATCACCAACCTGAGCCTCAGCAACGACACGATCACGACGACCGGTAGCTACGGCATCGAGATCCAGTCGGCCGGCTCGGGCACGTTCAGCAACGTGGCCGTGAGCGGCGCCGCGGCCGGCGGACTGTCCGTCAGCGGCGGGTTCACCGTCAACCGCGGGCCAGGCAACACCGGCTGGTGATCCAGTCGTAGCGCTCTGCCCCGACCGAAGTGGTTGTCGGATTCGACCTTGGTCAAGAGGTCCGACCCGGCAACCGCTTTCGGTGTCAGACGGGTGGATGGTGGGGGTGATCGCTTGACCTCAACTCGGGTTCAGGTCGGACGCTTGGCCTGCATTGACGGATCCCTCTTCACAACAGACACGGAGGCACCCATGCCGGTGCTGGAGATCGGTGTGATCCTGCCGTCGATCGCGGTTCAAGAACGGGACAACCTGGACCTGCAAACCGCCGCCCGTCACGCCGAAGACCTTGGTCTGGACAGCGTGTGGCACGGCGACCACCTGGCTACCGGGATGCCCACGCTGGACTGCATGATCGCGCTGGCCACCGCGGCTGCGGCCACCCAGCGGATCCGGATCGGCGCCAGCGTCTTCGTCCCGGCAATCCGCCCGCTCGCCTGGGCTGCGAAGCAGATCGCCAGCCTGCAGCAGGTATCGCACGGCCGGTTCATCCTCGGCATCGGCTCGGGTGGCGGCGCTGCGCAATGGGCAGCAGCAGGCATGCCGTACGCCGAACGAGGCCAGCGCACCGACACCGCCCTAGAACTCCTGCCGCACCTGTTGGCCGGGCAGCGCGTCCGGCTGGTAGACGAGCCAGGCCAACCCGAGGTTGAACTGGCTCCCGCGGTTCCGACACCACCGTTCTGGATCGGTAACGCCTCCTCGGTGGCGATCCGCCGCGCGGCACACCGGGGCGATGGCTGGTTCCCCTCCGTGGTACCGCCCAGCGACATCGCCGAAGGCGCTGCACGTCTCACTGAACTCGCCGCCGCCTACAAGCGGCCCACCCCAGCCATCACTGTCGGCGCCACCGGGGTCCTCGGCTCCGCCAGTTTCCGTGCTCGGGACGAGATAGCCGCCCGCCTCAGCCTGGCCTACGGCATCCCGAGCGAGCGGGCCAGCACGCTGCCCATCACCGGCGAACCGCACGAGGCCGCCCACCGACTCGCTGCCTACCACGCCGCCGGCGCACGCCACGTGGTCATGGGTCTGGCCGGTGGCGACTGGCGTCAACAGTGCGAGCTGCTCACCAAAGCCCGCGAGCTGCTCGGCTGAGCGATCCAGCCACCACCCGCTCAGGTATCACCGCCTCGGTATCGATCACCGAATATCCGCTGCGGGCTGTCGACGTCCATACTGTGTCGACGTTCATACTGTCCTGGACAGTAGGTTTTCCACTTCCGGGAGCGCTTCGTGAGCGATGACCGATCCGGCGTGCCGGGGCGAGTTGTGGTGCTGGGTGCGCTCAACGTCGACCTGGTCGTGCGCACCGAACGGCTTCCCGGACCGGGAGAAACCGTGGTCGGTTCCGACCTGGTTCGGCACGGCGGCGGAAAGGGTGCGAATGCCGCCGTCGCGGCGGCTCGGATCGGTGCACAGGTGAGCTTCATCGGTGCGGTCGGCGATGACGAAACCGGAACCGCCGCCCTGGCCGACCTTCGTGCGGAAGGCATCAGCACGGAGGGCGTGAAGGTCATCGAGGGCGTCTCCACCGGCACCGCGCTGATCATCGTCGATGCGACGGGTGAGAACCAGATCGCCGTCTCCCCCGGCGCGAATGCGCATCTCACCGTGCCGCTGGTGCTGGCCGCGCTGGAGGTGGCCCTTGCCGACGCAGAATGTCTGCTGGTCAGCACCGAGATCCCGGTCGAAACGGTGAACGCGGCCGTGCACCGAGCCGTGTCCTCCGGGATCCGGTGCGTGCTCAACCCCGCGCCGGTCAGCGCCGAACTGCTGAGCATCATCGGTGCCGGAGTGGTGCTGACGCCGAATGCCGGGGAGCTCCTGGACCTGGTGGCGCTACTGCCGAAGGTCCACCATCAGGACGAGAACCCCAAGGACGACGACCCCCAGGACGATGACGATCAGGACTCCCTGGACGCCTCGGCCGCTGCCGTGGCCCAGGCCACCGGGGCGCAGGTGGTGGTGACCGTCGGCAAGGACGGGGCCTTGCTGGCCGAGCCGGGCGCCGCACTTCACCGCGTGCCGTCGGTCCCGGTGGAAGCTGTGGACGCGACCGGTGCCGGCGACACCTTCAACGGGGTACTGGCCGCTCGCCTGGCCGTCGGCGACCCGCTCCCGGAGGCGGTCGCCACCGGAACCCTGGCGGCCTCGCTCTCGGTACGGCAACGAGGCGCCCGATCGGGAATGCCCACGCTGGCCGACACCAGAAGACACGGTGCCCACAACGTCCCATCCTGACCGGGAGGAATGAGCGCAGCACCGGACCGCGGAGGGAACCCGCATGCATGCCTGGATCGTGGACAGTCCATCGGAACGCGAGGGTGCGACGTCGTCCGCTGCGGACTCCAGATCGCAGCGCATTCTCGACTCGCTGCGTGAGACCGAACTCGCCGACCCGGAGCCGGGCGCCGGCGAGGTACGGATCAGGGTGACCGCGTGCGGGGTCTGCCGGACCGACCTGCACCTGGTCGAAGGCGACCTGCCGGCGAAGCGGGCCGGAACCGTCCCCGGACACGAGATCGTTGGGGTCGTCGACCGGCTGGGGCCGGGAAGCAACCGGTTCGCGGTCGGCGACCGGATCGGCATCGCCTGGTTGCGCAGCACCTGCGGGCACTGCCACTGGTGCCGGCGCGGCGCCGAGAACCTCTGTCCCGAAGCCCGGTTCACCGGCTGGGATGCCGACGGCGGCTACGCCGAGCTGGCGGTCGCACCCGAGGCCTATGTCTACCGGCTCCCCGCGGCGATGGACGATCTCCATGCCGCCCCTTTGCTGTGCGCCGGGATCGTCGGGTACCGGGCGCTGCGACGCACCGATCTGCCACCCGGCGGCTCGCTCGGGATCTACGGTTTCGGCGCCTCCGCCCATCTCGTCGCTCAGGTCGCGATCGCCCAGGGAGCCCGGGTGCATGTGCTGACCCGCTCGGCCCGCGCCCGGCAGCTCGCCCTGGAACTGGGCGCCGCCTCCGTGGGCGAGGCCAGCGAGCTCCCGCCGGAGCCGCTGGACGCCGCGATCTTGTTCGCCCCGTCCGGAGACCTGGTTCCGCCCGCGCTGCGCGCCCTCAACCGAGGCGGAATCCTGGCCCTGGCCGGGATTCACCTGACCGATGTACCGCCGCTGAACTATCAGCGAGAGCTCTTCCTGGAGAAGGAACTTCGCAGCGTCACCGCCAACACCCGGGCCGATGGCGAGGACTTTCTCCGGCTCGCGGACGCCCTCAAGATCGTCCCGACGGTGGTTGCCCGGCCGTTGGCGCAGGCCGCCCAGACCCTCGCCGACCTCGCGAATGACGCCTACGAAGGTGCCGCCGTCCTGGCCATGAACAACGAGCAAATTTAGACAACCGACTGAGGACCACCGGACTATCCTCATTCAGGACCATGAACCGCACCGGCGCCGAATGCACGCCAATAGATGGGCACCGAATGCACGCCAATAGATGCCCACCGAATGCACGGTCTAAAAGGTGGCCACCGAATGCACACGCCAACAGATGGCCGCCGAATGCACGGTCTAATGCACGATCTTGTGGACGTTGATCCGGCCGCGAAATTCCAGAACTCACTGCCCTCCGGATCAGCAAGCACTACCCATGTGACGTCCGGCTCCCAGCCGACGCCGACCCGGCGGGTCGTGGTTTCACACCTGATCACCTCCACCCAATTTGGTGATGTCCGATGTCATCGTGACTTTGTCGTCGAGGTGAGGACTTTCCCGGTGCCCTCCACTGAGATTCAACATCACCATCCCGACGATGATCAAGGTAATCCCGATCATCCGCAAGGAGGTTGCCGGTTCGTCGAAGACCGTGATCCCGATCACCAGGATCACGGCTGTGCCGACTCCGGACCAGATGGCGTAAACCATGCCGATATCAAAAGTTTTCAGCGTGAGGCCCAGCATCAGGGTCGAACCGCAGTAGCCGATGACGACTACCAGACTCGGCCATAAGCGAGTGAAACCTTCTGCCGCTTTGAGACTCGAAGTGGCTACCACCTCAAGTGCAATGGCGCAGACTAACCACATCCAGGCCATCTCGGCCCCCTTAACGGTGTGGTACCCGATTGGGAGTACCAATCGTGATCCACTGCCCATTTCGAATATCGCACGGGGATTCGCATCCCGGTAGTACTCACCGGTATGGAAAGTGTTAAGACAATGCAAACCTTCAGGGGTGATCGCGGCAGGTCATCGGTCGATCAGTTCCTTGGTGGCGAGGGCTTCGTCGGCGTCGTTCGGAAAGCGATTTCCGAGCCGGACGCTGTGGCTGAATACCTCCAGCAGGCCGTCGCCCTCGCCATCGCACTCCAGATCGCCCCGGGGGTACTCACCGGCATAGAAATCATGCGCCGGCGCGCAAGCCGTCGATGATCACACCGAAAGCCCAGCGCAATCGCTGCTCGCCGGTTCCGGAGAGCAGGTCGTCGCGGACTCGAGCGATGTTCGGATAAACACTCGGCCTCGCCTCGGCCACGGCGACGGCGAGTGCCACATCCTCCCCCTCGGCCTCAACGGTCTCGTCCCGGCTGCCCTGCTCGGCTGCGGTGGCGGTCGCCAGTTGCAGCAGGATGTCGACGCCCCAAGCGGCTTGACCAGCGGAGATACCACCGGCGTGCAGCAACCCCAGGATGCTGTCGACCAGCCGCAGGTAGTGCGGCCCGGACGGGCGCAAAGTGAGCACAGAGCGCGCCAAACTCGGATGCGTGAACAGCAGGACGGTGTAGCCGGTGAGCAGCTCTACGAGCTGGTCGCGCCAGCTTTGATCGTCGGCTGCGTCGGGCCGGTGCAGATCGGCCAACAGTTCGTCCAGGAGTGCGCCGTGCAGCTCGACGGTATTGCGGATGTAGACGTACAGGGACGCAGGCCCGGTGTCGAGCTCCGCCGCCAGCCGGCGCATCGTCAACCGGTCCAGGCCCTCGTCCCGCATGATCCGCAGAGCGGTCTCCACCAGGCCGTCAC
>Ga0307513_10001855_pt1 | contig 30001 bp, 34 predicted proteins | sample 15_EM_MG_FD_202174 | JGI IMG/M metagenome (GOLD analysis project Ga0307513, IMG submission 202174) | Populus trichocarpa ectomycorrhiza microbial communities from riparian zone in the Pacific Northwest, United States - 15_EM | ecosystem: Host-associated > Plants > Roots > Unclassified | place... | reverse complement strand
TCCCAAGATAATCGCAGAGGTCCCAGCCAAAGGGGGGATGCACGTGATGTAGAGATGTTCCATAGAAAGTTGTCCGCATCGGCTAAAAAGCTGTATGGTAAAGAACGAACCCTACGGGCTTCGTAACCCTACTATGTGCGTGTTCGCGTCGTGGTGCAGGTTTCTGTGCTGTCGCGTGGAGTGGATTCAATCAGGTCTGTTTTGCCCTTAACCCAACCCTCATTTGGCTGACACGCACCGAATATTGCAGAACTTCCATCCGTCGCCACCCCACGAACCAGGGGTGTGTGCGAGTGCGCAGTTTTACCCAAAATCTTAGTCGTTATTGGGTCATTTCCAGTACTGTACTCGCACGACCAAAGCGGTGGTCATCAGTCATCACCAGGTCTACCCGGTGTCCTCGTTATCAGTCATCATTGGGTCCACCGGTGCCATATTGTCCCGTCCGTCGGTCATCGCCAGGTTTACCGGGGTCACAACGGGCGCTTGTCATCACCCAAACACAGTCCGATCCGGCCCGGAATAAGCGCTTATTCTATTTTTTCTCCCAGAAGTAAATCCATGACGTCTAGTTCTTACAAGGTCTAAAAAACTACATATAAAACCGGGCACGAGCAAAGGATGTTATGGAATGCTTTAGGAACGGAACCGTAGAGTTTTCGAAAAGTGTTCCTACAATGAATCGAACACCAGGCTCATGCAGTGGTGACAAAAATTAAATCCTACCCGATCCGGGTCATTAACCACTGCGCCATCATGGCTACACCGACTGCTTCCTCAAATGGGGTTTTATCTAGCTCGCTAAAAAAAACCACCCTATTGTGCAACCAGTTCGTCTACCCCTCCCCAATCCTGAAGGTAGCGAGCACGTCGCCGGACAAGTTGCAGCCGCTGCTCACTTCGGGATGTCATCGTGCAGTCTACCGGTCACCCCAGGGTGTCATCACAAGGATTACCGGCCCCCTGGGGTGTCATCGGTCATCGCCAGGTCTACCGGGCGCTTGTCATCACCTTCGGCAAATGCCGCTACCGCTTTGGTCGTGCGAGTACAGTACCTCCAGTACTGACGCATTTTAGCGCCTAAACCCCGGCAGTACAAATACATTCGCCGCCAGTGCTGACCATTCCCACCGTGACCCTCTGTCCCTACCACCACCAGTCTGCCCCCCCCTCCCCCAAGTTTCTCGATGTCACCAGGGTCCAAACCAAAATGGCGGATATACAAGGAGTAAGCCTCTGAACCGCTATTTCCTATCCCGCGCCGACCTCCTGACGCTTGAGGTTTCCTTTCACAGTGAATTGGAGTTCCTGGGTCACGGCGATGCCCTGTGGTAATGCATTGTCTTGTCAACCGTGGCACGTGATATCTGAAGGCCTGGAATCGCATTACACCTAGGGAGCCCCCCCCCACACAAGACTATACGCGCATCAAGATCGGAGATGTAGGCTTTATCCACGATGGTCGTTTTAATCTGCTGTTCTCCGCTGGTTCTCCGTTGGGAGGACGACAGCTGGGAGACGATGTCCCCACTACATTCGAACAATTGAAGGTCGGAAAGCCAGTAACCCTCGAGTCACGACGACCCGCTTGCCTTCATACTCCAACCGTTCGACAACTCGGGGCTCCCTCTGGCACCGTGGGATCTACTCCTCTGTACGTCCCATCCTTCAGACAGTTCCTCGCCATTCTTAAAAGGTGCTACCCAGGCTCCCGGGGCATGACGCAGATTTCACATTCGAGCTCACCGGCAATCGTGGTGCAGCATTAGTGACGAGGAACCTAACATATCCGGAAGATACCGAACTAGAAACTGCGTTCGAAACATATACTAAGCGCCATTACAACTCATGGGTGGAGTTCGCCCGTCACAAGCAGGTTGGAGACAAGATTCATCCTATCCTCGTATCCGGCTTCGATATGACCAGGGATTTTTCAACGGTGGTATATTCGAACGAGGATGCTCTTACATCCCACTCCGCTATCCCAATTCAAATGTTCCGTTCCACCCCCCCTACTTTCAAGGGAACGTGGCGCGCCAGTTTCCCAGTTGACACTAACGAAGGGCTGCAGCGGCGCAGCTCCTCTTTGGGCGGACGGAGTGGTGTAAGTTTTAGGCATAAACCCAATCAATGCGTCTTCATTCGGTATTACACTATGCGCTGGAGAAATTGGTTTTCGATATATGGAGATGTGGTTCGGGGCGGTGCAGGGTCACCCAGGAGCGACAACGGGGACACTGGTTCTGGGTCAGATACTGCCCGAAATCCACCACAAGTATGGTTCCTGCTGTTCTCTTCTGTCTCTACTCTGAATTTCGCCCCCAGGTGGAATATGACAGCTGGGATGCCATTGGAGATTACGTATTCCGAGTAATTCCTCTCCCTGTGTCGCGTTCACGCCACTAAATCCTCTCAACAGAACGATCCCAACGCTAAATCTATATTACTGCACCATCAGGATCTTGTGGATATTCGTGCGGTAGGTTATCCGCGCACGTAGAAGCTCAGAGTCTCATCTTTGGACAGATGGGAGGTTCGGGTGACATCCAATCAATATTGGCTACAAAGAGGCCAAATTTCGTGGTGGATGAACGCGGAGGTCAGCTTCATTGTGTGTGGATATTCATGGTCTCACTCCTTCTCAGTGGCAAAGATCGCCTGCAAAGGAAATAAAGAGCTTCCCCAACGCACCCCCACGTCCAAACCCCCGGAGCCCACCCCTCCCATGACCCCAAAAAGGCTTCCGAGTCCGCCTCTGCCAGAGACTCCCAAAAATAGTACGTGTGGCCCTTCGTATTATGACCTCCTACTGATCGCGGGTTGGGACAGAGTGCCTCTGCTTTTGAAGGACGGATGGGAATCCCGGGACACCCGATGTGGACCTATTTGTAGGCTCAGTTGTCGTTGGATGGATTTGTGACAGTAGATCTCCCGAATGTATTTACACATAGCAAATAGAATGGCCGACAGGTCTGTAGTTTCCGTGGCGATACCATGCACCCCGGTTTTAATTCGAGTGCAAGTATTCGTCGCGACCGAGCGACCACTTCCACGCAACGGGGCCAGAGGAGGGAAGTCATGCGAGAAATGTGTCAGAGCATCATTGTAGCTTATGTGACGTTGGTACACTCTGCACGGGCTGCCATCGGAGATACCACCGCGACTGTGCATGTCAAGTTTTGGTATCGTATCGGACAACAGAGTCCAGCACTCGGGCCCCGGCCGCTCATGAACCAACGACACTCGACAATTCTTCACGGAAAATCGGCAAAATATGAGCACTTTCTTGGAATAGATCGTCCGACACGTTCATCACTGCCCCCCCCCCCCGATTCACCATGCTCCAGCAGGGAATTTTCTTGATTTTGTATTGGATCTTGGAAATGTAGTGACTATCGCTAGAACGCGGACCTCAAAGGACAATTCTGAGAGCACAGAGGTGAGGTTTCTCGGTCACCGCTAGCTAGTCACCGGCCGTTTTCGATCCCAAACATTTCCGAGATGGTGGTTGACGCACTGTCCGCCAGACCTTACTAGGAATTGAAGTAGTGAGAGTGTGGTAAGCAAAGACTGAACGGCGACAGAGTCGAATGAGGAACCAGCCTATGTGTTCGGGTTTGCCTCGGAGGAGTGAGATGTTCATGGGATGGATGAGGTTTTGTGCATAGATGACGGCCGTCTGGTTCGGGTCCGGTCCCAGTTTGAATTGGATGTCACCGATGGATGCTGAACCGGCTGCAGAGAACGGACCCGCCTGTGTACCCCCGGGTTCAGCGGTCAGCACTGGGGACGAAAACTGAACGACTCACGAAGGCGAGGGACGCGCTCAAGCCCGTCACGCCACCTCGTGCACTCTCACTCAAACGCATCGGATTCCTTGTGATACACGGGAGGGGTCGGCTAATTATCCAATCTCAACGGCTTAAGGAACCATTTGAGGGTAGAATGGAGGCTGGAGTGCGAGGTTAAAATATCCTTGCCTCGGCGGTCATTGAACGAGGCAAACGCACCACTTTGGGTTGAGCTGGACTACTACGGTCTTCCCTCGGACGGAGTCGATTCAAGAGGTTGTATGAAGACGCGTACGACACCCTTGACTAGAGTGGTGAGTAGAGGATGAGTGGGCGAGTAGGAGGGTGTATGTACTAGAGGCCTCACCAGATCCACAAGGCAGACGCGTTGACGAAAGCGAAGCGAACTGTCAGACGAGATGTGCCGGACTCTGCGCCATGACCGATGCTCGTGAGGGGCGCATTTTGGAGTGCCCAAGAGAACATATGGTCCAGCCCACTCGACCTTATGCACATAGGGCCGCCGAGGGCACTTCGGAGTCGTAAGCTCTTTGACGAGGACCGAAGGTTGTCCCCTGGACAGAGTGTACGCGTAAGCTTTGGTTCCGCACGACAACAATGAGTCCGGGGGTGAATTTTGATCGTTGAATAGCGGTGATGCAACACGGCTCCGGACTGCTTAGCCCCTCCCTCGTCCCTTCGTCACGTATCTTTTTACATCGTTTGGTAACCGTAAGCTTGGCAATTCATCCGAGGTATTGGTCGATGGGAGCGAGGACTTTGTAATCTGGATGGAAGGAGACGGTTCATACGGCACGGTTGGCGCGTTCCAAATGATCATCGAATCCTCGAGGACTGCCTTGATAAGGGGGTGCGTAAAGCCTACCACGTCAGTTGACCTGGCTTATACCATCGTTGTCACTAAAGATGGCACAACTTCCGCCTCAGCTTCAAGGAGGAACTCAAGAACCCGTGACCATCCAGCTCGACCCGAAATGGTCCGTCGGCATCATCCGGTGACGGCCAGAGCGCCGACGCTAACCTGGTCCTTACGCCGCAGCCTCCATTCTGCCCTCAAAGAATTTTTCAACCCGCTGAGGACCAACGACTCACGCGCCGACTTCTTCACCGTATACCGTAAGGAATCAAGCGATTTTGACCGGGATTATGCGGGCAGGTACGACGGGGACTTGAACACGACCCTCATCTTCGTGAGTCGTCCCATTTTCGTCATCGTCGCCAAAGACCAAACTAGATGTACCCAGGCCGGTCTGTTCTCCGCAGCCAGTGCAACATTCGTTGCCAGTGTCCAACCAAAACTCGAACAAGACTCAAACGATGTTACCGCTGTTTACATGAAAATCCTCATCCACACCTGAACAATACCCTCTTCCCCGACGTAGACCCCAGCCTCGCCATCTGGACAGGTCCTCCTCGAGAAATTGTCGTTGTCCAATCATTACTTTACGCAAGTCTCGCGACCTCACTCTTTGCTGCATTTCTCGCGATGCTCGGAAAGCGGTGGGTCAACCGTTATCTCAGGAACCGTGGAGGCTCTGCTGTCGACAAGAGTCGGGACAGGCAGCGGAAGCTGGATGGTCTCGAGAAGTGGCACTTCTACATCGCTATCGAATGCCTTCCAGTGGTGCTCCAATCCGCCTTGCTCTTGTTCGGGTCCGCCCTCTCTGTATATCTCTGGACCATCAGTCGGACCGTCGCCTGGGTCATCATTGCCTTCACGCTTGCCGTGGCCTTCATATACGTTTTCTTCACCCTCGTTGCGACACCCTACTACAACTGTCCCTACCAGACTCCATTTTCCATCCTCATCCGAACCCTTACAAGATACCTAAAACACGGTGACTCCACCTTCGCCCGCACCGTACGGTATCGTATGACATCCCTTGGTGAGGTCTACTCCCGCTGCGTGGGGAGGATTGGACAAATCCGCACGCGGCTTCGTTCCGGAGTTCGAAGTGCGCTGCAGAACTTCGGTCGCATTCCGAACCCACCAGGAGGGGTGGGGCAGCCACCACTCGTCGCCGTGGAAAGACCTTGGTACTTTGGGAATATCTCCGTTGACTGGGAGGCCCATAGGACAGATGCGCGCTGTATTTCTTGGATGCTCAACTTCACCACCGATAGTGACGTAACCTTCTACGGGGCCCGGCTCGCTGTGGATACAATTTGGTACCCCAACCTCGCCGGTATCCTCTCACCCCGCCTTCTTTTCAAACTTTTCGTCGAGTGCCTATCGTATGGACGAGTCATTCCTAGCAAGTTAGAGCACGCAAATATGATCGGGATGGCCCTGGCATCAGTTCTCAGCATCCAACTCTGCATGGAACCCGAGAGAGAGGACCTCCGGGAGCTCAGCAGAGATACTCGCCACTTCGCTAATCTTGTATCTGAATCCGAACCAACGCTCGTGCCGGGCGTAGGTGTCCTCAGAATCGCTTTGGAGACCCCGAATGGCGCATCCTTCCGCGAATGGGACAACACATCCGATCATTTACCCACGGCACATAAGCTCTGCTTGAGCAGGGTGATCCTCCAGACCATCTGGCGGTGGAGACGGGTTACGGGTGCTCCCGTGGTGTTCAATCTTGAGGCGGTGGATTTACTCTGCAGGGGATTGATGGCGAACGGTGATCTTAGCCACCCAACTCTAAAAATACACTGTTTGCTCATCCTGGCCATCTCCTTGGGATACAAATTTGGTGGTATCAATACATTGTTCATCCCCGACGACGAGTATGTGATTTCTGTACTCCTTCCATTAACTTTACTCACCAAGTGGTAGTGGTGCATTGCGGGCAGTAATCCAGCTTTTCGATCGTCAATTGCTGGCATCCATCAAGAGTAACGTCGACCAGCACGCCGTGGCTTTGGTCTTATCCTCGTTGGTCCACCTCGACCCGATTCAAGTCATGGGGACGGGAGACATGGGCTTCTCGTGGATCATCGCAATCCTCGACTCTGGGTACCCGGAGGACGAGCGGTATCGGATGGCTAGCCACGTGGTGCGGCTGCTTGGGAAGCAGCTCGACTCCGGTCACCTGGGCCCCACCTCCCTTGTGAAGCCCACTTGGGTGGCTCCCCTCGTGCGCTTCTTATCGTTGTGCGAGAGGTTCCATATCATGGATTCCCTACCGCCCTCGTCACATCCAGGATCCATCGTCCTCCGCATTCTATCGACCTGCCCAGGGTCTGCTCATTTCGACGTAACAATTTTACCCATCCTCACGTGGACACTGCTGTCAACCCACCCCCTCCAATCGCGCGGCCTGGCTCTCAAGATCTTCCACATATTCGGGTCTGGCTGGTTCTCCCCAAAGATACAGACCGTCTCAGACGAGAACCTCGAGAAGCTTCTCCAAGCAGTCGGCGATCCGTTCCAGCTTACATCGGATCCCCCTATCCAGGATGGGAATTCCACGGGTACAGCCGATCGCGACTCCATGAATGCCACGGTCGTCCTGATCCGATTTGCATCATCGGATTCGTGGCGGAAGCACCTCCGTCCCTCGAACTTCACCTCCTGCGAAGAGATTGTGTCCAAAGAGGAGGGTAGAGACGCCCTCAAACAGGTGCTCGATAGAGTGGCCGACGAATGGTTGCGGGTTCCTCGCGACCCTGCGAAGATCACCGTAGCCATCGGGCGCCTTCGAGAGTTCCGGTGTTTGAACACGATTGAAGGCGTAATCGCGTGGGCCCAGGCCGCCGAAATTGGAAACCCGGAGGACCACGAGACCTGGAAGTCGACACGAGCACGAAGTCTGGGCACATAGTGCTCGGTGAGTACTAACTATAGATACGCCGCAATCCGGAGATTATATCGATGCTGACTCCCTCGGTCTTGCCAGTTGAAGAGATTCCACCATCTGCTTTGCCATGACCATGCAACATGTAAAAGGACACTATGGAGGAGGGGGGCGAGGCGATGGAGATGTCGTTTGGGCGTGGCGGCGCGTCCAGATAGGAGGCTGAGTGGTCGCTCGGTATGTTTTTCGGGTTTGTACACTATAAAGTCGTGTCCGACTCCAAGGTTAGGGGACACCTGAGCGACCCTTAGCCATGCTCCGTGATGATGATAATATCTCATTTTGCCTGCATAAACTGGTCACCGGTACTCCCTGTGTGGCACGTGTCGGGAGTTGGACCCAGTCACGACGAGAAACTACTGAGGGAGGAAAACTACGACGTTCGAAATCTAGACATTCAATCCACCATCGCGCATTCGATCGCAGGCTACCATCCGACAGCACGAATGGCTGGACATCCCTCTAGTCGAGAGACGGGGTGCACGACGCGACATGCATGGTTCTGATCATTGCCTGAGGTGTTTCCAGGTCGAGTAAGACACGACAAGAACACAAAAGCCGGGTGTCTATTTTTAAATACCAAGGGCTGCGCGTCGCGATGCAAACTGTCTTACTGCCATGCGGAATCTTCATGTGACTGATACGTGTCGGATATTGCTTCGGAACAGACACATTGCATCCGTCACAACTCTGCACCCAGGAGGGGAGATAGATAAGGAGGCCGCTCGTAAACCAGGAGTGGGTGCAGATCCGCTTGTTCATCGCCCATCCCATACCACTCCCCCCCCAAGTTTCCCTATGCTACCCAAATCCAAACCAGAATGGCAGATATACAAGGAGTAAACCTTTGAACCACTCTTTCGTACCTCACACCGACATCCTGACGCCTGAGGTTTCCTTTCACAGCGAATTGGAGCCCCTTGGTCACGGGGACGCCCTATGGTAACGTAGCATTTGCCGACTGCGGCGGATTGCATCCGGGGGCCTGGAGTCTCATAGCAATACCTAGGAACCCCTCCCCCGCAGACGGATGTCCACCGGTCAAAATCGGAGACGTAGGCCTCATCTGCGAAGGGCGGTTTGAGTTGCTGTTTTCTGCAGGTTCCCCGTTAGGAGAACGGCAGCCAGGGGTCGATATCCCCGATGGATTCAAGGAATTGTGCGTTGGAACTCCAGTAACCCACACGCCATGGCGAGCTGGTTGCCTTCGTAGCAAAACCATTCTGAAGCTCGGAAAACCCTCTGATACCGAGAAATTTACTACTCTGTGCGCTCCACCTGTTAAACAGTCTTCCCACCGTTTTAAAAGATTTCCATACAGGCTCCCAGGAAATGGGGCGGATTTCGAATTCGATCTCAAGGGAAAATGCGGTGCAGCATTAGTGACGAGGCACCTAACGCGCCCGGAAGACACAGATCCTACGTCGGAACCTGATTTACAAACGTACATTAAGGCCCACTACAAATCATGGGTAACATTCGCCAAACGCAAGGAATACAAGAAAGACATTTACCCTGTTCTTGTATCCGGTTTCGATATGACCAGGGATTTTTCGATGGTTGCGTATTCTAAAGAGAAGGAGGCTTCTGAATCCGACCCCGTTAACCCCACTAAAATGTTCACTCCCGATACTCCCCCTACCTTTGAGGGGAAATGGCGCGCCTCGTTCGCATTTGGTATTAACCAGGGGCCGAAACAACCCAGTGTCTCTTCATCCGGGGCGGGTAGCACAGAAGACTACTTTTACAGATCCAATCAATGCGTCTTCATTCGGTATTACACTATGCGCGAGAACAAGGCAACTCAAGTCGGTACGTCTGGGGCTGGCGCTGGGCCAAGTGTTGTCCAAAACCCGGAACATGTACGGCTCCTGCAATCTCTTTCTATCTTTCCTTTGAACCTTGCCTCCAGAAGAACTACGACAGCTGGGATGCCATTGCGGAATACATATTCAAGGTAATTCCCCTCTTTTTGTTACGGCCACGTCACTCAATACTTTCAACAGAACAACCCCAACGTTAAATGTGCATTGATGCACCATCAGGATATTGATGATATCCTTTCGGTAGGTTATCCGCAGGTGTAGAACCTCAAAGTTTCATTTTTGGACAGATGGCAGGTCCGGGAGGTTCAAGTGACATCTCGTCAATATTGGCTACGAAGAGGCCAAATTTCGAGGTGGATAAAGATGGAGGTCAGCCCCATCGTATGTGGATACTCATAGTCTCATTCTCTCCCAGTGGCGAAGATCGCTTGCAAGGGAGGGAAAAAGCTTCCACAATCGGACTCCACACCTGAGAGTCAGCCCCAGGCTGGTAGCCATGCCACTCCTGTGACTAAAGAGAATGCTCCGAACGAGACTCGGCGGCAGACGCCCAAAAATAGTACGTGTGGTCCTTCATATTATGACCTCCTTGATAACTAGTTGGGATAGAACGCGGTTGCGGCTGCTTCTAGAAAACTCTACGTGGACTTACTTGCGGGCTCAGTTTTCATTGCGTGAGCCAGGAACGGTATATGTATTGAGGACGGTCTAATTTACACTCGAGCATGCTGATACCCAAACTTTTGAACCGACACACCCACGGCTACCTTCCTTCCTAATATATATCCCACGACTCAATGGTATCAAACAACTTATCGCCCAGTAAAATCAGCATGTGCACAGTTGCTGAAGAGCAGAAGCTCCGATGATGGGGGAAGAATTCAAACTGCCGTAACAGATGATAATCCATGCACGGGTTCGCCTCTACCATGGTCTACCAGATCGCGAGGTTGGTCCGACCCCTGAGGTGTTCCTGGAGGTATGATGGGTCCCCTCCTTCATTTCTCGCATAGCGTGCACCGAAACCGTTCAGAAGAAGGGCCTCGAGTCCGGCTAAAAAGTCAGGGACCTTATCAAGGGTGGGGCGGCACGTCTCATGCGAGTTTCGGGGGCTACGTCTCTATCTGCGGAAGAATGGAGCACTAAATCAATGTGACATCTGTCATGCGAGCACCCCAATCATGAACACCCCCTCGGGGGTCGAGATGGGTGTGAATATGGCAGTGAGTGGTATGACTGAAACTTTTCCAAACGCGCCGACCCCCGGAACGAAGGTGCCAAAGTGTTCTTCCAAGGATGACATCGATGATGCCCGAAGACGTGGAGGGAGCTAGTAACGATGTGACTGAGCGTCCAGAGACGTCGCAAGAGCCCAGCCTAGCAACAGTGAGGTGGGTTGGAGTACCACCGGAAGACTTTCGATGACTAGGTGGAGGTGCCGCCCTTCAAATCCGGTGGAGTTTTCATGGCGCGTCACGGACCTTTGCCTGCGGCTGAATCTTGACGAGTTTTGAAATGATGGTCGTCCCACTGTTTACCAAGGATTGTCAGGGGCGGTGCTACGAGCGAAGATGCGAGGCTGATGCAAAGCAAGGGCTGAATATGAACGACAGCATTGGATGGTGGACCGGCCCAGGTGCTGTTCGGGTATGAGATGTTCATGGGATAGGTGAGGTTTTGTGCATAAAACGATGGTCATCCGTTTCGGGTTTGGTTCTAGCTTGTATTGTACGTCAACAGTAGATACCGAACTGGCTGTAGAGAATAGACCGGCCTGCATGCCGAAGACGACAACCAGACGGCTCGCGAAGGCGAGGGAGGTGTACAAGTCTCTGTCGTACTTCCTCATGCGGTTTCACTCATATATATCCGATTCCTTACGATATACGAAAGTCGACGCGCGAATTATCGGCTCCCAACGGCTCGAAGAACTCCTTGAGCCTTGAGGGCGGAATGGGGGCTGTTAAGATGTCCTCGCTTCGGCAGTCATCGGATGAGTCGGATGCACCGTCTTGGGTCGAACTGGACGGCTACGGGCCCTTTTCTTTACATCCTGTCCGAGTGCAGCTTCGTGTCCTCGTCGAAGAACTTACGAACTCTTACGGGGCGCTGATAGTAACAATTTGAGCTCGAGCACGTATGCCATGCCACCAAGCGGGTTTGATCAATTCCGAATTCGCGGGAGTGTCCGGCGCTCCGACCCAACATTCCACTCAAGGCTGCCCGTTGTCCTCAGCGGCCCTACGCGCGCAGGGTCGAGTGCGTTGGACCATATGTTCCCTTAGTCCTGAACGTGTACCCCATGAACATTGGTCATGGCGCAGATTACCGGGATATTAGGTCTGTGCCAGTACATCCTACTTTCGTCTACGTGTCTGCCTTGTGGATAGGGTGCGGCCTCTGGTACATATATCGCCCTACCTGCCCACTTTCCCGCTACCACTACTCCAGCCAAGAGTGTTTCACATGTCCTCACGCGATCCTTTGAAACAGCTCCGCCGCCCCGGCAGGCCCTCCCCCAACTTTCACGATCAAATCAGCGACATACTTTCTGAAGGGGAGTACAAGCAATGGGTACCAAACACCCGGGACGATGATGTGGCGGGAATTGTCAACGATCTAGACAAGGTGTGTCGTCATGTCTTACTTCCTCACTCCCCGCTCAAGCCATCATAGACTCTCGATACTCTCGATCCTACTAGCTCTGTTTACCGGAGATGTCTACGCGAGCTCAGGCACATATGCGACGCCAGAATGATCTTGCCAACGTCATACACGCTTTTGTCCCGACATTTGGATATCAGTCCTCGGCCTGTCGCCTCGGGAGGTTCTGGTGATGTGTATGAAGGGACCCTCGACGGTTCAAAGGTTTGCGTCAAACGCGTCCGTGTGTATTCCAAGGAGGGTCCAACGAAAATGACGAAAGTGCGTTATTTCGTCACTTTTCCGGTCCGTAGTTGCTGACGATACACGTAGGCCATATACCAGGAAGTGGTAGTGTGGAAACGCTTGGAACACCGAAACATTGTCCCCTTCCTGGGTATCACTTCCGCTCCCCTCCAGCTTATCTCAGAATGGATGCCCAACGGGGACCTGATCGAGTACATCAAGAAGTATCCTAGTGCGGACCGACTTTGCCTCGTGGGTGTCCCTACCGTTGTGCTTGATCCCTACTTACTCCCCGCACCAGCTATCTGACACTGCTGCAGGTCTTCACTTTCTTCACTCCCACAACATAGTCCACGGCGGCCTCAAGGGAGTACGTGACCGTCTCAAGTCCCGTTTTATGACCATACTGACGTATGTAAAGTCAAATGTCCTTGTGGATGCCACGATCTGTGCACGAATCACGGATTTTGGTCTTGTCGATATCACCCAAAACCTGGATTCCATTCTAAAAACTTCGGGGAGGAATGGTTATGCCACGCGGTGGACCGCGCCAGAGATCATGAGCGAGGATGCGTCATTTAGCAAAGAAGCAGATGTTTTCTCCTTCGCGATGGTCATGATCGAGGTACATCGCGAATGGGTTATTCTTGTTGAACTTTAGTTCACCGTTATTCTGTCTCACCACAGGTGTTTACAGGCGCAGTTCCGTTCATTGGTCGCACAATTCCAGCGGCTGTGGCGGCAATAATGATTGGCGATCGCCCGTCTCGACCGACCTATCCAATTCTCACAGACGAGTTGTGGGCATTGATCCAACGCTGTTGGCATCCGGATCTTCACTTACGCCCAGAAGTTTCGGAGGTGCTAGATTCTCTGTGTTGCTCGTGAGTACTCTCCATTCGATGGTCATGCATTCAGTGACCTCACTGTTTTCTCGAGTGTAGAGGCCCGCCTTCCATATCGTCGGATCCCACCTCGCCCCGCAACACGGTTCCCTCATCTCCCCGCCACACTCTACAAATTTATTCCCAGAAGACGGATTACAGCAGTGACACCGTCTCTTCGGAGAACCATGATAGCGACGCGGGGGTGGATGACAGCCGGGATGCAAGTCCGCACACTAGTTCCAAGGCAATTTTGCAGGATCCGCTATCCTATGCAGATTGCAGCCGTTCTGGGTCTCGTACCGACCTCCGGAATACTCTTGGTGGCGGAAACGCATTGAGAAGAGACGTGAGTACAACGTCCTCAGGCGAACCCCTGAAACAACTTCGCGGTCTCGACAAGTCTTCTTCCAAGTTTCACGAGCAAGTAAGCGACATACTCTATGGGGAGGAGTATAAGCAATGGGTGCCAGAACTTCAGGGTGATGATTTGGTGGGGTTTGTCGACTATCTGAACCAGGTACGTCACCCTGTCTCACTTGTTCGCTCCCCATACAAGCCATTGTAGACTCTCGATGTCCTCGATCCTGAGAGTCCTGCGTTACGCAAGTGTCTGTATGAGCTCAGATACATATGTGGCGCCAGAATGACGCTGCCAACATCGTATATCCTTTCGCCCTCCCTTCTGATCACCTCTGGTCAACCGATCGCCTCGGGAAGTTCTGGCGATGTGTACAGTGGAACTCTCAAGAATAGTGGATTGAAGGTTTGCGTCAAACGTGTTCGCATGTACCCCGAGAACGGACCGACGGAAACTACAAAAGTGCGTTATCTCATCGCTTTTCCAGTCAGTTGTTGCTGACGAGATACGTAGGTCCTCTACCAGGAGGTCGTGGTGTGGAAACGCTTAGTACACCGAAACATTGTCCCCTTCCTGGGTATCACTTCCACCCCCCTCCAGCTTATCTCAGAATGGATGCCCAATGGGGACCTGGTCGAGTACATCAGGAAGCACCCCAGTGTAGACCGACTTCGTCTTGTGGGTGTTCCTGCTATTGTGCTTGAACCCTGCTTACTCTCCCCGCCAGTTATTTGATGTCGCTGCTGGCCTTTACTTTCTCCACTCCTGTAACGTAGTCCACGGTGATCTCAAAGGGGTATGTGGTTGTTTGAAGCCCCATTTTGACCATCCTGACGCGTATAAAGTCGAATGTCCTTGTGGATGACACGATACGTGCACGGATCACGGATTTTGGCCTTGCTACCGCCACTCAAACCCTGGATTCCATACGAGGCGCGTCGGATGGCGATGACCGTGTCGCAAAATGGATTGCACCAGAGATCCTGAGCGAGAAAGGGACATTTAGCAAAGAAGCGGATGTTTTCTCCTTCGCGATTGTCATGATCGTGGTGCGTTACGAATGCGTTGTTCTCGTTGAGCTTTGGTTCACTGTTGTCCCGTATCACTACAGGTGTTTATCGGCGCAGTTCCATTCAATCACAGTCTACCTGAGGCGTCTGCAGCGGCAATAGTAAGCGGCGAGCGCCCCTCCCGACCAACTCATTCAACTTGCACGGACGAGTTGTGGATATTGATCCAACGCTGTTGGGATCCAAATCCTCACTTGCGCCCGGAAGTTTCGGAGGTGCTGGAACTCCTACTTGTCTCGTGAGTTCTCTCTCATGGGTCATCATGCATTCAATGACCCCACCGCTTTCCCGTGTGTAGGGGTCCCCCTCCCGCAAATCCAGTGGAGCTGGATCCCCCTTCCCTCAACGACACGGTTTCCCCATCTCCCCGTCTCACTCCGCAAAGCTCTTCCTGGAAGGTGAACTACAGCAGTGACCCTATCTTCCCAGAGAGCTATGGCGAGAGCGCTGAGATTGACGTGAGCCAGAATCCAAGGCCGCACGCTAGTTCCATGTCAATGTCGCAGGATCAGCCATCCGACGCAGATCAAAACCGTTCTGGGTCTCATTCCAACCACCGTAATACTCTCGGTGGTAGACACGCGTCGAAAAGAGACATGAGTGACCTAAAGTCCCGTGCGCGCGGGTCACGACAAAACAATCACGTAACATCTCGTATGTTGCTTGTTCAATCCTTCCTTACCTGGTGCCTGACATAGGTGGAGGTTCCGCCCTGGATGTAGGTGGTCGGAATCGAAACCCCTCCCGTGCGTTTATTCGTTTGATTATATCCTCAAGGTTGGTGACATCCCGGACAGGCATGAATCCACCGAACAATGCATCCTGGGATAACCTAGGTCAGTACAGCGAGCTCGGTACGTCCATTTCGTCCACTCCACTGGGATTTCGAGTGGACTTAGCCGAATCTACAGAGACCGATCTATACGACGACTCGGAAGGCAGGGCAGGTTTTTATCTCGATCTGTCGAATGCAGGTGACGAGACTCTTTCAAAGCAAATTCGTGGGTGTCATGCATATCCTTACCTCGAGCTTTTCTGAGTTCTTCGCGGATCAGGCCCAGGTTTACAAACCGGGAGCAAACCCCGCAACCAGCCCTGGATGGATGTCAGTAAAACACTTCCCGAGGGTCAGGAAATACCTTTCTCTCAGCCGCATCAATATAAGGGAAAACTGCAGCCGGAAACAGAACCACAGGCTAAAACATCGGACCCACGAATGGATGGTGTCCGTGACTTGTGAGTTCTCTCTCCCCGGAGATTGTGTGGAGTAACCTCACTGTTTTCTCGCATGTAGAAGCCCCCCTCTTATAGCGCCGGATCCCCCTTCACCCCACGACACCGTTTCCTCATCTCCCTGTTCCACTCCACAAATCCCTTCCCCGAAGGCGAACTACAGCAGTGATACAGCCTCTTCAGAGAACCATGATAGGAGCGCGGGAGTGGATGACAGCCGGGATGCAAGTCCTCACACTAGTTCCCAGGCAGTATTGCGGGATCCTCTATCCGATGCAGATTACAACCGTTCCGGGTCTCATACCGACCTGCAGAACACTCTTGGTGGAGGAAACGCGTCGGGAAGCGACGTGAGTAGAATGTCCTCAGGCGATCCCCTGAAACAACTCCGCGCTCTCGACAAGTCTTCTTCCAATTTTCACGAGCAAGTCGGCGACATACTTCATGGGGAGGAGTATAAGCAATGGGTGCCAGAACTTCAGGGTGATGATTTGGTGGGGTTTGTCGACTGTCTGGACAAGGTACGTCACGGTGTCATGGCACCTGTTCGCTCCCCGCTCAAGCCATCGTAGGCTCTCGTTGTTCTCGATCCTGCCAGTTCCGCCTTCCAGGAGTGTTTGCGCGAACTCAGACATATATGCGGCGATAGGAGGCTACTACCAACATCGTACACTTTATCTTCTCAATTTTTGGATATCGGTCCCTGTCCTTTCGCCTCGGAAGGTTCCGGTGACCTGTACGAAGGGATCCACGATGATTCGATGATTTGCGTCAAAGGCGCTAGGATGTACCAAGAGCACGGCTCGGCGACCCCCATAATGGTGTGTTACCCTGTCGTTTTTGCTGACCACTGTTACTGATGAGACCCGTAGGCCCTCCATCGAGAGGCTGTGGTGTGGAAATGGTTAAAACATAGAAGCATTGTTCCCCTGCTTGGTGTCGTTTCAGGTCCTCTGCGACTTGTCTCAGAATGGATGCCTAGTGGAGTCCTGACGGAACACCTCGCGAAGCACCCTGACGCCGACCGATTCGATCTTGTCTGTGTCCCTGTTGTTGTGTTTGATCCTACGCTTACTCCCGCCATCAGCTGTCTGATGTCGCTGATGGCCTTGCTTATCTCCACTCCTGCAACATAGTTTATGGAAACCTTAAGGGTGTAGGTGGTTTTTCCAACCCATGTTTTACCCTATACTGATATCCGTCCAGTTGAGTATCTTCGTGGATGCCGCTGGTCATGCGCGGATCACGGATTTTGGTTGTTCTGCGGTCACTCAAGGCCCAGATTCGACACAAAGCATCTCGCACGGTCCAGGTCACGCCGTGCAATGGGCTGCACCAGAGATCGCGGGAGTGGATGGAATATACAGCAAGGAAGCGGATGTTTTCTCGTTCGCAATGGTCATGATTGAGGTGCGTTACGAACTGGTTATTTGTGTTGACCATTGGTTTAATGACATCTCATTATCACAGGTATTTACCGGCGCTGCCCCGTTCGGCGATCGCACACCTCAAAAGGCCATGGAGGCAATAGTGAATGGCGAGCGCCCGCCTCGACCGACCCATTCAGCTTTCACAGACAAACTGTGGATACTGATGCAGCGCTGTTGGCACCAGGACCCTCGCATGCGCCCACGTGCTTTGGAGCTGTTAGCGGACATACGTGGTTCATGGGTTTTCCCTTTTTGACCACCATGCATTGTTGACCTCACTTGTTTCTTGTGTGTAGATGCAAAAGAGGCCGCGAAAAAGGCGAAAGGGACTAATAAGCTCGGGGAGAGGCCTGAGGTATGTTGTAGCTTCCTCGGCTTCCGACATGATGCCAGTCTGATTTCACCACAGAGAGAAAGGAGAGAGGCAAAAGGGGCTCGGGAACCTGAGAGGAGTGAGGTACGCTGTGATCCCTCTCTTCTGGTGCAAGTGAATTCCAACGCTATCACAGATGGGGAATCTGCAACTTGAAGGGGAGACTCGCAGAAAGGGGCCGCCTGATCAGTCCCAAGCTAGTGGTCCCACCCCCACATCCCGACCTCCGGAACCCATCCTTCCCATGAGCCCACAAAGGACTCCGAGTGGCCCTCGGCCAGAGGAGCTCGAAAATGGTGCGTATTGTCCTTCATATTGTGACTCCCTGATTATGAGTTGGGATAGAATGCTGCTCCTGCACCCGGCACTCCATTTCTTTCTCCTTGTCCCCATCTGGAACGGTGAGGTTTACTCTTCCATCACCTTTTTCAATCTTTTCGTGAAAAACGGCGGGGAAAAGATAAAGTATGTACTTATATAAGTTATGTTGTAAATCCATTAAAGTTGGGTCCGAAGGGCAACAGAAGAGTGGGTGACTATCTGTACCACCATTGGAATTCGAGCTTCCGAAATTTAACACACTATACTCGTGGGTTGAGCACCGTCATCCTGAGCTAACTTTCAAGGTGGCCATTCAAAGCGGCTTCGCACAAGTGGGTCGGCAAATTGTTACATCGGAACACATGACGCCCCTTCGATGCGCAACCAACCGTGGCAAATGCGACAAACAGTGTCGCATGCCGCATGGGATAGGAAAAATGCCTCATCTTCAGATCAAGGGTAAAGCACTCGCTTAATAGAAACAACAGGGCATAAGCCTCAGATGTTTCATTCGTGTTTTTTGTTTTCTCAGCGTGATCAGATTTTGAACGATGCCTACGATACACGGCAGTTGAACCGGACCTGACGGAACTTAAAATGGTGTAGGCACCGAGGAATAACAATGGCGAACAAATGCGCGGATCCTTTGATGCCACATGTGATTCTCGTTTGGGTGTTATAGTTCAGGGGTCCAGAAACTTTGTACTTAAGCAAATTAACTTCTATCCGCATGAATTCATCTCTCCTATGGAGGCAACACCCATGAACGAGGACGAAGTCAAGATGATCAGTCGTCCCTGTGAGGATACTAACCAGACCTCCATCGACGTGATACACAAGGTAGTACATATCTCCTCTTATTTACCATCTCTTACGAGTTTCACCGCTCACAACCCCAGTCGAAAGCGTCCCCCCTGTCTTCCCCCAGTTCCCCTACCCTGCAACAACTCTGTTGCCTCGACAAGTCTTCGTCCGACTTTGAAGACAAACTCATCAGCATACTCTACGGGGAGGACTGCAGGAAATGTGTGCGAAACCTCCAGCCTGGCGATGATTTAGGGTGGCTGGTCGACTATCTAGATGAGGTACGTTGCCGTTTACCCCTTTCCAACTCTCCGCTCAAGCCAGCGTAGGCTTTCGATTGTCTCAATCCTTCCAGTTACGCTTCCAAGAAGTGTCTACACGAACTCAGAAGGCTATGCGGCAACCGGATGATACTCCCGACGTCATGCACTATTCCATCAAACCTTCTCGAAATCCATCCCAACCCATTCGCTGCAGGAGGTTTTGGTGATACATTCCATGGGGCCATCGGCAGCTCAAAGGTTTGCATCAAACGTACGCGAATCTTTGATCCTGATGAGTTACGGAAGGTTACCGTGGTGCGATTTTTGATGCTGTCGCTTTCCCTATTCACCATCACTGGCGAAAGCCACAGATCTTCTGCAAAGAGGTGGTAATCTTGGCACGCCTTACACACGAGAATATTGTACCCCTCCTCGGTGTCACTATCAATCCACCACAGCTCATTTCGAATTGGATGGCTGGTGGGCAGCTGCCGGGGTACATCGAAAAACATCCCAGTGCAGACATACTTAGACTCGTGTGTGTCCCTCCCCTTATGTTTATCCCATCTTCACTCACGTTACCAGTTTTCTGATGTTGCTGCGGGCCTCGAGTACCTCCACTCTCGCAACGTGTTTCATGGAGATCTGAAAGGGGTACGTTGTTCCGATTCTCCTTCCACCACTGCAATAACATTCGGTTAGCAAAACGTCCTTGTGGACGACTCTGGCCATGCACACGTCGCCGATTTTGGCCTCTCTGCTGTCCTTCGAAACATGGATTCCGTGCAGGTCATCTCTCAGCATGGATGCTTCTCGCGATGGACCGCGCCAGAAGTCCTGAAGGGAGGGTGGCCCACCAGGGAAACGGATGTTTTCTCTTTCGCGATGCTCATGGTTGAAGTACGTCACGGACGATCTGCTGTTTATCCAGGTCTGGCTTACTGTCTCTGCGTTTCAATACAGATATTCACCGGGGCAGTTCCGTTCGCTGATCGTTCGGCTCTCTTGGCCATGCTGGCTTTGACGAGAGGCGAGCGTCCACCACGGCCGACGCACCCGGCCCTCACAGAAGATTTGTGGGAGTCGATGCAACAGAGTTGGAATGATGACCCTTGCTTGCGCCCGAAAATTTCAGAGGTCTTGAAAGTGCCCCATTAGAAGCCCGGCGGATCACCAGACTTGGAGGTTGACACGAGGATGAAGTCGGTGAGTACCAACCGTAGATGGGCCGCAATCCGGATATTATATCGATCCTTGACTCTCTCGGTCAGTTGAAGAGATTTCATCGTTTATCCCGTTATGAGCCTGCAACGTATGAGGACGCTGTGGAGTATGGAGTCGAGGTAATGGACACACCGTTTGGATGGCCTGTGGTAATTGTATTGTTCATGGGCTGGAATTTTGATTATTCATAGGATCTTGGCGTTTACGCTGGTGATCACGAATCGAAACTCCGATTCCTGATTTCATCGGCCCAAGCTGTCTTCTTGCGTCTACCATCTACCCCGGACGTATGAAACCCTTACGAGGGAAGCGAGTGTGGCCGGAGGGAAACAGGATAAGAATAAAGCATGTGCCAAGGAGGCTTTTGCGAGTTGGAAATGTGTGCCTGTGTGGAAAAAAAAGGTCATCCGGGCTCACGGATTCCGAGTCGAAGGAGCATAGGCCGGTTCCCCCCGTTTTTCCGGTAGAACGGTTACGCGGTATGTGTATGTGGGTGCAAGCGTTTCTGGAACGAACTGCATCCCAAGAGATCTAGGGCAACGTTGGGTGGGACGGCCAGCGGTGACTATCGGATGGTTCTGTCGTGTCATCGGGGCTAGGTGACTTCTCCATCCGCCTTCACCATCGTCCCGTACTATCTCTCAGTCCTTTCTGTCGATATTGGGGCCCGCTGCCTCCGAAAAGACACGGAATCGCATGATGTCTGCGCATTCATCAGGGTTTAATGTACATCTCCCACTGTGGGGGGTCCGTGACACGCGTGAAGCCTTGCCTCGCCGGCTGTCGGGGGAGAAACTGGTACCTCATGCAGGTCATCGTGCGACCTGCACCTAGGTTCCTTGCGGATTCTGATGGCCAGGAGGTGACAAATTCAGCTGTCAAACCATCGTTCTCGATGGAATAGATATGTTCCCTTGTCCAATGCAAAACGGCAAGCAAGAAGTCGAGCGATTTCAGATGCTATGATGCATTGATGTACGTGAGAAGATGTATGTGGAGACCGATGACAGGGAGCTTGGCTGTGAGACGGAGGTTGACGCAAGCGTCTGAAGCATCTATCGACCAAAGTTCATTCTTCAAACGGACGCTCGAGGTAGACCCCGTCGTTGGTGGACTCGGAGTGCTCGGCGTGACGAAGCAGATTAATTCTGGAACCACGATAGAGAAACTCGAAGCTCACGGGACACGGAAGACGGTGGTGCTCACTACTTCAACTTCATCACGCAAGCGGGGAACATCCGTACCCGCTAGGAGCCCCTCGTATTTAAATCGTTCATAAGACTTCGTGCAGTACGTGTGTGCATCCCTAATCGAATTGACGGACCTCCTATTCGTTGAGGTTTAGTCACTGGGCAAAGCGTTGGCAAGTTCATCGAGAGGCGTAGTGTGCAGCGGCGGAGGACGACAGCTACTATGGGCTTCGGTATGTCACACAACAGTCGGCGACCGGGGAACCATCCCATAATAGTAGTCCATGCATATATGCGTGCCGTACAGGCCCGTTGATTTCCAGTAAGGAGTAACGCGTAAAGGGTTCTACAGCGTGTCAAAAGGTTATGATCGTCATCCCACGTGGGAATATATCGGACCGAGAGGTAGTACGCCCGTTCCGGGGAGAATGACGCCCAAGCCAAATCCACGGTTGTTCCATAAATTTGGTGTGTGTATATCGTATGATTATTGGTCAAGACGAGAATGGGTCAGGATTCGTGTTCTTCATGGAGGGTCGCGGTCTGGAGCGGTCCATACGAGGATACAACAGGCCCAGGTGTGAGGACAGATCGGAAGAGATTGTGATACCTGGGAGGGGAATCCGTGCAGGTTGAGCGTGGCGGCGGGGAAGGGAGAGACGCCACCACTGATATTAACTGGAAGAATGGAAAACGTCACTGACGTTACATGTGACAAACGAACAGATCTGAGTCGGCGGAGGTGATTCTGCACGATTGGACCCTACTATGTGCGTGTTCGCTCGATACAGTCCAACAGGCCTCCCAGGTGTACCATTCCACGGACCTGGTAGGGTTTGAGTGTCTCATGTCCAACGATCCTCCAGGGAGCTCTGTCCCGACGTTCATCGACACCCAACCGAACGTGGAATCAAAGACATATTTCTCCGGTAGAAGCGGTCTCTTCGCAGCAGGTGAATTCCGATTGGCGCAGGTGGTCCCGCCATAGATCCGACCCCACAAACTCGATAAGAAGTGTCGCGCCAGACACGGGACTCCATTGACTCCCATAGACAGCGAGAAAGTCATAGGTCTTCGGGACTCTTTGAGGGCAGAACGGAGATTGTGACCTGGTGGTGGGACGGTGGACGGCTTAGTGGGGTCGAACTAGACGACGACTCTCCATCAGGCCTCAGGTTCGCGGCAAGGCTCCGGTGAGGAGAGATTGTCTCTCGCGACGGTGGATGCGGCGAACAGCCTGTTGGCGCTAATCAACTCCGGAACGCTCACGTTCACCGCCCGCATCTGGAAAAACCTACGCGACTAAGCGACACTATTCGATACTACGCGAGACTATGCGGGATTAGCCATCACTATCCCAGCGCCTCCTGATCGCCTACTTCATCCCGAACTGATTTCGGCGTTGGCCGTGAGTACCTTGAGTGCTGAACATTGTCACTCCCTTCGCGGTTGGATCATAGAACTTTTGTTTTCTGCTTAACGAGTGCTAGAGAATAAATTACATGTAAAGTGGTTAAAATAAAATACAGTGCACTTCTCGAGTACGCTATTTCGCAATAACTGACCGGGAAGTTTGCGATCTATTCATGGAGGGATGGTGAACCACAGGATGCCCAAGTGAGATCCCCGGCAGTAATTCTCCCAGAGTCAGGGTCCGGATAGGCGGGCCTGGTGGGTGCACGTCAGTGCTCAGCGCTTCGTGACAGGGGTCCTGGTTCTCGTTACTGATATCCACCATCTCGTTATCGGGATCCAGGTTATTATTCGAAGATTCCGATGTAGGAGGGGCATATTGGGGCCGTCGAAAAACCAGATCGCGAACGGACCAGCCACGGGGTCACAAGTGAGCCTCAAATGGTTCGTAAAGCTACCTGGGAAGGAATATTGCCCGCACCCAGGGCAGATGCCCTTTGTTGGCGGGTACATATATCTACGATAATCTGCGGGAAACGTGCTGGGAGAAGGAGTTAGCGCTAATGGATCAAATGATTCCGGAGTGGTTTTCTGGACCCTGGCCCGTGCGAGTGCCTTATAGCCGGGTGCAGAGGCCGCGTTGACCGCTTACCCTTCCACTCTTCTCCCACATACCACCAAGGCGACCACCCCCCAAACAAACCTCGCCAAACCCCGCCAAGCCCGTCGGACGAGTCAAGGTCAACGGGCAAAGTAGTTCTGCCACCACCAGGGGTGCTGGTAACAGTGAGCGCGTGGTTACACGGATGGCATAGAACACCGGATTACACGCGGTTCGTTAGTGGCTTCACGGCTTCTGTGGTAAAGCGACTCACAACATCCAGGTGGCACCACTTCACCCTTACGGGGCAGACGGCCTCCCTTCCGGGAAGCGGCTTACTGCAGAGGTATGGGCCCCCACCAGTTACTCAAACCGTTCACAATGCAGGAAGCACTAATCAAGCTCCCCACGGCTGCTGGGATAACCGTGGACGATGGCGCTGCTGCAAGCTAGAGTGGGGATAATAACGATGGCGAAGCGGCCGTGATCAAGTCAATAACAAACACCAAGTCCCCAACTCTCATATTTCGTAGAGTGGAAAATGTGTCGAACGCATCACCAGAGAGGTACGTTAAACTGCCATGTTTAACTGGATGTTGTTGCTAGGCCCGCCAGGAATGGCCAAGGCAGTTCTTGTCCTCGAGGTGCATCGGAAGAGAGTCCAAAGGTACTCGGAAATGCATCGATTACAATCGCCTGGGTTCGGTTCGGATGACGAGATGCTCGGACTCCAGATTATCCTCCTCGTGTTGCCGTCCTTCTTCCAGCTGCCGCCCGCAACAGTGGATACGACCTCGTGACACAATGCGTTGTGAGTGTTCGAAACGAGTTTTTGCGATTGCGTGTGTCTCGAAATCTCACCATCATCCACCACAGTTATTGACCAAGGTGACCGAAGTGGACGATTCTGTCGGGAATTTCAATACCGACGCACAAGCGATCACGACACCGTCATTGGGTAAATCAATTGCGCATTTGTGAGCTGCCAAGCACACGGTTTCTGATATGTGGACTAGGATTTTCTCACATAAAACACAGTCTAGGGCATACCGGGTCACAAACTTGAAGGAAAAGTCCCCGGAGCAGGTAAAATCTTCTCCCAGGTTATCAGGTTCCAACGCTGACAAGGCCACGGCCGCAGCCTATGGCGGTTTGCAGTAAATTTGGCGCGGCGGGGTTTTCTGATAACTTTGAAGGATATAGATCTCATGCCGGTTTTGTGGTCACACGATCCTCAGAAAATACATATCTACACAGTAGTATTTTGTATATACGACCCACCCCCACTCCAAATACATTGATTTATGGATTACTCCGTGCCTGAAAACAGAGAGCTAATCGCGTCTATGTGTGATCAAATGAGTGTATATGCGGGGTCTATCCTGCTTCTAATGGCTCGTTATTCGGGGACTATCCCCTCACTAACCGAACTTCTACGGTACTATTGCATAGTAGGACTGCTATGCGCCAACTATACGATATTTCCGCATAGACCCGGTTAGCACCCGGTTAGCATCAAATAGTCTCGCGTAGTCGCGTAGGTTTTTCCAGATGCGAAGGTCAACCCACCCCAGGACCCCCTCGAACCCCTCCATCTAAAGCCTCCAGTCGTTTTTACAGCAGCCAAAGGTGTGTCAGGCCTGGGGTTCGGTACGTTTGACGGTGCGCTCTCGCATTCACGGACCAACCGGCGCACCGGGTCTGTGACATTTCACCTATACAGTCCCCTCGTGGATCGAGTCAGGCTTCCGGCGCATATAATTACCGGCGGCCCTTCCTATTCCTCGCATTTTCCTGCCGCTCACTGCCCCGGCGGGTTGCCATTCCTCGCGCCCTCACCCGATCCCCGATCCTTCAAGATTCAAGATTCAAGCTCCAAGTCCCACTTCCTGGAAGCATCTACGCGAACTAGGAAACCTACGTGGCACCAGGCCGATACTTCCGACACCATGGGATTTTGACCGGTTCAAACATTTGCATCACCGTTTACAGAGGCGTCGTCAGGATGAACTACATCTACCGAAGTGCAATTTTTCTGCCTCGTCGCGTCCCCCGCTCGCCATCGCTGATGAAACCCATAGCTGTCAAGAGGAGGTAATCTGGACCCACCTGAAACGCGAACATCCTACCACTCCTTGGTGTCACTATCACTCCCCCCTAGTTCGTTTCGAATTGGATATCTGGTGGGGACCCGCCGCCGGGATGCATCAGTAAGCGTCGAGACGCACCGACTTATCTCCCTCCCGTTTTGTTTGTCCTGCGCTCACCCCCGTTATCAGCCACACGGTGTTGTTATGGGCCTCGAACGCCTCTACCCCTGGAACGCGGTCACGGAGATCTGAAAGGAGGGCATGATTCGAAATCTCGGTTCGTCACTGTCAAGTTCTCCGACGCTCATCCTGGCGATCACGCATTTGTTAACTGGATCGCTCCCCCCCTTATGCAATGGAAATCCACTCTGAAGGTGGTTGATCAGCAGTACCCTCACCACGCACGAGCGTATCCCCGTGTTTGAAGGCAAAGGTCAATGCAGGTCGGTTAGGACTAGTATTCTTTTCATTCAAGGTCCAATCTCTGATGATCAAACGCTTACTGTAGCTGAGGGACACCACTATGTGATTAATCTGCATGCATGATCAGAACATGGTCCACGGAAACCTCAGGGGGGTACGTATTTGAATCCCGTGGCTATCGTGTATCACCGTCGCTTACCCGACCCCAAGCTTAACATCTTGATCAACGACGAGGACCGCGCCTGTTTAGCGTACCCTGCTCCCAGGATAATCTCGGATAACTGAAACAATGCAACCATGCCTAAGGGTCTAGCAAAGCCCAACGGAAGAGCATAGAGTTCTTCGTGCCACGAGGGTTTGGGTTGAACGAGAGCCGTCCGACCAGGGAATTGGATTACTGTACATTAGGGATGATGTATGAAGTTCTCGTCGGTTACGATGCCGTTTTCCGAGTATTCAGCTATTGCCGTTTATACACCTCACGAGACCACAGAGTGCGGAAAGAGCGTTTTTTTTATGCGGAAGGAGCGTGGTTCACAGATTACATATGGTGGATATTGGAACGTTGCTGGAACCCTCGGCCCAGCAATCGGATAACTGCCGATGCCGTACTCCTGGCTGTCGTACGCCCCCATTCAAACCATCTTCTGATGTGGACCGTGACGGACCCGAAGGTGGTGCGACAAACACTGATGTATAGTTGAGCGGCACAGGGAGCAGTTCATGTATGTCTTCATCTCGTTCCAGGTTCATCTCTAATCATCTTTGTGCTGCTGTGGGACCGTCAATCGCACGTAGTCATATGACAGACTCCTGAAATGAATATGTGATTTATTGGTGCGTGGTGTCTAGGAAAGGTTCGAAATTGCTACAAACAGCGTGCACTAGCCGCCGGCTCTTCAATTTCTCCGAGGTACCGGCCAATGGGGACGAGGAGCATGGAGTGTGGACGGAAGGAGACAGTCTGTGCGGCGCGGTTGGCACGTTCAAGATGGTCATCCTTGACGATGATCTTTATGAGGGGGTACTTAAAACCTACCACGCCGGCTGACACAGCGCATACCCCCATTTTCGCGGGAGATGGTACAACCTCCGTCTCCGTCTCAAAGGGGAACCCAAGAGTCCGTCACCATCCAGTCCGAACCGCAATGGTGCGTCGACCATGTTTGATGATGGCCCGAGAGCATAGACGATAACCTTTGGCCAGTCTACACTCTAGCCCCAAAGAAATCCCCAACCCACCGAGGACCGACGACTCACGCGCCGACTTCTTTGCTGCCTACAGGAAGGGATACGAGGAGTTTGACAGGGAATACGGGAAGAAATATGACGAAGATCTCAACACTACTCTCGTCTTCGTGAGTCGTCTCATTTTCGTCCTGGTCACCAAGAACCGAACTCAGATGTATCCAGGCTGGTCTGTTCTCCGCAGTCAGTACAACGTTCGTTGCCAGTGTCCAAACGGAGCTTCAACAGGATCCGAACGAGATGACCGCCATTTACATGCAAATCCTCATTCACACCATGAACAACACCCTCTTCCCCGATGCAGACCCCAGTTCTGCCACCTGGACCGGTCCCCCTCGAGAGATTGTGATTGTCCAGTCATTGCTCTACGCAACTCTCGCGATCTCACTCTTAGCCGCGTTTCTCGCGATGCTGGGAAAGCAGTGGGTCAACCGTTATCTCAGGAACTGCGATGGCTCTACCGCAGAAAAGGGTCGGGACAGGCAGCGAAAATTAGACGGACACGAGAAGTGGCATTTCTACGTCGCCATCGAGTGCCTTCCGATGATGCTCCAAGTCGCCGTGCTCTTGTTCGGGTGCGCCCTGTCGGTATATCTCTGGACCATCAGCCGACCCGTCGCCTGGATCATCCTCTCCTTCACGCTCGCCGGGGCTATCGCATATGTTTTCTGCACCATCGCTGCGACGGCCTACTACAACTGCCCCTACCAGACCCCACCTTCCATCGCCATTCGAACCCTCGCAAGATACCTCGCAAGATACCTGGAACATAGTCGCTCCCCCTTTGCCCGTTTAATGCGGGATCGTATGGGACGCCTTGCCCGGGTCTACTCCCGCTCCGTGAGGAACCTCAGATGGAAGCTCAAACGTCTCCGTCCCCGACTTCATCGTACCCTATGGGAGATTGGTTGGATTTCGGATCCACTGGAAGGAATGGATCTGATACCACTCGCGGCCGTGGGACCACCCTTGTACTTCGAGGAGAGCCGCATTGACTGGGAATACCATATGGTAGATGCACGTTGCATCTCTTGGATGCTCAACTTCACCGCTGATAGCGACGTGGTCTTCTACGGCGCCCGGCTTGCCGCCGACACAGTCTGGCACCCCAAGATCGCAGACACCCTCTCACCACGCGTTCTTGTGAAACCTTTTATCGAGTGTCTATCGCATGGACGAGTCATTCCTGGGAAGTTAGAGCACGCAAACGTGATCGCGATGGGCCTGGCACCGATTCTCAGCATCCAACTCTGCATGGAGCCCGAGAGAGAGGACCTCCAGGAGCTCACCAAGGAAATTCACCACTACGCCAGTTGTGTACCTCGATCCGAACCCACATCCTCGCCGGGCATAGACATCCTCAGAATCGCTTCGGAGACCCCGGACCAAGCGTGGCTTCGCAAATGGGATATCTCCTCCCACATACCCGACGATTTACCCACGGAACGTAAGCTCTGCTTGAGCATGGTGATTCTCCAGACCATCTGGCGGTGGAGACAGATCCCGAACGCTCCGGCGATATTCGACCTTGGGGCGATGGATTTATTCTGCAGGGGATTGATGGCGAACGGCGATCATAGTCACCCAACCCTCAAAATACACTGTTTGCTCATCATGGCCATTTCCCTGGGACACCGAGTGGGTGGTATTGATAACTTGTTTGTCCCCAATAGCGAGTATGTCACTTCTCTATTCTTTCCATTAACTTCACTAATCAAGTGGTAGTCGTGCGTTGCGGGAAGCAATCGACCTTTTCCATCAGCAAATTCTGGGATCCACCAGGGAGGCCCGGAACGACGGCCAACACGCCCTAACTTCGGTGCTATCTGGATTGGTTCATATTGGCCCGATTCAAGTCGTGGGCATGGGAGACATGGGCACGGGAGACATGGGCACAGGAGACATGGGTTTTTCGTGGATCACCGCAATCCTCGATTCCAGATACCCGGAGGACGAACGCTATCGGATGGCTGGCCACGTGATGCAACTGCTTGGGAAGCAACTCGACTTCGATGGCCCGGGGCGAATCTCCCATTTGAACGACACTTGGGTGGATCCGCTCGTGCGCTTCTTATCGTTGTGCGAGAAGTTCCATGCCACGGATTCCCCACCACTCTCACCACACCCAGAGTCTATTGCCCTCCGCATCCTATCGATCAGTCCAGGGTCGGCTCATTTTGACGCAACGATTTTACCAATCCTCACGTCTACACTACTCCCAACCCACCCCCTCCAATCGCGCGGCCTGGCTCTGAAGATCTTCCGTATGTTCGGGTCCAGGTGGTTCTCCCCACAGATGGAGACTGTCTCAGATGAGGACATCGAGAAGCTTCTCCAAGCAGTAGGTGATCCGTTCCAACTCACGTCGGACCCACCCCCCCAGGAGGGGACTCCCGTGGGTACGGCCGATCACGACTCCATGATAGCCACGGCTGTCCTGATCGAATTTGCGTCGTCGAACCGGTGGAAGCAGCACCTCCGTCACTCGAACTTCGCCTCCTGCGAAGAGATTTTATCTACAGAGGAGGGCATCTATGCCCTCAAACGGGTGCTGGACATGGTAGCCGACGGATGGTTGCGGGTTCCCCGCGAACTTGCGAAGATCACCACAGCCACCGAGCGCCTTAGGGAGCTTCAGTGTTCGAACACAGTTGAAGCTGTAATCACGTGGACCCAGGACAGGGGCATTGGAAGCCCAGAAGATCGCGAGGCTTGGAGGTTGATACAACCTGAAGTCTAGGTA
>Ga0307513_10001854_pt1 | contig 30004 bp, 16 predicted proteins | sample 15_EM_MG_FD_202174 | JGI IMG/M metagenome (GOLD analysis project Ga0307513, IMG submission 202174) | Populus trichocarpa ectomycorrhiza microbial communities from riparian zone in the Pacific Northwest, United States - 15_EM | ecosystem: Host-associated > Plants > Roots > Unclassified | place... | reverse complement strand
TTGACGACGCCATGACCGTGACGGATGATCAGGCTGTCACACATGGGTTAGCTAGTAGTAATATTGGCACTGCGAATCTTGCTTCTGTTACACCGGTATTTACTTCTTCGAGTCATCCGACCGCACCCGCCCCTATGGATCTCTCAGCCATATCGGCCCAACCCGCACCAGGAATGAGACGTGACCGGAATGTTTGTTCTCGTTGTGGGGGCCGTGGGCACTGGTCCGCATCATGTGGGACGAAGCCAGACTGGCGTGCAGGGGATCCTGTGAGTGGAGTTCGTGGTCGTGGCAGTGGTGGTCGTGGGCCGAGAACCTTCCGTGGGCGCTTCCGGCCCGGCCAAGGTGGTTTGCATGTAATTGAGGACTCTATGGACGATGGAGCCGCTGAGAATAACGATGCCTATTCCTCCAATGATGGTACTGGAGGATTACAGGTCCTGTCAAAAAACTGAGTTGGGCTACACCTGAGTGCAGTGTGGTCCCGGAGGAGAGATTGGTATCAATGAAATGTGGGCATGATAGTTTGGGTTTTCTCCACTATACAAGTAGTGTTGATGCTAGTAATTTGCTACGTTTCAATTTACCTATTATTTCCTCTCGTCGCTCAGCCTATGTGTTATATGATTGTGGTGCGAGTCATAAGTTTGTGCGAAATGAATTTCTTAATGACTTGCGAAAGGAGGGGTTAAGTATACAAACCCGAAGGCGAGGTTGGATGGTAATTACTACAGCTAATTCGGAACAACGAATCCCACGGTTTGAGTCTTTGCTTGAGATCGATATGGATGGATATGTGTATAAGGGATGGTTTATTCATTTCGAGTTATTGCGCTATGACATTATCTTGGGAAAGGACTGGATGGCTACGACACAACATACAATCGATCATGAGAAAAATATCCTATACCTTGGATATTCAGATGGTAGATGGCAGCATTCTGTTATAGGATTACCTGCCAGGGTGAGTCGGGCTCAAGGGAGTGATTTTGAACAGGTTAAAGAGTTGAAGGTTTTAGAACAAGGTAAACGAGTACAGCAGACGGAGGTAGCAGCTATAGGAGATCAATTGAATAGGGAAATCGCGGTCTTACGGAAACGATATGAGCGAGTATTTCAGGAGCCTGCCGGCTTACCGCCCGACCATCTTAGTTCTGGGTTTCGGATTAGGTTGAAGCCAGATGCCAGCCCACCCTACCGTTCACCTTACCGGTTAACGATAAAGGAAAAAGAGTCCTATGAACGGACAATTCAGCAATTACTTGCAAAGAGGCATATTCGTCGCTCGGTCTCTCCCTATGCTGCACCGGTTATGTTTGTGCCAAAGGCCGGGGGTCTACAGGGTGACCTCAGGATGGTTATTGATTATAGGGCACTCAACAGGCAAACAATAAAGGACAGGTATCCTCTTCCATATGGTGAGGAGCTGATAGACCGCCTTCAGGGGGCAAAGGTGTTTTCCAAGCTTGACTTCTGGTCGGGGTTCCATCAGCACAGGATGGCCCCTCAGGATATCGAGAAGACCGCCTTCGTAGGACCCGATGGACTTTATGAATGGCTTGTGATGCCTTTTGGTCTTGCGAATGCCCCATCTGAGTTCATGAGAGTCATGTCACATCTATTAAGAGAGCATATTCAAGCGGGCTACTGTGTGGTATTTATTGATGATATTTTGGTATATTCTAAGAATTCCTTACATCATATTTCTCATCTCAAAAAGGTTCTTGACACTGTTCAAAGGGCAGGTTATCGTTTGCGTCCAGACAAGTGCCACCTGGGTAGAAAAACTATTGAGTTCCTTGGGTTTTCAGTGGATGGAAGCGGTGTTCAGATGCTGAGTCAGAAGGTCGAATCTATATGTGACTGGCCCTTGCCTCTATCGCCTAAGGAGATGAGGTCCTTTGTCGGTCTTGCTGGTGTTTACCGCAAGTTTATTCCGCGCTTTGCACAAATAGCTCTTCCTCTGTTGGAATTAATTCCCCAATCGAATAATGGCTACTCTGAGAGTCTTGCTGATCCCAAGGTTGAAGCCGCGGTTCAAAATTCAATTGCGGTTATCAAGCGGGTTATCACCAGTGCTCCAGCTTTAGCACTTCCAGAGAAGGGAAACAATGAGTTTCTGGTTCGAACCGATGCATCTGGGTTTGCGATTGGAGCCACATTACGCCAGATGCAGTGGAACTCAGAAACACAGACAGGTTCTAAGGATTCGGTACTTGCCTACTTTTCCCGTAAGCTATCAGGACCAGAAACACGATACTCGACCTATGACCAAGAGCTTCTTGCGGTAAAGGATGCCATTGAGCATTGGAGATATTATCTTCATGGATCTCATTTTAAGGTCCAAACGGACCACTCTTCCTTGCGACATGTCTTGCGTCAGCCAAAGCTGAGTTCGAGGCAAATGCGTATTTTGGAGCGATTACAGGAGTATGATTTTGATATCGAGTACTTGCCCGGAGCACAGAATTATATACAAGATGCGTTAAGCCGAAGAGCAGATTATAGAGATCCGCCCATCCAGAGTCCCAGGGTTGTGGAGGCTCTCCTGCGGGATCGCCCCATGCCTAAATTACCAGAGAGTGGAACTGTTATGCATGCTGGAAGTGGTAGACGTATTGATGATAGTAGGGGAGACAAGAATGTGGATGTGGATTTGTTTACGCTTATGACTGTGAATGCTGATTCATGGCTGCAGGAGGTACGAGATGGATACAAGGAGGACAAGTACTTTGCCGAGGTCATACAGCCTGGAGAAGAGCAGAACAAGGGTAATATTAACGAAATCCGGAAGTGGAAGGCCCGCCGAAATCACTACACGGTTGGCACAGATGCTTTGCTTACCCATGTCAAGTCAGGGACTCTATGTATACCTAATAGTGGTGAGCTGAGACAGCGGCTGTTGCAAGAGGCACATGATACTCCAGTTGGTGGCCACTTTGGCATATTGAGGACAGCATCAGCACTTTCCAGACGGTTCTTTTGGCCCCGGCTATACCAGGATGTTAAGCAGTATGTCCGCGGGTGCGCCAGCTGCCACAGATCCAAAGCATCTAATCAGAAACCCTACGGCCTTTTGCAGCCTTTAGAAGTTCCAGCTGAGCGATGGAAGAGGATAAATATCGATTTTATTGTTAAACTTCCAGTTTGCTCGTCAGGAAATGATACAATAATAACATTTATTGACGGGTTAACGAAACGTGCCCATTGGATTGCTACTGTGGAAAAGTCTTTATCGGCGGAACGCTTTGCTGAAATATTCGTTGACTTCTACTTCCGGCTTCATGGGTTGCCAACTGACATAGTTTCTGATCGGGATGTTCGCTTTACTTCCGATTGGTGGCGTCACTTGACTAAGATCTGGCAAACAAAGTTGAAGATGTCGACCTCATTTCATCCACAAACTGATGGTCAGGCAGAAAAGGCAAACTCCATTGTGGAACGCTATCTACGTTCCTTCGTACAAACTCGGCCACAAGAGTGGGACCGCCTTTTATCCCTGGCAGAGTTTAGCTATAATGCACATCGTCACCCGTCAACAGGACTAGCACCGTTTGAGGCAGATTTGGGATATATACCCCGGTTGCCAATGGATATTATTGCTGAAGGCAGGCCATCACGGCCGGAGCACCATGGGGCAACAAGCTTTGCTACAACAATGGCAGATATCTTGTATCAGCTTCAAGAGGCACTGGGAAATGTACAGTCTCAGCAAAGAAAGGAAGCTAACAAGAAACGGCAGCCCCATACCTTTCAGACTGGTGATAAAGTTCTTATTAATACCAGAAACCTACCTGTCACATATGGGAATACGGTACCAGAGCAAGAAGACTACGATGGGCCTGAGTACGGTTTACGCAGAGTTTTTCAGCAAAGATTTATCGGCGAATTCACCTTGGGGGAGCAGCGTGGGGCAAATGCATTTGAGATAGCAGACCTACCATCAAACTCACGAATGGCTGAGACATTCAATGTTGATCAACTAAGACCTTCACAAATTGATCACTCACGCTCACAGCCCAAGCCTCCCCCGGTTCGTGTAATATCACATCCTGGATCACCGCCAACTGTGGAGTATGAGGTTGAGAAGATACTTGAGTGGAGACAAGATGACAAGGGGAAAGCAGAATTTCTTGTCAAGTGGGTCGGACTTGATGCAGAGAATGACCTCACCTGGGAGAAGCAGAATGCGTTCACGGGGGCTAGGGAGGCACTTTCTGACTTTATCTCGCTCCCTCAGAATGCCGAACTTGCCCATATTCTGCGCTGGCCACGCAAGGCTACTACTCACGACAAGGCTCCTTCTATCCGTGCGCGAAAGGAACGAATAAAGGGAAAGTCACCCAGCCGACGCAGTTCTCGTATTCAGTCAATGAAGGCCATTGTTCCTTAGATGCCCACCCCTGGTAGGTACAATGTAGATGCCAAACTACAGCAGTTGACTACTACTTTAACAAATATATGTATATCTTTCTGAACTTTAATTTGGATTTTTCTTTTTTTAAGCGGGAGGTGGATGTAGGGTTAGCATCATGTAGGGTAAGGGTAATCAGTGTAACTTAGTACTAGTATAGGTAGCCTCGCCCAAACAACCGGGGAATCCATCCGAATCCACCATCACTCCCCGGTGATGGTTTGGCGGGTTCAAGAAAATCCTCACTAGAATCATTTGCCAGCTATTTTTTTTACGGGTAGACTATTCGAACATTCGCTAACTCCTAGTCCCCACCCCATAGAGATTCTGTCCCTGCCAAGGAAGTGGAGATTTCAATTCAGAACTTGGATTTTCCGAGTATGAAAATAGCTGCCAAATGACCCTACCTACACCAACCTACCTTCGCCGGATAATACGGTACTTGGGACCCTGTTACTTGGAGTTGAGCTGTGGTGAGTAAGTAAATTTTCGCACTAATGTAGGCTACGGTATATAATGCTACACGCACATAGTGAATTAAAGCAAGCACTATCCAGTGAGTTCTCAAAGGCAAGGTTTCCTCAGCGGGGGTCTCTAGTACGCATGCCATGAAACTGAAAAGTAACGGCTAAGATTAATTAATTAAGGGTCCGCTTATCTTGATGGCCGTCAACTTGAGTAGTGGCTGGGTGTGGTACTGGCTGTCAAGGCGGGCTGGTTTGAGCTGTGCAAGCGGCAGATGCCCCCCATAGCATGCTGTCAGATATCTGGTTGAATTTACAAACTCACCTCTAAGGCATGTCACGTTTTGACCATCCGAGCCCGGCAACAGGAATTTAGGACGGTAGAAAATGCACCAGACTGAACACTTTTGCGCCATCTATCGGAGACCGGTTCTGGCTGAGACACTACCCTCAAGTTTATCGCCCAAATTTTAGAACTAAACGGCTAGGTAGACGAACCCTTATGCTTGTTACCTCAACACCCTCACATCGTGACTATATGCCCAATTTTCCAAAGCTCAAGAAATGGATTATAATGTCAACTAGCTAGATTAGAGAGAGAAGAATACAGAGAAGTGATTAAAAATTAACTCTAGAAATGATGCGCCCAACCATTCTACGCGTCCAACCTACCGAAAGATATAGTTCCACTGCCGGAGGCGTTGGTGAGGGTTTCGCTGCCCATACCGCTGGAGATCGTTGCCACCTATATATCCCAAAGTGGAAATGAGGGTGCCAGGCCTCGAGGTAGGGGCGGTAGGTGGGAATAAAGAACGCGAGCGGTACGAAGCAGGAAACTTGGTGATCTCCTGGTTTTAAGGGAGGTAGATAGTAATATACGTTCCGGGGGTCTACGAACCCCTCGTGTTGGAGCTATGACCCGCTATGGCCGGGCAACCGGCTATACCTTATTCCGCCAACCTCCGAAACACCGCTCCTTCGACAGGATTACCGATGCTTTACCCAATTGGCAATGGCTTGTTCCAACCCGTCATTTAATTGCACTGGTAATAATACTTACCAGGACGACTAATTCGTTTTTAATGCATTGCTTTTTAATTTTCTTTTAGAACGTGTTAAGCTGGTATTTGGTGGCTGACCTACGGTCGCTGGGAATGAGTCGGTGTGTGTAGCTCGTGGTTACTAAGGTGGCGAAGTTTAGAGTAGACGATGGCTTTGCGATCCGGCCAGTTATATCCGAGTAATAATACGGCAAGCGAACTATCGGTGCAGGCCAGTTTACTGCATAGTATGGCACAGGGGCCCCAGACAAGTAGAGCGCTCTCTAATGACTCCCAAAAAGCTAGGTCTGCACATTACAGGTCGATTACCCACAAGAGAACTGAGAAAGTCATCGGGAAAACAAGTTAATCAAAAGCGCGTCCCCGCGATACAAATATCGCACTTGGGGAATCGGCAATGAGTTAGTCTGTAATGATCTTCTCCAACGGCAGTATGATTGCGGGTAGGAGAATACCGTATTATTTGGTGTTATCAGGTTTTCTGCCAAGAATATGGCGCAAGAAAAGCGCAAGGGCTTAACCGGATCTAGGTTGGTGAGAGGTTTCAGCTAATCTTATTCGCAAAGCAGTTGGGACCTCAGCGGAATTCTCACCAATAAAGTAGGGCGGTTGGTGTCTCACTATCTCTTTGTGGCGTTTCCACCATGCAGATCACTGCTTGGAGCAAAACCGGATAACACCAAACAATACGGTATAAACAGAGGGAAAGTTATTTCCCTGGCAACGGCGCGATTGGGAGGGGCTATTCTGTGACACAACTTTACATAGGGGCAAGAGAACAATCCCCGCCTTTCTTTGGCCAAGTGAAAGAGGCATCCATCAACATCTTCGTCAAACTACTTGTGCACTACCACTATACCATCACCTCATCTGTGGCCGAACCTTGTCCGCTATGAGTACATCACCAACGGGAAGCGGGGGTCCAAGTTTCCTTGACCCATCGCGGTATGGAATGTTGGACAGCCGTACCGACCATCGCATAACCAATACTATTTACGGTAACTCGAACGCGAACGTTGGAAATGTGTCAACTAGCAATAATACCACCGTCAACATAGGAATAGACGAAGAGTCTTTCCGGATCCAGGAATGGTTATCTCCTCTCGAACCCCATAAAAGGCATCAGGAAGTGAGAAACGCGCGGTTTGATGGTGTTGGGGAATGGGTTCTGCAAAGGAGTGAGTTTGAGTCATGGTGCAGGAGTCAAGACGGGTCGGTGAACCGCACATTGCTATGTTATGGGGCCCAAGGAGTTGGCAAGACCTATATAAGGTATACGAGTATTTTTCTTTGAAAGAGCGCACGATGCTGACAAGTGATAAAATCAGTTCAATAGTAATAGACACCCTGCGAAGGCAAACTCGGGGACAGAACGCTGCAGTTCTGTACCTTTATTGCGATTACCAGGCACAGAAGGACCAAGCGGTGGTAAATATGATAGGGGCGTTACTCAGGCAGATTGCTTTGCGAGGGCCGAGGATTTCAAGCCAGATTAAAAGTGCTTTTAACGAGTCGAAAGAGGAAGGTGGCGAAAGTCTGCGATTGCCGGATATGGTTAAATTACTTGCCAGAGTAATCGGTTTAATTGAGCTGGTATACCTCTGTATCGATGCAGTAGACGAGGTGCTCCGACAGCACCGACCTGAGTTTCTCCGCTCCTTACGACAGATCATTGACGATACACCAAATGTGCGGCTATTTCTTACGGGGAGGTCATATATTCTCAGGGAACTTGACAACCATCTCACAAAGGGGGCCAATGTCATACATATTGTGGCCGACCTAGGAGATATAACTCGATACCTAAATCGTAGGATGGAAGATGACAGTTGCCAAGACCCAGACTTGATGACGGAGGAACTGAAAAATGATATCATGAGAACAATGTTGGAACGGGCTTCAGCAATGTGAGAAAGGGCAGCTTCATTACAAATTTGTCTCACTAATTGATATCTTACACAGGTTTTTGCTTGTTACACTAAATACCGAGGCAATCTTGGGCGAGACCACCTTAGCGAGAAGAAGGAAAATGTTGCAAAAGGTGGCGACGACGGGCGTGGATCTCGACAGTGTGTATGCCCAAACACTGCAGCAAATAAAGGACCAGAAAAGAGACCGATCGAGGCTCGGGATAGAGGTGCTGATGTGGGTATCACATGCAGAGCGGCCTTTACGGATTGACGAACTCTGCCATGCTCTAGCAGTAGATATGGATTCGACAGATCTCGACCGTGAGAACATCCCGGCGCAATATACAGTGCTGGGGTCATGTTTGGGGCTTGCTGTGGTTGATCCTGAGACGTCAGTAGTGCGGCTAATCCACTACACGCTTCATGAATACCTTTCCCGGCCTGGTATCCTACCGGATGCCCACAAAACGCTTGGCGAGAAATGCTTGACTTATCTGAATTACAAGTCGGTCAGGGGCCTCCAAGCCAATGATGTTCCAGACCTTGAAGATATGCCCTTTCTCGAATATTCTTCCTTGTGTTGGGGGAGTCATGCAAAAGTAGAACTCTCAGATCGAGCGAAGTCACTAGCGCTGGAAATATTAAACCAGATTGGCAATCATATATCAGCTACGTTACTTCTCAAACAAACAGGGATTTCCCATTCTTGTTCGCTTGCGCATCACCTATGGCCTGGCCTACACTGGGCAGCTTACTTCGGAATTGTTGAGATTGTGGCTGTTTGGGGAGGGAGTAAAGGTTGTGATATCAATCAAAGTGACTGTATGGGCTTTACAGCGCTCATGTGGGCCGCTCGGCAGGGAAATGGAAGGGTGGTAGAGCTGCTGCTCGCGCGGAACGATGTCAATCCCGACAATCCAGGCAAGGAGGGCAAATCGCCACTGTTGTGGGCTTCCGAGAACGGACATGAGGGGGTGGTGAAGCTATTGCTAGCACGGAACGATATCAACCCGGACAAGCCAAGCAGCAATGGCCAAACACCTCTCTGGCGCAGTTCTTCGAAGGGGCATGAAGGTGTGGTGAAACTACTACTCACACGGAACGATGTCAATCCCGACAAGCCAACCAACGATGGCGAAACGCCGCTCTGGCGGGCTTCATACCGAGGGCATGAGGGAGTGGTGAAGTTGCTGCTTGCACGGAGCGATGTCAATCCCGACAACCAAAATATAGATGGTCAAACCCCGCTCTGGCGCGCTTCTCGGAATGGGCATGAGGGGGTGGTGAAGCTGCTGCTCGCGCGGAACGATGTCAATCCCGACAAGCCTGGAAATGAAGGCGAAACCCCTCTCTGGTGCAGCTCTTCGAGGGGGCATGAGGGGACAGCGAAGCTACTGCTCACGCGGAACGATGTCAATCCCGACAAACCAAGCCACGATGGCAGAACACCTCTCTGGTGCAGCTCTTCGAGGGGGCATGAGGGGGTGGCGAAGCTACTGCTCGCACGGAACGATGTCAATCCCGACAAGCCAGACAATGAGGGCGAAACGCCGCTCTGGTGGGCTTCATACCGAGGGCATGAGGGAGTGGTGAAGTTGCTGCTTGCACGGAACAATGTCAGTCCCGACAGTCAAAACATACATGGTCAAACCCCACTCTGGCGCGCTTCTCGGAATGGGCATGAAGGGGTGGTGGAGCTGCTGCTCGCGCAGAACGATGTCAATCCTGACAAGCTAGACAATGAGGGCGAAACGCCGCTCTTGTGGGCTTCATGCCGAGGGCATGAGGGAGTGGTGAAGTTGCTCCTCGCGCGGAACGATGTCAATCCCGACAACCAAAATATAGATGGTCAAACCCCACTCTGGCGCGCTTCTCGGAATGGGCATGAAGGGGTGGTGAAGCTGCTGCTCGCGCGGAACGATGTCAATCCTGACAAGCCAGACAATGATGGCGAAACGCCGCTCTTGTGGGCTTCATGCCGAGGGCATGAGGGAGTGGTGAAGTTGCTGCTCACGCGGAACGATGTCAATCCCGACAAGCCAGACAATGAGGGCGAAACGCCGCTCTGGTGGGCTTCATGCCGAGGGTATGAGGGAGTGGTGAAGTTGCTGCTCGCGCGGAACGATGTCAATCCCGACAAACCAAGCAGCAATGGCAAAACACCTCTCTGGTGCAGTTCTTCGAAGGGGCATGAAGTTGTGGTGAAACTACTACTCGCACGGAACGATGTCAATCCCGACAAGCCAACCAACGATGGCGAAACGCCGCTCTGGTGGGCTTCATACCGAGGGCATGAGGGAGTGGTGAAGTTGCTGCTTGCACGGAACGATGTCAATCCCGACAAACCAAGCAACAATGGCGAAACACCTCTCTGGTGCAGTTCTTCGAAGGGGCATGAAGGTGTGGTTAAACTACTACTCGCACGAAACGATGTCAATCCCGACAAGCCAACCAACGATGGCGAAACGCCGCTCTGGTGGGCTTCATACCGAGGGCATGAGGGAGTGGTGAAGTTGCTGCTCTCACGGAACAATGTCAACCCCAACAACCCAAACATATATGGTCAAACCCCTCTCTCGCGCGCTTCTCAGAATGGACACGAGCGGGTAGTGAATCTACTGCTCGCACGGATCGATGCCAATCCCACCTAGCTAGACAACGAAGGCGGAACAACGCTCCGGTGGGCTTCTTACAATGGACATGAAGGAGTCATAGAACTACTGAAGGAGCGATGGCATCCCCTCAAGCCAAGGAATGACGGCCCAACACCGGCCCGGCCCCCTTCTTTCGATGGGCATAAGGGAGTGGCGAAACTACTGCTCGCCTCTATCCGCCGACGTGAGATTATAGCACTCCTCCAGCCTCTTACAGCCCCGATCCCCGCATTATGGTCTCGAAGGGGGGTTGGTGTGCACTCCCCTTTCGTCCACCTATGTCCGTACCTTCCGCCACGGTTTCTATATACATACTCCTTACCAGCACAGCTCCCGTCCTCTCTCCCCTTATTTATCCAGCCCCCTTGTACATCTCCTGCCATCCTGTGGGCGCGCTCCCGCCTCTCTTTCTTCTCTTTCCATTGGCCTGGTCTCCCATTTTAAGACTTATCTCGCGGATGGGCTTGTCGCAGGAAAGCATTTTATTTCATATTACCATGTATGCATCTAACCCCCTCGGATCTTGGTTACTCATATTTTGGTAGAAAAGGTTGTGGGTTGAGGTTCTTTGGGAATTGTTCTGTATGCTACCATTTCGGAAGTGTCCCTTCTTCTATGCTGTATAAATATCTTTCTCGCAACTTATTATACTTGATTTTCTACATCCATTCTTCGCTAGTATCCTAAGCTCTCATATTCACCGATTGTAACCAATCCGATTGCATAAACGCACAAGAAAGAACAGAAACAAAATCATACAAACGCTCTAGCGCGGGGGCGGCTCTATTAGAACTCACGAGATGCTGCTCGGCATGCGCTCATGATAGTCGCTGTGTTGTTCGGATAGCTTCTGGGAACACGATTTGGCTTCGGAAGTGTGTTTGGGCTCTCGGGAAAGCATTCAGGGTGCCGGAATGCTCTTGGATTCGGGATCGATGCATCCGGCGGAGGGAAAGCCGGAAAGCTGTCAGGGAAACGTGGGAGCGCCGGACGCATGAAGGCAATATGCCCGGAGGGTATGAAAAGTTAGAGTTTGTCTTTTCTTTATTAGCACGGAAGTGGGCAAGGGAAAGGAGATATATATGGGGAAGACTGGGTATGGAAGGGTAGGAGGACCCCATTGTGGTTGATATATACTCTTGTCTTTCTGGGTAGTTAGTTGATGTTGGTGTACTAGTAGTGAGAGAGTGTGTCGTTAAAAGAAGAGAACTTCCCCGCGCCCGGGTTGTGCGACCGTTTTCGCTCTGTGAACTCCTAGATTTCCGTTTAGTTGTCGTCGCCGCGGATCCGCGTCCAAAAGACGAGAGGGCAGTTTCGTTGGGGGATTTATATGCAGTATACTCCTCCTATATTTATCGTTGGTTAGTTGAGAAGAACAAGCGAACTCCCCCACCCACCTCGGGTTCGTGGGCTAGCGATCGTATGATACATGAACTGTGCAACTGCAGCCGAGTGCTGATATCACTCATACTAGACCTGGCTATTCCAAGCGAATTTCACTGGTGTAAGCAAATCTGTCTGGTTCTCGTGAATAAGATGATCCTGGGATGTGGACCAATGAATTGTGGTGCAGCTTGTAATGGGGGAGTACTCGTAGAGCCCAGAAGCAATGGATCTAGTGTGGCGGGAGATCGGCTTTCCCCGGGGTCCGAGAGGTAGCGGCAATCATACGGTAGATAGAGACAGTTGTTAGCTAGAAAAGCGCTTTCCCCCCACTTTTTCAGTCGGACCTGTATCCCTAGTCCGCAGCTGCGCACAAGAGATCCGTGGAATATGTCTCAGTTTGAAATGCCAAGGAATTTATTTCTAGTTAAGGAAGAACATCCTCCGAATGCCATTAATATAGTTCCGATTAAGGAAAAGGACCTCCCAGATCCGGTCATTTTCTTAACCTGATCTCTCGTGTGCAGCCCTAATGTATCAGTCTATAGGGTCTTTTTATGGTATAATACCACACCATTAAATTTTGTTTCAAACAGGATTCTAATATCGGAAAGCTCTGCCCCGTTGAGAGTCCTTCTAACAAAACCTAAATGATGTCTCCTTGACAACATAGTGTTTGGCACAGCGCCGCTGGTAAGACATGTTAGGTACTTTTTTTCCAGAAAGTGTTTGTTAAACGTCTTTTGAGATGACACCTTTTTTCCTTGGCATGGGAATGATGGGTCTGGGCACGCGTGTGAAACAAAGGCTCTCGGACAAGAAATCAATCCCTGCATTCCTTCGTTTAAGCGAACCGGGCACCCATCAGCGTCTTTCACAAATTGCCCGACCCCACTCCCGTCAAAGGCTGCTACCCGACCTTGTCCGCTATGAGTACATCACAGGCAGGAAGTGGGAGATCGGTTCTATTTGAGTATGGCATATTGAACACCCGCGCCGACTATCGCATGACTAATAGTGTTCACGGTAACTCGGACACGGGCATCGGAAATGTGTCAAACAGCTATAATAACACCATCAACGTGGGAATAGCGGAAGAGGCTTTGCTGATCCACGAATGGTTATCTCCGCTTGAGCCGCATAAACGGCATGAGGATGTGCGAAATCGCCGAATGGATGGTATTGGAGAATCATTTCTGCAGAGAAGTGAGTTCGAGTCATGGCGCAAGAGTCGGGATGGCATAGCAAATCCTACATTACTATGTTATGGGGCTCAAGGGGTTGGCAAGACCTACATAAGGTACAAGATTATTTTCTAGAACAAGGGGCCATGTTGACAAGTGATAAAATTAGTTCATTGGTGATAGACACGCTGCGAAAACAAACTCGGGGGCAGAATGTCGCCGTTGTATTCCTATACTGTGATTACCAAACACAGAAGGACCAATCGGCGGTGGATATGATAGGGAGTCTAGTTCGGCAGATTGCCCTGCGAGCGCCGACGATTCCAAACGAAATTAAAAGTGCCTTTGACGAGTCGAAACAGGAAGGTGGCCAAGGTCTACGATTGCCGGACATGGTAAAACTATTTGTCGAAGTGATCTGTTCCATTGAGCTGGTATACCTTTGTGTTGATGCAGTGGACGAGGTTCTCCGACATCACCGATCGGAGATTCTGGGCGCCTTACGACAGATTATTCAGGATGCACCGAATGTGCGGCTATTCCTCACAGGGAGGCAGTATATTCGCGGAGAGCTTGACAACCATCTCACAAAGGGATTCAATACTATACAGGTTGTGGCTGACCGAGAAGATATAACGAAATACCTAAGCCAAAAAATCGACGATGACCGCTATCAGGATCCAAACTTGATGACGCACGATCTAAAAAGTAATATCATGAGAACAATGTTGGAAAAGGCTTCGGAAATGTGAGTGTGGACACCTCTAGGGCAAATTTGTGTCGCTAATTGATATCCCGCATAGGTTTTTGCTCGTTGCTTTAAATATCGAGGCAGTCTTGGGCGAGACCTCCTTAGGGAGAAGAAAGAAAATGTTGCGAAAGGTGGCGACGACCGGTGTCGAACTCGATAGTGTGTACGCCCAAACATTGCAGCAGATAAGGGAACAGAAAGGGGACCGATCGCGACTTGGGATGGAGGTACTGATGTGGATATCCCACGCAGAGCGGCCCTTGCGGATTGGCGAACTCCTCCACGGTCTGGCAGTAGAAATGGATTCGACGGACCTAGACCCCGAAGATGTACCGCCGCGAGACACAGTACTAGGGTCATGCTTAGGGCTTGCTGTGGTTGACGCAGAGACATCCACAGTCCGGCTAATCCACTACACGCTTCAGGAATACCTTTCCCGACCCGGTGTCATCCCTGATGCCCACAAAACACTTAGCCAGAAATGCTTGACCTATCTACACTACAAGGCGGTCCGGGGTCTTCCAGCCAATAATGTGCCGAACCTCGAAGACATGCCCCTTCTTGAATATGCTTCTTTGTATTGGGGGAGCCACGCAAAAATGGAAATCTCAGATCGGGCAAAATCACTCGCGCTGGAGCTATTAAACCAGGGTGGCAACCACATATCCGCGACGTTACTTATCGAACAAATAGGGATTTTCCATTCCTGTTTACTTCCCCATCACCTATGGCCAGGCCTACACTATGCAGCCTACTTTGGAATTGATGAGGCTGTGTCCACTTTGGTAGCGCAGGGTGGCTGTGATATCAATCAAAGTGACTGTATGGGCTTTACAGCGCTCATGTGGGCTGCCCGGCAGGGGAACGAAGAAGTCGTAAGACTACTGCTCACACAAGACGGTGTCAGCCCTAATAAGGCATGCAACGATGGCCGAACAGCGCTCTGGCGTGCTTCTGGGTGTGGGCATGAGGGGGTGGTGAAGCTGCTGCTCTCACGGAGCGATATCAATCCCGACAGGTCAAGCAATGATGGCCGAACACCCCTCTGGCGGGCTTCTTGGAACGGGCATGGGGGGGTTGTGAAACTACTACTCGCGCGGAACGATGTCAATCCCGACAAGCCAGACAACGATGGCCGAACACCACTCCGGTGCGCTTCCTACAAAGGGCATGAGGAGGTGGTGAAACTACTGCTCGCACGGAACGATGTTGATCCCAACAAGCCAAGTAACGGTGGACGAACGCCACTCTGGTGTGCTTCTTGGATTGGGAACGAGGGGGTGGTGAAGCTACTGCTCGCACGGAGAGATGTCAATCCCGATAGACCAGACATAGATGGTGAAACCCCACTCTGGCGGGCTTCTTTCCATGGACGTGAGAGTGTGGTGAAACTACTGCTCGCACGGAATGACGTCAATCCCGACAGGCCAGACAATGGTGGCCGAACGCCACTCAGGGGCGCTTGTTACAAGGGGCATGAAGGGGTGGTGGAATTACTGCTCACTCGGAGCGATGTCAATCCTGACAAGCCGAGCAACGATGGCCGAACGCCACTCTGGTGCGCTTCTTGGAATGGGAATGAGGGAGCAGTGAGGCTACTGCTCTCACGAAACGATGTCAATCCTGACAAACCAGACATAGATGGTGAAACCCCACTTTGGCGGGCTTCTTTTCACGGACGTGAGAGCGTGGTGAAACTACTGCTCGCACGAAGTGACGTCAATCCCGACAAGCCAGACAACGGTGGCCGAACGCCACTCCGGTGCGCATCTTACACAGGGCATGAAGGGGTGGTGAAATTACTGCTCGCACGGAACGACGTCAATCCCGACAGACCAAGCGACGATGGCCGAACACCACTCTGGTGCGCTTCTTGGAACGGCCATGAGGGGGTGGTGAAACAACTGCTCGCACGGAACGATGTCAATCCCGACAGACCAGACATCGATGGTGAAACCCCACTTTGGCGGGCCTCTTTCCATGGACGTGAGAGTGTGGTGAAACTACTGCTCGCACGGAATGACGTCAATCCCGACAGACCAGACAATGGTGGCCGAACGCCACTCCGGGGCGCTTGTTACAAGGGGCATAAAGGGGTGGTGAAATTACTGCTCACTCGGAGCGATGTCAATCCTGACAGGCCAGACAATTTTGGTCGAACACCAATCCTGGCTGCCTATATCCGCCGACATAAAGAGATTGTAGCACTCCTCCAGCCTCGAACAACCTCGCTCCCTCTACCTTAACTTAGTCACGAAGAGAGATTCACCTGCGCTCCCTGACAATATTGTCCTTGGTTCTCAGTCATCCGTTTCGCTAGAATCCCAACCTCGCACACTCATCGGCCTTGACCAACCCGAGTGCGTAAACATGAAAGAGAGAACAGCAAGGTAATCATCATCACAGTCCGCAGGTTTCTACGCTAGACTTGCTCCCTCCATCAGCTCGAAACTTGCCTAGGTCTCTTAGGGTGATGGAGAGATCTTGTGGAAAGAACTTAAGGTTTCCCTTTTCATTTAGATAATATACCTTCAATTCGGTATTATAGCAAGTGCGGTGTCATTAAAAAAAACACTTGAAAACCGAGCGGGCGGTTTTCTGTTCCGGATAGCGGATATACCCAACTAACCTTATCCACCCTAGATGTGGAATATTCTAGGCTAACAAACGGGCAAAAAGTGGGAAATATTGGAGGCTAGGAGTGGGCATTCTTTTTTAGGCCTATTCACTATTGAATATCACCGGCGATCACTGCGCGCACTAGTATACTTTGTCTTTGTACCTTTCCTATCTGTCTTAGTTGTTATTCACTAGTTCCTTTGTCAGTCGTTATCAATCACGGAGGAGGGGCGAGTATACCTGGTTTGTATACAAGTTGGAGGATTTGCAGATATGGCCGGAAATGCTCGGGGAGCAAGGCGAGGAATAGGTCGGAAGGTAGTGCGTGCTGGGGACGGACAATGTCTCCGGAAGGACTCCCGGCAAAGAAGATGTGTGGTGGGGTTCTCTGTATTTAAACCCTCCGTTTGGCCGTAGGTAAATGGACAGGCAAGCAAGAAACGAATCCGCAGAATAGACAGACCTCTCCTCCTTGGCTTCTTTGTCGTTCTTCATTTGCCTCGCCCATTTTTCTCCTACCGGCATCTCATAACAAGATTCACGACCTTTCATATAAGGTTTCGCGACATCACAAGCCCCAGCATTATCTGTAGTGCCACAACATTTTTCTTTTCTCCCTTTGAGAATAAACTAAGATATCGGGCTCGGAACCCCAGCCCTTTTCTGCTATTTTCTTGCACCGATCCCCATCTCCTAGGACGGGCGAGCCTTTCTTCACAATAAAACATCTTGGCTTGTGAGAGCGGATGTTTAAATCCACGTTCTCAAACTTTCGTCATTTGTGACATCTATTTTTTTGTTTTCTTAGCTAACGGTAGAATCTTGAGTAGTTAGCCCAGATACTACGTAACTTTAGTTGAAAATTCTCCTTTTTGAAAATCACGCTGAAGAAGACTCAGCAAAAGACTGGCTTCTCGGCTACTTTGAGAGACATAGAAACCCAAGTCCACTAGAGGAGGCAGCTCCGACAACATTGCACTCGGTCTAATTACCGGAAACCCGGGAGAGCGAGAGATGCTTAAGAACCTCATTCTATCTAAGGGAGTTTCCTAGATGGCCAACTATTTATGCAGCGAAACAAGAACATGCCCCGGATTGGAAAGAAATCCAAGGTGGAAAGATGGAGGACAAGAGAAAACAGACGAGAACAGAATTGCATGATTGATTGATCGAGTAATGAAATGGAAGAAAATACAAACAGGATAAGCAAAACTCTGACAACATTGAGGAGTAACTAAGGCATACTGACCGGGGTTGTCGTACTCAAAAACGCGGAAAGTGCGTGTCCGAAAGTATAATTTCAACAGGGTTTCTATGTGTTGGAGGCCACACAGGAACGGCCGGAGTCAAGGTGAGAAGTAATGGAACTGATCAATTGAATAAAAGAGAAAAGAGACCAATTGCTGTGTTGCTTTTCCACAAATGCGCTTGAGACCGCCGTACTTATAGTAGTTCTCAGTATCAATATACATCAAGATGACCACTGGCATTTCCTAGATCCACATACTTCAACTTTCTTGACCACTGGCCGAACACATCCGTTCCAGATCATCATACTGAGGTAGTAGTTCCGACACTATGAATAAATTACACCCCGAGTGATATCTGGTGAAGATGGGTTATTTATGAATCTGATTGGCGTTCCCAAATAATATGATCTTGGGGTGTAGAGTAATAGGAAGCGGTGGGGGGGTAGAGCGAGGGGGGACGCAATGTAATTAGTGGGTGATTGGCTATTCCCGGGGGAAGCGCCGGCTGTTGGGAGAAGGAAACCGGTTTTTTCTTTCATTTATTATCAACCGTGCTAGGTCAGGCATTGCGGAGGGCAAAAGATCCAATGCACATTTCTCAAAACACGGAAGAGCTTGGTGAGCTACAGGGACACCGTCAGGACTTGAGTTTGGTTAACTGTTTGCGACAGCGTTCCGAACCTTCCAGTCCGTCAGTCTAGGAGGTAGGACCGGACGGACCGCCTGTGGTAGTCCGTCTTTTTAGAGTCCATGGACGGACTACGGGAAAATTGAGGTAGGACCGGACGCCCTACCGGGCCTTGTAGTGTTTTTCTGCTACATCTCTTTGGCTGGTATGCTCAGAAAATTCAAGCTCATTATTTGATCTCCCTCATAGTTTATGATCAGGCAAATCATCTGCCATATGTGTAAACTAATAAGCATGGAAGAATACATCTTTAAGAAATAAAAATTCCAAAAGTATTTTCCAATTAGGTATCAAAAACCGCCAGCATGAATCTGCAAGCCAGCAAGCATATCCTCCCAGAGAGCACTAGCACTATCGCTGTCGGAATGTCCCGATATTGGTTGCAGATACCCGGATCCGAGAAGGAATTTGCCCAACACAGGACCACGGTTAGCGGTCCCGTCCTCTTGGGATTATCCCCGCCGTCCCTGTGGGGCCCTTGGACGGTTCGGAACACCGGTTTGTGATCACGACTGGTATTCTTCCCCAGCTAAACCCTTCCTTTTCTCGCCTTCCCTTTCCTCCCATGTCTTGACTCTCTTCGCCCCCCCATCACAGCGATTCTCTGCCGTACAAGGCTAAATGATGGATTCGTGTTTGAACTAGCCTGAAAGGGTTTTCTCTGGAGGTGGTGGGAAAAAGCGTGTGAGACATGAGTTGCTCGACCCTACTGAGAAACATTGAGAAAAGAGAGAAATACATGACCTTAAGAAAGGGGGGAGACTCGGGTAATATAGCAGACGGTTCTATTATTTGGGATTCTACCGCTGAGGAGTTGGTCCTCACACTATATTCCCCTGCTACATGAGCTAATTATTTATTCCGTACAAGTGCCCATTACATTTAAGAGGATCAATGATGGAGGATCAGTCAAGCCTAGACAGGGGATCCCGCTTTTGGGTGAAAATGTAGTCGTATTAAGCACGGTTATGAAACTTCCCTGAGGCTAACCTCGTGAGCAAGCCTGGATCAAGAGCGTGGCAGGAAACCAAAGACTACGTTTGTTGTTGGATGTAAGTGTTCTTCGTATGGTACAGAGAGGAAAAAAAGTGACCTAGAGCCAAATACGGCTTGTGGTGGCCAAACTACTTAGCCTACTATCATACATCGCTGGAAATAAAGTCCCCTCGGGGACCCGAACCCGGTGACAATCCCCTCAGTATACTAGCGCGGTCGAATTGAAGGCTTAAATTTGAAGCCTGACACTTTGAATGGGAGTTGCCCACCTTAAGTGTTCCGCTTCGATTCGGCCGCCCCAGTACCCCAATCTGACTTACCACGATGGGGTTACTCCATCAATAAAAATACATCCGAATTTGTCTGGTGGCAGTTGTGAAAACCGGGAATGTTAGATAAAGTTACTCTGTTAAGGAGATACTCTCTTTTATTCCGCAGCGATCCCAAACGGCCAGTCCACGCGGCTTTGGGTACGGCCTGACCAACTCGGACCTTTTCAGAGGCAACCGGGGATGGCTAATGACGCCGGGGGCCGTTCGTATATGATTTCTTGGTCCTCTCAAATATGGTTTCTTTCTCTTCTTGAATGCTTCTTTTAGCTCTCTATGTTTTCCGTATTCATTACTGGTTGGAGTCTAATCTGTGTTCTTTCATTGTTCCTATTGTTCCTCTCAGGTTGCTTCTTTGATACTCTTTGTTTTTCTTTGTGGAGAGATTGCGGTGGTAATGGCTGAACTCAACCACCGTACTATGTGGCTGAGGTATGTCTTTCTTATTATTCAATTAACAAGTGTTGTCGCAATAAGATATCTCGAATACTTTCTGTTATCACTTCTTCGTCCGAGTTCCAATGACATATTGTAACAGGGACCCCTGATGAAATACGAGTGATGTACTATGATGCCATGTAACAGACGAAGTAAATAATATTCCTGCAAGGAAAAGAAAGTTAAATAGATCACCAAGTCCTCCGGGTATTAAAGTAACACTGAGCCAATTCATTCCTCTCAGGCCTTCAATTTCTCTTTCAAACGCCTCTATAAATCGCTGCTACTTAAAGATGTATCCTTGCTCGCTTATTAGTCCCATGAGACTGATGATCCCAAGCCTTCCAATGGGTCCGGGCTCGTGGTTGGGCCGGGCTGGGCCCATTGGGCTGGGCTCAACTTTAGATGGGCTTGGGCCGGGTCGAGCCCGGAGGTGCCAAGCCCGGGTAACCCGGCGGGCCTAGTGGATGTTTTGTCTCGCCTTCCTGACTTTCACCATGACGATTCTTCAAGTCATTGTCACCACGGAAACCAGAATCTGAGCACACAAAATTTGGGAATGGATTTGCCTTTAGCAGCTAGGTCCTAGCAGACGTGTGTTCAAATTGCGATTGAATAGTGAAAAGCGAGAAGGAAAATTGAGTATATTTAGCCTCTCTCTATTTAATTCTGATACCTATTAGTACTAATAGTTCGATAATAGCTGGTGGCTTGAACATCGTCAACAAAAGGAGTACCCGATCCTTTCAGCCTCGGCCATAACTGTCCTACCAATCCCGGCAATGTCGTCAGAGCCAGAACGAGTATTCTCTGGAACCAAGAGAACAATATCCGACTCACGGCACTCTCTCAACCCCGCAACAATCCAAGCAATCCAATGCCTACGAAGTTGGCACTCGCCTAACTAAACTCATGCTTTCCTACTGAAACCCCCCACGCCCATGTCTCCACTCTCTTTCCTCTCTTCATGAATTATCTCTATTTTACCATCTAACTTTTCCTATCATCCATTTTGTATTCTAATACCAATTTCACACCAATGTTAATATATAATATTTAATTCCTTTTCTTATATGGGCCGGCCCACTGGGCCCATTGGGCTAACCCGGGCTTTCGTTTCTTGGGCTGGGTTGGGTTGGGCTCAACCTTAGTTGGGCTTGGGCCGGGTCGGGCTGGCCCTTTTTGGACCCGGGTTGGCCCATTGGAAGGCTTTGATGATCCGCTAACTCATAAACATTGAGACACGAAATCTTGAACTGGAAGTGTCTGAGCATACTGACTGAAAAGGTTAAACTGGAAACTTCCCCAGGGATCTACGAGGCCGGGAGAGCATCCCGTTCTACCTGCATCTTCCCTAGACCATCCATGGAGTGGAAAAGGGAGGAACTGTTATACTACTGACAGTCCGTCCGCTCCTACCTCCAAGGCAGACAAGCAGGGGGGTTCGGAGCACTACATGTACTCAAGTATTGCACATGGTAAATTTATATAAGCACTCCTTGAGAATTTCCAAATGCCAGGCTCCCTCAGTGCTATCCTCGGGTACATATTTAATTTGGGCTACAATTGATTGTGCTTTTTGTGTTTTCTTCTTTCGTTCTTCTCATTAGCCCCAAATACATAATTCTTATTTATAGTATCGTGCAACAAGAGATATGGGATCTGATAACACCGTATTATTACCACTATCAAGTGAAACTTATGTAGCTGGATTCGGTAGCAAGGTGGCTCGGTGGGCCGGATCTGTGATGGGTTAAGTTTACGATTTATCGCCGGAATATGCCAGATGGAAGGTATGGTTGCCGGGTTGTGATTTGATCGTGATTTGTGTGGTTTTTCTTTCCTGGAGGGGATTCATTGATAGTGACGATTGCTAGCTCGTACCTCTTGTGGTTCTGAAAGTAGATACACTATCCATGGTTTTCTTCTTCGTTTAAGTACTGTGCTCGAGTACTCGCTTGTCTTTGCCAAGAATACCTTCGCCAGCCGATATTTTGCTGGAGTTCTCACCAAATATTCGGCTCACGGAAGTACTCGGGCGCAAATTAAAGATCCGGAAAAAGTGACAAACAAAATGTATGGTGGCAACACAGATATTTCAAGTCACTTTTTCCGGATCTTTAATTTGCGCCCGAGTATTCTTGGCAAAGATGGGTGAGTACTCGAGTACAGTAAGTAAGCTATCGCAACGGTCCAGGGTGTACCATACCGCAGATAATGAGTTCCCACGAGCACCTTACCGAAAGGCTAGGTTTCCTCAATGCGGGTCTCGAGCGCGCGTACTGTGCCGGGAACTCAAATGAGTTGCTGAGAAGGTTAGATGATGAAAAATCGCTCCACGACGCAATACGGATGTCGTGCTAGAGGAACCTTGGGTAAAATCAATGACAAGTTAGTTGGCAAAAGCTTTCCCCAAGCGGATGATGGAGGTGCTTCAATTGCGTGCTTGCGTGTTGACGGGAGGAGAGGTTCTGGTGTGTATTCTCTATGGGGGTTGCTAGCTACGGTTCACCTTAAGTATTATAGTGAAAACTCTGCTTGTACTAGGGGTAGCAAAAAGTCGGGCCCACCTCCATTACAAGGCGCGGTGTTTGTATGGGGACTACGCCGAATTGGGAAATTCGAGTGATAATCTGTGAGGATTTTTCGTGGCAGCAAAAAGTCGGGACCGGTGACACAAGCACTTTCGCTGTGTTTTCTCGAGCAATACCGGTACGCTGCGCGAGTGTGTTCGAAGTACATGTGTAACCATATCTCCGCATATGCCCTCTACTAGTACCAGTACATCCGTTCATGCCCTAGAATGTTCGCTTGTCCACACTTCAGTGTTCCTCTATACCATGTGCGCTTCCCTTTGTCTGCGTTCATCTCTGCTCCTAATACAACACTCTACTACTAGGATTATTATACTTGTACTATCAGCGGAGTCTGCTAGCGAGGGCGCAAACATGGGATAATAAAGGTTGTTGGCGCGGAAGTGGTTGGCTGAGGCGGCCTGTGTCACGCACGACAAGCGACCATGAACAATAGAGAGAGCCCCGCTTTTCCTTGTTTAAGTGAATAAGCCGCCCATCACCTGCGACAGACTACCCTACTACTATACTATTTTCTCCCCTATTGCCAACTTTATCCGCTATGAATACATCACCGACGGGAAAGGAAGGATCAAGTCTCGGCCCATGGCAGCATGGGATGTTGAACACCCGTACCGACCATCGCATGACCAACACCATTTATGGTGACTCGAATTCGAACGTTGGGAATGTGTCAAACAGTTATAATAACACCATCAACGTGGGAATAGAGGAAGAGTCTTTGCGGATCCAAGAGTGGTTATCACCACTTGAGCCCCACAAAAGGCATCAGAATGTGAGAAACGGCCGCCTTGATGGGGTTGGGGAATGGGTTCTCCGGAGGAGTGAGTTCGAGTCATGGCGCAAGAGCCAGGACGGGTCGGCGAATCGTACATTGCTATGTTACGGGTACCAAGGGGTTGGCAAGACCTACATGAGGTAGAAGAGTACACTCCAGAAACCGTGGACGATGTTGACGAGCAATAAAATCAGTTCATTAGTGATAGACACCTTGCGGAAGCAAACCCGAGGACGGAATATCGCGGTTATATTTCTCTATTGCGATTACCAGACACAGAAGGACCAATCAGCAGTGAATATGATAGGGGGTCTGATTCGGCAGGCCGCTTTGAGAGCACCGAGGATTCTGAGCGAAATTAAAAGTGCTTTTGACGAGTCGAAGCAGGAAGGTGGCGATGGTCTGCAGTTGCCGGATATGGTGAAATTATTCGTTCAGGTGATCGGTTCCATCGAGGTAGTATACCTTTGTGTCGACGCAGTGGACGAGATGCTTCCACAGCATCGATTAGAGTTTCTTCGTGCGTTACGCCAAATTGTTCAAGAGGCACCAAATGTGCGGCTATTGCTTACGGGGAGACCGTACATTCGCGCGGAACTCGATAAGCATCTCACCAAGAGAGCCTATGACATACACATTGTTGCCGACCAAAGAGATATCACGCGATACCTAAGCCGGAAGATGGACGATGACGATGATCAAGATCCGGGCTTAATGACAGAGGATCTGAAAAATAACATCATGAAAACAATGTTGGAAAAAGCTTCGGAAATGTGAGTCAAAGCACTGCTAATTCAAATTTGAATCCACCACTGATATTATGCTTAGGTTTCTGCTCGCTGCCTTAAATATTGAAGCAATCTTGGGCGAGACCTCATTAGCGAGGAGAAAGCAAATGTTGCGAAAGGTGGCGACCACGGGCGTGGGTCTCGACAGTGTGTATGCCCAAACACTACAGCGAATAGGGGAGCAGAAAGGGGACCGATCGCGACTTGGGATGGAGGTGCTAATGTGGGTATCCCATGCGAAGCGACCATTACGGATTGACGAACTCTGCCACGCTCTGGCGGTGGACATGCAGTCGACGGATCTGGATCCTGACAATATCCGGCCGCAAGATACTGTGCTAGGGTCATGCTTGGGGCTTGCCGCGGTTGATACGGAGACATCCACAGTCCGGCTGATCCACTACACGCTTCAAGAGTACCTCTGCCAGTCTGGTATCTTTCCTAGTGCCCACGGAACACTTAGCCAAACGTGCTTGACCTATCTAAACTACAAGTTGTTCCGGGATCTCCCAGCAAAAAGCTCTCCCAACCTCAGAGACATGCCATTTCTCAAATATTCTTCCTTGTATTGGGGAAGCCACGCGAAAGCGGAACTCTCAAATCGCGGGAAATCACTTGCACTAGAGCTATTAAACCGTGGCGGCAACCATATATATGCTAGTCTGCTTTTCCAACAAATAAGCAGTCTCCATAGTTGTTCACTCCCCCATCACCTATGGCCCAGTTTGCACTGCGCATCCTACTTCGGAATTGATGATATCGTGACTGCTGTGATCGAGTGCCAAGGCTGCGATATCAATGAAAGTGACTGTAGGGGTTTTACAGCACTAATGTGGGCTGCTGCACGAGGGAATGAAGGAGTAGTGAGACGACTGCTGGCGCACGGCGATGTGAATCCCGACAAACCAAGCGACGATGGCCAAACACCGCTCTGGCGTGCTTCTTTTCATGGGCATGAGGGGGTAGTGAAACTACTACTAGCACGGAACGACGTGAATCCCGACAAACCCAGCGACGATGGCCAAACACCACTCTGGCGTGCTTCTTTTCACGGGCATGAGGGGGTAGTGAAACTACTACTAGCACGGAACGACGTGAATCCCGACAAACCCAGCGACGATGGCCGAACACCTCTCTGGGCCGCTTCTTACAACGGGCATGAGGGTGTGGTGAAACTGGTGCTCGCACGGAGCGATGTCAATCCCGACAAGCCCGGCGACGATGGCCGAACACCACTCTGGACCGCTTCTTACAGTGGGCATGAGGGGGTGGTGAAACTGCTCCTCGCACGGAACGATGTCAATCCCGACAAGCCCGGCGACGATGGCCGAACACCACTCTGGACCGCTTCTTACAATGGGCATGAGGGGGTGGTGGAACTACTACTCGCACGGAACGATGTCGATCCCGACAAGCCCGGCTACAATGGCCGAACGCCGCTCTGGACCGCTTCTTACAATGGGCACGAGGGGGTGGTGAAACTGCTCCTCGCACGGAACGATATCAATCCTAATAAGTCAAGCAAGGATGGCCGAACACCCCTCTGGAATGCTTCTTGCAATGGGCATGAGGGTGTGGTGAAACTGATGCTCGCACGGAACGATGTCGACCCCGACAAGAAAAACAACGAGGGTAAAACCCCGCTCCGGTGCGCTTCTTACGGTGGGCATGAGGGGGTGGTGAAACTTCTGCTCGCACGGAACGATGTCGATCCCAACGAGCCAGACAACAGCGGCGAAACCTCGTTCTGGCGTGCTTCTTTTCACGGGCATGAGGGGGTGGTGAAACTGTTCCTCGCACGGAACGATGTCAATCCCGACAAGCCCAGTGACGATGGCCGGACACCACTCTGGAACGCCTGTTACAATGGGCATGAGGGGGTTGTGAAACTATTACTCGCACGGAACGATGTCAATCCCGACAAGCCCAGCAACGATGGCCAAACACCACTCTGGCGTGCTTCTTTTCATGGGCATGAGGGGGTAGTGAAACTACTACTAGCACGGAACGACGTGAATCCCGACAAACCCAGCGACGATAGCCGAACACCTCTCTGGGCCGCTTCTTACAACGGGCATGAGGGTGTGGTGAAACTGGTGCTCGCAAGGAACAACGTCGATCCCGACAAGAAAAACAACGAGGGTAAAACCCCACTCCGGTGCGCTTCTTACGGTGGGCATGAGGGGGTGGTGAAACTTCTGCTCGCACGGAACGATGTCGATCCCAACGAGCCAGACAACAGCGGCGAAACCTCGCTCTATCGTGCTTCTTTTCACGGGCATGAGGGGGTGGTGAGGCTACTACTCGCACGGAACGATATCAATCCCGACAAGCCCAGTGGCGATGACCGGACACCACTCTGGACCGCTTCTTACAATGGGCATGAGGGGGTGGTGAAACTATTACTCGCACGGAACGATGTCAATCCCGACAAACCCAGCGACGATGGCCGGACACCACTCTGGACCGCTTCTTACAATGGGCATGTGGGGGTGGTGGAACTACTACTCGCACGGAACGATGTCAATCCCGACAAGCCAAGCAAGGATGGCCGAACACCGCTCTGGAACGCTTGTTGCAATGGGCATGAGGGGGTTGTGAAACTACTACTCGCACGGAACGATATCAATTTCGACAAGCCCCGCGACGATGGCCGAACACCGCTCTGTATCGCTTCCTACAATGGGCATGAGGGGGTGGTGAAATTACTGCTCCCACGGAGCGAAGTTAGTCCCGAGAAGCCAAGCAACGTTGACCGAACAGCACTAGCGCGCTTCTTTCAGTGGGCATAAGGGGTGGTGATCTACTACCCACACTAGACAGTGTCAATCGCAACGTGCTAGACCGTCGTTGTCAAACACTACTCCTTATTGCCTCTCTCCGCTCCCGTAGCGTGACTGTCTCACTCCTCTAGGCTTTATTAGCTCTAGTCTCTCCGGGCCAGTCTCAGCAGGAAATTTCCCGCACTCCCTTCCGCCCACCTATATACTTATCTTTCGCTATAGTTCCCATATACATACCGTCCTCCCTATGAGCGTAGCTCCAGTCCTCTCACCGAATCTCCTTACCTACACCTTGCTATCCGCTCCCATCTTGCAGACACTCTCCCCCTACTTCTCCTTTCTTCTCTGTTTACCTAAACTCCCATCCATGAAGATATCTTGGGCATGTACTTGTCTCTGGAAAATACCTGTATTCTGTATAATATATGCCTTCAACCTGCTCGCGTCTTTTGTACCTAGTTTTGAGTGATTAGCCTGTGTGTTTGGATTCTCTGAGTCACTGCTTGATATGCTACCGCCTCACAAAACCTTGTTTGTCTATGCTTATAAAATATCCTTCCCCGACATTATACCCTATTTTCCTCCATCCATTTCTCAAGAATTTCCCTCTTCATTTAGATAATGCTTATACACATATGCCTCGAATCGGGTGTTGTGCGGGGGGTGGTATAGTAAATAGAGAGCCACTTAACAGCCGAGCGACCGGCGTTGTATGGTATATGAGATTTACCACAAAACCACTTGTATATTGAGCAACGCGAATATGACTAAGGAATGATTTAGCCTACAATATTCTCTGCACTTGGGCCTCACATTTATCCGGGGTAGCCTAAGGGCGGAATGGGTTAGGTTAGTTAAGCATATCCTTCAACATCCCCTAAGGCGCTGCGATCTTTCTGTTAGGCAAAAATGAAAAATATCGTACAGGCGAGAACTTGAATAATTGAACCTAGCGTTACGACGTTGGAATTGCACTTGCTGGTAAGGCCTGACTCTTTTTGTTTCCTTTCCCGTGCTAAATTCAGGCGGAGAGGGTCAGTTTTCTCCATGATCTTGTCCCCCTATCCAAGAGAGGCAATGTCGGACATCTCAGAGCGAGCTTCAATTATACGAGTTCCTGCAGTATCAAAACTTGGACACTTATCCTTTTCCACCATTATTCTACCTCGGAAACAGACGATCCCTTTTCATGACCATGGCAGATAGCCCAAGAGGTGGGGACTCTAGAATCTGCTCACCGTATAGTACTAGCGCTTGAGTTATTTATGCTATTCTTTCTTCATTAATTTTTGTATTTTTGTAGCCCCAGGTGGAATCTTCAACCCAAACTACAATCTCTAATTGCAGCTAGGGACCCAGCTAGCAGTCTAACAAATCAAATCCCCCAGAATAGAACCCCCACTTTCATAACATGGCTGCAGTGACAGGGCCTACTCAGCCCCACTTATTCCCAGAGGAGCCTGTCTTCATCATGTATGTAGTATCTGCTAGTGGTCAAAGAGCCTAAATATATTTGTTGCGATGATTATACAGTCTCCACCGTACCCACGGCGAAACTGGACCGGTGGCGAACAGGGGTATTTTCGTGGGCAAAAAGTGAATCATCGAGGTTAGGGTTCCGAAAGATTACTGGTGTGCCCTGAGGTGTTTGATAGGGTAGTGAGAGCAGTCATGTTGCTCGATCGGGCCCACGGAAAAACTCTGTTTAGTAGTTAGCTTGGCGCACACACTTTAGCACATAAGCCGCCTCTCATCTAGACTAGTCTAACAACGAACAACCACACCGATTTTCCTGACCGTCTGTTGCAACCAATCAGAATCCACGGTTTCGCCACCCTCAACACCACGCTTTATTATCGTGAGAACCTTCGTTCTTCGTTGACGGTCGCATTTGGCGGGTTTTGCCCTCGGGCGGTCGGTGTTTTTTGGCCTTCGGGCAGTATCTTTGGTGGCTCGCCGGGCTTTTACTACCGGTGAATTTTTTCTTTGGTGGCTCGCCTGGCCTTTTGCTACAGGTGATATTTCACGATGGGTGACTCTGTTGCCCCCCCTCATCATTCCCCTTCCCCTGCTCCGGGCACCCAGATTGTCCCAGGCAGGATGCCCGTTTCTGATGGCCGTGGTCTTATCCCGGCTGTCAAGCTATCTTATGCCGCGCCGGGTGGGGCCTACCAAGGCCTTCACTTCGTTCATGTTTCGGGATGTCAGAATGAATCCCTTTTCTTTACTTCTGAGGTTCGAGCAATTGTTTCTCACCTCGACCTCCGTTCCTTCGACTCTGTCGTGACTGTTTGCACCGGTATAATGGCTGCTCGCGGCTGTTGCATTGCTGGTGACTCCTCCTCTGCGCGTTGCCACGTCGACCGCACCTCTACTTTGGGTTTTTACACCCGCTTCCACACTCCCGAGGGCTCCTCCCAGTCCTTCGCCCCGTCCAGCTCCCGTGTGGTGAGCTCGGATTTTCATTCGACTATGGCGTCTGATCCCATGGTCCCCTCTGCATCCTGGCCGTCCATTGATGAGGACCGTACCCAGGACCCCATGTATGTTCCTTCTGTGGTCGAGGTTGACGATAGCCAACGGCGTCTTCCCTCCCCGGTTGAGCGACTTTCCTCCGGTGAGCGGAAGCTGTATAGCAACTTCCGATTGGATCGATCGTCGGACGAGGACTATGCACCTCCTGCAGGTGGCATCCGCCCTGAGGATCGGATCACTCAGGTTTCGTCCCCGCCCCCCTTTGTCCCCCCCTGGTCGCGTCCTGGTGCTGGTTCTGGTTTCGCCCCGGATTCCACCATTCCCTCTGGCCGCCGCGCGTTTGTTCCTGTGTCCAAAAGACACTATGAGTTCATTGCTCATACCAAGGCGCTTCGGGGCAACACCCCCCCCAAGAGAGACTCCCTTTCCCCCCTTCCTTTGACCA
>Ga0307513_10001853_pt1 | contig 30010 bp, 10 predicted proteins | sample 15_EM_MG_FD_202174 | JGI IMG/M metagenome (GOLD analysis project Ga0307513, IMG submission 202174) | Populus trichocarpa ectomycorrhiza microbial communities from riparian zone in the Pacific Northwest, United States - 15_EM | ecosystem: Host-associated > Plants > Roots > Unclassified | place... | reverse complement strand
CATAGTTTGGTTTGGTGTGGGGGTGAAGGATTCTTGGATACCTCTTATAAGAAATGTCTATGGTAAAGCGACTACTGTGGCTTCCATTAAAATAGTCTCAATCCGAGTGAAAGTGATCTGTAAATCTTTTTATTAAAAAAATATTCTATTTGAATTGAAAGAAGCTAAAACAGGCAACCAGTTAATACAATTTTGGGAGTACCGTAGTTTTCATTTTTAAAAAATATATTTATATAAAAAAATTTAATATTTTTTTTATATATATTTTTTATAATTTTAATGTTTTAATATAAAAAATGTTATGTAATATATTTTCAAATAAAATCACTTTTACAAATACATGACACAACCTCACAGGAACAGACATGAAATTATGCATCCAACTTGTTCTGTTCTCGTTGTCCTTTTGCAGCCAACTTATTGCATTTATGTGGTCAGATTCAAAAATCCATTGAACCTTCTGAGCATGTGGACAATGTGCATTAATCTTCGATGCCTTTTCCACAGCTATAGCCTTCTGATCATGTGGACACGAGAAAAGGCACTCGAACCTTGTTTATCAAAAGTTGCATCCTCTGTATTTCATGTTTGTTTTTATATTTTAAAACTATTTTTAAAAATAAATTATTATTTTTTATTTTAAATTAATTTTTTAATATTTTTAAATCGTTTTGATATATTGACGTTAAAAAAATATTATTTCATTGTATTTTTGAGTGAAAAACAATTCAAAAAAAATTATTACTACACTCTCAAACACCTCTTAAATTTTTTTGTATGAAAATTTTAAAAACACATCCTTTAAGTTAGACTACTACATAATTTTTTTTTTAATATTGATTAAGATTTAAATCCATAAAATCAAATAATGGAGCTGACCTCTATAATCATTAAACCAATGTCTTAACCTTAATAATTATAAAACATGATTAGAAAGAGGTCGACACTAAGATAAAGGCCATAAGAGTACAAAATGAAAAGAAAAACAAATAGATAAAAATGAAAAGAAGCAATTTTTAATTTTTTTTGAACAAGTTGGTATACATTTTGTCGACACTAAGTCACGAATCGAATCTTCTCCAACGTTCAAAAAAGATGTCGTAATTTGAACACATTTTGTAATAGGGTTGAATAGTTGGAACTATAATACCTCAAACTTTAAAATACAAAAGTGTCTTAAAAAACTCAAAGTTTATTTTATAAAAAATACATGTTTTCACCTAAAATTTTGTAATATTATAAGATTTGGTTTGGAGTCTTCAAGAAATGGTTATTTTGATTGCCTTTTTTAAGATGGTAAAATAAGGGAATGAATTTTTCCCTTTTATTATTTTTATTAGAATTGTAAATTTGTAGTGGTTTGATGTGAATTGGTGGTCAGGATGTGCTTTTTTGATATATCGATCGATGGATGTCTGAAGGGAATACTTTTTTATTCTTAATAAGAAGAGCTAAATTCTCCATTATCTCTTACAATAGAGGTTGCACTAAGAGCGCTCAAGTTTTGCATAATAGAAGGATATGAAATACTTTATAATTTTTATTGACTGTTTTTTTAACGTGTTATAAAGTGTTATGAACGCATAAATTTTAAAAATATAAATTTAATTTTCAAAATAATAAAAGCAAAGAAAAAAATAGCTTAAGGATTGTCAATTGAACACATAAAAACCAAGTTTAACAAACAAAAAAAACTCTAACAAAAAATAACCTATTAAAAAACAAAAAAAAATCAATTCTGGTTAGTTTTGGTTTTAAAAATCTGAATCCAATTGAATCAGAATCAGACTAGATCAGAATTGTTGAACCAAAAAATTAAAAATATTATTAACTTAACAGAAATATAAATACAAAAGTGTCTTAAAAAACTCAAATCCAAAAATTCACTCTCACAACTCTACACCCCCTTCCTCCTCTCAACCCTTTCTCTCTCGATGTCCACCAAAGCCCTTTTCATAGCCAACCCCGCTTCTGCCTCTCTGGTTGTCTCGCATTTTTCTTCTCTCGCACGTCTCTATTTTGAAAGCACGATTCTTCAAGTTATTGTCGACTTTGGCTGCTGCTTTTGTTGCTTGGTGGGTTTTAAAAAGTGATGGCTACGAATCGAGGAATAGGAAGAGGAGGATGGTAAATTCCACTGGGGAACAATGAAGGTGAAGTGTGAAATGACATTATTTATTTATTTTGTTTGTTTTCTAGGATAATATAGAGTTATGGAAGGCATGTGTAGTTCCACTTGTGATGTTCCCAAGCATGGAGAAAGAGTGTTTTATTTACCTGAGTGTACTATGTTACCTTTCTCTTTTCTTACTGATGCTAACACGTGAACTTGTTTCAAAATCTTTTGCAATTATTATTTCCTACCGAATAAGAATAAAATCTTTTCTCGTACTATGTTGCTGGGTTTTTAATTAAAGTAACGGATCAATGAAATGTAATGTATTATCTATGTTCAAAGGCAAAGTATAAATTAATAACATCATATTGTATATTTGAATCCATTAATTTCTTAAAAACATTTGATGTGCAGCGTTTTATTTTTGTTCTATAACATTTCCTTAGTGTCAATATTAGCATTTGAAACAAGTCCCTTTTACTCCTATAGATTATTAAAACAAGTTAAAATGGAGAATTTATTGGAGAATATATATAAGATTAAAATGAGAGGTATTTTTAATAGTTATTTTATTGAATAGATAAAGCATGTGAAAAAAAAAAACAAACATTGATGTTATGTCTACTAATGTCTTTAAAGAAAACAGTGGGATGCGGCCCATTAATTGAACCTATGATAGAAGAGAAAATAATGAAGCTCGCCAATGAGAAAAAAACAAAGCCAACCCCCCACCCCGACAGCAACAAATATAAAAACCACTAACTAGTGTACATCTATGGTTGGAAGTTTGGAGGAAGATAGTTTATATATATATATATATATATATATATATATATATATATAAACATGCGAAAATATATATATATATATATATAAAAGAAAGAGAAAACATGCGAAAAATTACTTTCACGTGATTTTGGGTGATCAAATCTAAAAAAATAATCGGTCCATTAATTGAGCACGCAAAAAGGACAAAAGAAAAGAAATTGGTAGCAGAGCCCAATCCTGACACTATCCTGACGCTATCAATGGTAACAAGAACACCAGCAGACCGAGGCACTAAAGTCACCACAAGGGTATCCGTATCCGTTGGCTTATTATGCGGGTGCATGAATGTCATAAGTAATAAAATAATGAGTATTGTACCATGGAAATTTGTAAACACTTCTACTGACTTTCAAAAAATTTAAATTGCGATGCATGTGATGTAGGAATTGAATGACATAGTTTATGAAACAAAAATTAATAATTAAAAGTAATAATTAATTAATTAAGTATTATTGAATTTAATTCTAATGGATTCTAGAATTTTTTATTTACTGTAACTATTTTTATGTGAATTTTCTTAATTAAATAAATTATTATTAGTATTGATAATCAGGTTTTTCTAATTTAAATATTAATATCTCTCGTACATTAATGAAATATTTTAATAAGCAAATTTTTTATACTCTACGAAATTCTTTAACTTATCAAAATTTATTAAGTACCTTAAAATCTTTAAGGATTACAAAAGTATCAAAAATATCTCTATCCTATAGATTACTTAAGGTATTTCAAATAATGGCTAAAACAATTATTACTTCTTAGTCTCAAATTGAATCCTAAATCATGCAAACGTTGACCAAACGTACACAAGCGTTAAGTATATAATGAAACACTCAACAACTTCTGTATTAATTCAATCAAATAAATTGTTCACTTATTCATAGTTAGGTTACATAAAAAAATCCCAAAATAAGAGTCTACTTCATGGTCAAATTAAAGAGAAACACACTTGATACGATAAATATCACTCAAGACTAGGGGTTGGTAGTAGAGTTGCTCGATGTCTTCCAATCTGTTCTGATTTTTCCACCTCTATTTTGCTCTATTCTCATATATTTTTCATGCCACTCTTCTCTTCTTTTTGGGGTATTTTAGGGTACCACTCTATGGTTGTCGCTGCTCTCAAAAGAACATCCTTATATTCTCGTTTTTTTTTATATCTTTTTTAGAATGGAAAGAACTTTGGTTTCCCTCCTTGCCTCATATTCTTTCCTATTTTGATATTGCGGGCCAAATTTGGGGTCGAAAACATGCAAATTAAAACTCTATTTCTAGAGAAATTGTATAAACTCAAATTTTCTTTCCAACAAAGTTGATCTTGCAATTTTTGAACCTCTGACACTTGAGATATGGAACAAAACCCGAGACAAGTGCCTGGATTGTAGGAAGTTCGTGTTTGATTCGAACTCTATTTTTCAACTTGTTTTTGGACTTCAAATCAACAAAACTAAGTTTTATGCTCTTCATATGATTTGTAGATCTATGTCTTAGATTTTCAAAATGGTGATGAACGCTTGAAATAGAGTTGTATAACTCCCGTTACAACCCAAAAACCAATCAGTGCTCAGCTTTAATTCCAGATTCTGCCTACTCCAGTAATTTAATATCTGAAAACACATTAATTTCTCACGAGGTTAATAGTTCAAAAGAGCATCCAAAATCCTAATTAACTTGTGCAACACATAGGAAATATTTCAAAATAAAACAAGAATAATTGAAAATATACATGGAATAAATTCCCTTATCAAATACCCCTGAACTTGAATGTTTGTGTGTCCTCAAGCAAAAAGAAAATCATGAAAACAGAGGGCAAAAGCTCAAGATAAGTTCAACATTCAAGGGTTCCCTCATGCAAACATTGACCTCTTGACTTAGTTCATAAACAATATCTGAGAAAGGAAAACTAAGCATCCATACTTTCTTAGTTCAAACCTCTGTACAAACTCCCAACTTAATAATGTGTATCATATGACTATTAGAATTGAATCATGCACATTCATCCTGCAATTACTCTTTCTCGCTATTAGAAACAAGGTAGCAAACTTAGAGAGATAAATTCACAATGTAGATGACACGATTAAAAGATTGATGTCTTATCCCAAGTGCAGGAGTGTCGAAGTAATAAATAACCCGGCAAGACCGGGGTCGAACCACAATGAGGTGAACTATATAAAATTATAAACAACAAATGAAAAGGAGTCGAAGAGAACTTTTGAGATGTGATAGTGATGTGAGTATTAATCAAAGATAAAAGCAATTGTCTAGGTTAGATGATCCACTAATAGTATTAGAAATAAGTATAGTATAAACTCTTTTTATTAATCAACTGGAAACCACACACAAAGGAGGTTCCAATTAGATGATTCATCTTTAAAATCAAGTTCTTATATTTTTTTTAAAATGTCTTCTGATGTTATTATTTTTATTTTCTTGGATGTCTTATGAGATAGTTCCTGTATTATTTATCTTATTTTATTTTTATTTCCGAGAAGGGACTTTTTCTTATGGTGTATTAGTTTCTATCTTCATATTGGAGTTTCTTCCATGTTAAACTAAGAAACTGGAACTTTCTCCTACAGTACATGTATATATTTGAATCTCCAGCTTTATAAACTAGTATTACATCATATTTAGACTCATTTCTAGGGCTATCTTCATTAATGAGTATCTGGGTAACATTGTTTCCCTTCCCTCTTCATTTTTTATATTATTTCCCAATACTTATCAGAAGCATCGACTTCAAGTTTTAAATTATTAGAACCTAAAGAAAGTTCTAAATTTTGCTGTCTAAGAATTATTATCTTCGGGGGTCCATTATTACTCGTATCTTTTTTCTAGCATTTCCTGCAATGGTTTTACTTTTTAATATATATACATATATCATCATCATAGATTAGGCATCCCATTTTTATTTTTTATTTTTTTCATAAAGCTGACATCTATATATTGATGATCACATGAGTTTGAATCTTTATCTTGTCTCATGCGATTATCATCTAGGTATAATAACTAATCAAATCCAAGTTAATTTATCATACCAAAATTGATTTTGAAAGAACCTTTTTTTTAGGTTAAGATTTCCTCTTCATCTTCTATCCTTAAAATCTCTTTATATATTAACATATATTAAAAGGGTTCGGCTTTTCATTATATCAATAAATAGTGAAAAGCCAAGCTTTTTCTTTTGGTTTTCAAAATCTTTCAGGACTTTTTTTTACTTAAATTTCAAATTTAGTTTTTTTTTTAATTTCATCCTCCAATATTTGATTTATTGGATATAGAACTTCATAATTTATTTTGAATTATTTTATATGGAGTTATCTCGGTCTTATAATCCAGGACATAATTTTTATGGGTTAGTCATATTAATTCGAGTTATTTTTTATCCTTTTTTCATTTAATTTATTTCTCATCTTTATTCTTCAATATTGAGTTAATTGATAATTGAGATCCATAATTAATTTTTATTTGCTTTCTATGGCATTATCATGGTCTAATGACCCAGGTTACAAGTTTTGTGGATTAGCAATGTTAACTCGGGTAATTTTTTTTCTTTTTTTAATTAATTTCTTTTCTCAAATTTATCCTTAAACACTAGGTTGATTGGGGATTGGGTTTCATAATTTTTTTTATTTTCTTTCTATGGAGTTACCCCTGTCTCTTAACCCAAGTTGACTCATGTTAATTTTTTGTCCTCTTTTTAATTATTTTTTTAATTTAATCCTTTAAAATTGGGTTCTTTGGGAATTGGGATTTATAAATTTTTTTATTTAATTTTTATAGGGTTATCATGGTCTTATAACCCAAATCGCGGGTTAAGCTAGTTGACTCATAATCCCCCCCACCCTAATGAGACTATTTCTTTATTTATTTGATTTTTAGGGTAGTTGCCTTCTAATTGACTTTTATTTGATTTTAAGGGTAGTGACCTTCTAATAAAACTATTTAGATTTGATTTACAGGTTGGTCACTTGATAACATAGACCCATTTAGAGTTTTTATCAAGGTTTGTCACCTAATAACATGAATCCATTTAGAATTTCTAGCAGGTTTTTTTGTCAAGATTGGTCACTTGATGACATGGACCTGTTTAGATTTCATTCATTATTTACTCTTTAGTCAACCACTTTGGTTTGGTCATATTAAAAAAAAAAAAACATTTTCTAGTATTATGTTTCTTTACAAACTTATTATACAAAGTCAAAAGAAAATTAAGTTTTCAATGATTGTCATAAGTATTGTAAAGAGATGACAAGTATCATAACTCATTTTTTACTCCTAATTTCTCTATTTAATTTTATTTTTATGATAATAATATAAATAAGAATAAAGGAAAAGGAAAAGTAAAAATAAAACAAAAAACAAAATTTAGGGATGAAATAAGAAGAAATAGAGAACAAGGGACTAAGGTGATTATGGAATAAAAAAATAATATGGGAGACTATGCAAAAAGAAAAAAAAAATTAAATTGGAGAATCAATCAAAATTGAAAAATTAATGAAAGAGATCCAATGAATTAAGAAGAGGAAATTAATTAATTAGGAATCCATGGTCAAGGAGAAAAAAATATAATTATATAACATTATTTTTACCTTAATTACCAATAAATAAAAATATGATAGTTTTCCTTAATAATCAAACATTTTCCTTTTGAAAATAAACTATTCACATAAAGGAACATTACTATCCAGGCTATTTAATCATGGGTTAGCAAATAATAATTCTTTATAGGCCTAAAAGTTATTTTACATCAAACCTAAAACCAAACCTTCGTCGTGCCAAGTTGAGCCATTATCACCATATAATTACTAGGAGTGGAAAAATTAAACAAGACTATAAAATAGCTAGGTTTAACCTTCAACTCAAGATTTAACACATAACAGTAGATTTATTATCACCATATAAATAGATCATCAGTAGATTATGCATAATATATTGTTAGGAATAAAGACAATACTAGCAATGGAGATTACCTCGAGTGGCATGTTTTAGGATGATAATATCTTTTTTTTAGTATAATTAATCTCTTACCTTGGATCTTTGCTAACTGATTAGGGTTTTTAATTACCATAATATTATATGGTGACTTCTCTTTCTAGTTTTGACCTCATTTTCCAAATATAAAATAAGTTTTTTTATAGGATCACTGTGATGTCGGGTGCAACACTTAGAATCACAATTTGAAGATTATTTATTATAGATTTTATGGCATTTCTCTTGTTTATGAAGTATTAACTTCATGTTATATTTCTCAAGTTACAAACTTAAGTAAAGTTTGACTTAGATTTTGTATAGTCCACGTAGAGTTCAATATTATCTTTTAGAATTATTTGTTGTTGTTGTTGTTGTTGTTGTTGGCGGCGGCTTGAATAACCTTGGCTTATTGAGGTTATTTTGTTATTTTTTAAAATGATGATCAAGATTTCAATATTGACGTTAAACACACATTTCAAACTCATCAAGATCTTTGTTTAAAATCAGTTTGAGGGGGACATGTTGGGAAAACAAATCAAGGCAGAATGTTTTAGATTGTAATCCAATTAATACACTCATCAGTACTTATAGAGAAAATCAAGTACCACATCAAATAATGAAATCATATATTCTAAATAATTGAAAACTTTAATTTATTTCTATAATTGTGTGGTTGTATTATTATATATACATTTTAATTGATTAATTGTGAATACACATCCTATTAAAAAAAAGTTGTCATTTTTAACAAATTCTTTGACCCTCACGTAATCTATTTATCTATATATATACTCATAGATAGTTTAGAGTATTACCCGTTTTCAAATTAACCTTGTTTAGATTTGCCTTCCTTGATCACACAAGAATTAATCTACATGGCTCGTTTAGCCACACTTGCACTCATTTTAGTTCTTGTTTCATTTAGCCACAGTCCAGAGGCTAGGAAGCTTTTGGAAGGCACCTTGGTGTTGAATAGGCTTTCCAAGGGCGCCTCTCCTAGAGGTGAAGGCAATCCAATCACTTCTAGTGCTAGTAGAAAGCTCACCACTCTTCATCTTGCTGAGACCGAGAGATTTCTGCTAGCAGCTCCAAGTCCTGGAATCGGAAACTAGTGTGTGGTTGTATAATAATAATAATAATAATAATAATAATAATAAATTTTTAAGCTTTGGCTTGTGACTTATCTTTCTAAATCATAGTCATTTAAATTAATTTGAATGAAATTGTCTGTGACTTGAATAAGTTTCTTATATATTTAAATCTGAAATTGAACTCGGAAATTTTAAAAGAATTGATTCTGACTAAGTCATTCATGTGATCAGAGAAATTAACACAACTTATAAAGAATATTGTTTAGAACATATAGTATTTATCATCAACACATAATTGTGAGTTAAGATTTATGATTTTTCCAAAAGTAGATATTTAATTATGAGCCACACCAAATGTCATATCTAAAGTTATTTTGTTTTAAATTAAGTAATCTTATAATTTATTTATTTCGTCCAATGAAATCAGTTTATATTCCGTGAAAAACCGATCAATATTTTTCCATCATGATAGTTTCTTAACTCAAGAAAACTTAATCTCACTGATAAGCGGATTTTAATAACTTCACACGTTATTTTTTAATGTATATAAATATCAAAGAATATCTTAAACCATTAAAAAGGAAAAAAAATCATCTTAAAAAATACAATATTTTATATTTTTGGCAATGGATAAAAAGGAAGTTGTATACATCTCCCAAACGCAATGGCTTCCTCACACGCTAGCGAGTGCTTTCCACGAGCCATCCATTTTTTTTTAATGTGATCCCACAATATTTTTTTATTTAGTGCATGATTCTTTTATAACTATTATCTTTTTTATTTTGATTCCTAATTCTTTTATAGCCTTTTTATTGTAGTTCTAAACTTCATCCCACTAAAGTCTTCCTAATTGATGTCTCGATTGCATGGATTATGACAAATCATAAAAAATATATATCATTTCTAGAAGGATGAGATTTAAGTACCAATTTATAAAAAATTTTATATTATTTAGACAATCCCGTGTTAGTTATTATTGTGACTAACATAAAAAAAATTAAATATGAAAGATTTCTAGGGTTCGAATTTCATCAATCAAATTATTTTAATGAGTTTAAACCTGATTGTTTGCATTTATATTTTGCTAATTACAATGACTAAATTTTATTTTATTTTTTTTGTTAATGGGATATCCTCTTTCAAGGTGTAACACCTATGCTTTTTTTAATTCGATGTCTACTTTCATGATCAAATAAATTAATATAAATTCATTATGCTTTATGGAATTCTTGAATGAGGTCACAAAAGTGTGTGTTTATTTCTTTCTAGTATTAAATTCCAAAATTCACTATTTCATTCAATATCTTAAACATGCAATCTATGGCCAATAAATTGCAAGAATAAAAACCAAAATCATCAAATTATCGTGCGATTATTAGGATGTTTTTTTTTTCTAACATGGTTTTCTTAGATGTCTCTCTATGAGAAAACTTTTATTCCCTTTTTGCAGCTAAAAATGTGATCTCCCAAAACCAATTCTCCTATCCTTTTTAAAATAGATAATTGTTGTTAAAAACTTAGAATTCCTAGATGACAAACTTTCAGCGACCTTTAGGGTATCCAAACCGTATAGTTTGGCATTGGGCCTTTCATCATGGTTTTAGGTATCTATATTATCTTTCAAACACATCTGTTCTGACTTTAGAACTCTAGATAGATATAGACTGAAAACAAAATAGTGTCTAAGCTGCAGTAACTTCTGGACATATTCAGACTTTTTTGTTTCTTCTAAGTTTTGAGCTTTAAAAGGCAAAATTAGGTTCTAAACCCTGTTTAAAGTTTTAAACCTACCTCTAGCTTTCTAGGAAGCTAAGGAACATCTAAAATTACAGTATGTAACTTTAGTTAGAACCCAAAAACCAAATAATGTTCTTGTTTGAATAGAACATACCAACTAGGACTTGTTCTCTAGGCTTAGCCTGTTTTCTTCCTCTTCACATCATCTTAATTTTCAACCTAATTTAATAATTAAATACCAAGAATTCACAATAAATAAATAAACACCTAAAATTCTAGACAAACAAGCTAAGAAACATACAAAATAATCTAAATTAAAACAATTAGTACTAAAAAAATATATGAAATAAATTCCCTCACCGATCACAAAGCAAGTTGCACATGCTACCCAAAGTTGGTGACTTCCGCGCTCGTTGGTGAGTGCTTTGCACTTTCCAACCATTTTTTTAATTTACTCCTACATTTTTTTATTTAGTCCCTGGTTCTTTGAAAACTATTGGATTTTTTAATTTGATCCTTGATTCTTTTATAGACTTTTTAATTTGGTTCTAAAATTAATCCCAACCGAACCTATTTAAGTCTCAACCAAAGAGAAATGAAGGTAAGGAAAGTTAAAGAGATTATTTTTTCATTTGTTCTTTGGTACTTTGATAACTCTTGAATTTTTTATTTTAGTCCCTAGTTCTTTTGAGGCTTTGTAATTTAGTTTCAAACTTCATCCCACTCAAACTCAATGAAAGCCTAAATAGGAAGAAAGGAAATGAAGGGAAATGGAAATGACAGCTGGCTAAACCAGGTAAGCTCATTATGATCATATCAGGGTCATTATGATCCTGACCATGCGTTTAGTAGGTTAGACCTAATTGGTGGGGGGTCAATTCAATGTGGCGTTGTCTTTTCGTTTCGCTCCCTAAACTCTCTCTTTTTTTTAACATTTTGTTGTTTCTCATTTCAGCCTGATCAAGTTAGGTAGGAGTTGAAACAAAAAAAAAACATTTAGATATTTTTTGGGAGCTAAATTAGGTTTTGAACAGGTTTAATCGGGTCACAATCGAGTCTCCTGGTCAAACTAACTATGTTGAGCCAACTTCAACACGATTAGATTTAAATTATTCTTGCAAGTTTTTTTTATTCAAAAAATAATATTGACATGTAATTAAATAATGTTGAATGACCTCACTCATCACAACATCATGTTTTTTTGTTTGCATTCATCGGTTAGAGTCCTAGTTCAATCTTTGTTTATCATTAACATCTCTTTTTAACATTTATTAGCACATATGGTTATCTATTTATTTTATGCATTTTTCGTGTCATTTTGTTCTCCACTATGTCATCTTCTTATATAGGTGGCGTGTGTCATCTAAAAATAGTTGATTTATCATTTGTGGCCCTTTCTCTTCTTTTTTTTCCCTCATTTCTCTCTCCTGCCCCCTAAAAACTAAATATGTCCATGATTTTTGTTGGTGTTTCAGAAACCATCATCTTAGTTTTAATTTTGTATTTCAGTCATTTTCTCTTTTGTTAAAATTTTATTTGTTTTTAATTTAGTCCTTCAATTATAATTTGTGTATACGGTGTTTTTCGATTCAGTTCTTCTATTTTTGTTTTCTTATTTTTTTTCTTGGCTTTTTTGTCAAAGTTTTTATAGTTTTTAATTTTATCTTTCAAATCAAATTTATGATTTTTTTTCAAAAGTAATAGTATTTATTTCAGTTTTCTCCTCCTTCTTTTAATTTCTTATTTGTTTCCTTTGCCCTTTTATCAAATGTTTTATGGTTTTAATTTTATCCTTCAAATCAAGTTTATGATTTTTGTAATAATAATAATAATAATTGTAGTAGTAGTAGTAGTAGTAATGATAATGGTAATGATACTAACGATATTATTAATAAAACTACTAATAGTGATGATAATATTAATAATTGTGGTAATAATAATAATTTATTATGATAGTAATAGTGATCATCATAATAGTAATAGTAATAATAATAGTAATAGTAATAATGATAATGATACTAACAATATTATTAATAAAATTACTAATAGTGATGATAATGTTAATAATAGTGGTAATAATAATAATTTATTATGATAGTAATAGTGGTCATTGTCGTCGTCATAATAATAATAATAATAATAATAATAATAATAATAATAATAATTAAAATAATAATAGTAATAGCAATGATGAAACCAATAATAGTGATAATAATTGTACTAATAATAATAGTTTGTTATGATAATAATAGTTGCAATGATAGTGATGATGATGATGATAATAATAATACTAATTGTGATAGTAATAGTAATAATACTATTAATAGTAATGATAATAGTAATAGTGGTAGCAATAATAGTAAGAAATGATAATATTAATAGGATGATGATGATGATGATAACAACACTAATAATTGTGATAATAATAGTTTATTAAGATAATAATAGTGATGATGATGATGATTGTAACAATAATAAAGATACTAACAATAATACTATTAGCAGTAATAATAATGGTAATAATAGTAGTAATAATAGTTTATTATAATAATAGTAATTGTTGTTATAATATTAATAATGATGATAATGATAACATTGATAAGAAAAAATAATAGCAATATTAGTGGTGGTGGTAGTAATAAAAATAATAATAACAACAACAACAGCAACAACAATAATATTAACAATAATAATATAATGATGGTAATAATAATAGTAATAGTGATCACGATAATAATACTAATGATGATGATGAAGAATTGAAGATATTACTTATTGATAATAGTAGTAATGGTGATAACTATAATGATAGTGATAATAGTATAAATAATAACAATAATGATGAGAATAATAATAATTATAATAATAATAGTGATGATTCATCATTCAATGTTAGATTTAATAACCTGAGTTATGGGTTTGAAAAGTCATTTTTTTTTATTTTTTATCTTATTTTTTTAATTTTATTATTTAATATTAATTTTTTAAAATAAAAAACAGTTTTATTCAAGTTTCTTTTCAACCTATTAAACAAACTAATTCACATTTAGTTAGCTTTTATATAATTCAAGTGGAAGGTCTCTGTAGGTAAAGATACAAGTTAAGATATTTAAATATTTGTCTTCTTGTACAAGTTTAATAGCATTGAAAAAAAAAAATCATTGCTCTCTTAATGTTTTTTTTATATATATTTTTTTTAAATAGTTTGACCTGCGGCAGCCGAGGGCAAACAAATGAACTAGTTGGATGTATTTTCTCTCGTCCAAAATATTCAGCACGCCGAGAAAAAAATATAGCATTGCCTTCCTAGAGCCCTCTAATAAATGAGGCTATCAATAAACCAGAGCCCCAAAGCCACAGAGCTACATTCGATCAACCCATTGGATGAGCAACCTTGCCTCCGTTCAGTTCGTGAGAACAGAACATTCAGGCCATCTGGAAGCCCGCGCTTCCATATTAGACCCATGCTCTGTAATCAACCCAACTACACTTTCTGGGGAAAAAATCCAGTTTTTAACCTGAGAAATGCCCCTGGCCGAGAAAAAAACACCTCCACACAGTGGTGAATTTGTTTTGTTTTGTTTTTCCAAGCTGATATTGCTAAGATTCTTGAAATTTTGAGATCATCAGCAAGGAATTTACGAAGATAATGCTCCCAATTTGACCTCTCTCCTTTTACTTTGCAAGAGCAGCACCAAACTATCAAATGATGAAATTACACCCCAAACAATCCCCTTTCCATCGATTACGATTCTGATTCCAAGCCTCCAATACATTTATGCAACAAAATCAAGTGGTACAATTGCTGGGAGACAAGTGAACCACTAGTTTATTGGTGTTTTTCTAGATGAACATGAGTAGTGCTCAGATTAGTTTGCGTATACCGAGAATGTAAGTTTGCAGCAGCTATAAAATTTTTAGGATTTTATCTGAATTCTTAATGCTACCACCAGACATTAATGCCACAACTGTACAATTTGTTCCATCCTTTTCTATTTCTGATACTGTGTAAGAAGATGAACGTACTCCATCATTCAAGCTACATCATCCTCTCTTCCCAATAACAGAGCGTCACAGATATTTGTCATCACGTGTTAACTTGCATGACCAGCCCCACATTAAATAGAGTTGGCATCGTGTTGTCCTATACATGATACATATTCCAATAAAGGTTGTGCATTTCTATGAGCAGGGCTGGGCAGTCACAATTTACACTGTCCAGACACCCAGTAAAAGAACAAAACGGTAAAAAAAGGATTCAAGGTACTACAGGGACATGGTGCAGAAAAGAGAACTAAATAATTGAGGCAAACATGGTAACTTCTAAAGGAAAAAAAAACCCAGAAAGTTAAAATAACATTTTTTACCAAATCGATTAGAAATATAAAAAAGCACTTAGCATGATGACTAAAATATGTGATTATAAAATCAACATTTATGCTTATATATAGTACTCTGTACATTGAAAGCATCCAAGACACAGGGAAATGGTGCAATGCAGCTGAACAATCCTTCTGTCAATGGCCTAATGTTAACAAAATTGTTTTGAGGATCTTTCATAATTGAAATAAAAGATTCAAAAGTTGTTTCCTAACAACGGTCCACGCGCTTTCCTTTTTTCAAAATGGCCACGAAAATACAAAGACAAGCTGCCCCAAGTCACCATGCATACATACAATTCCAAGACCCCACAATAAACACTTAGCAACAAGGCGTATAATCAGATGTTTACTCAAAATAATCACGACAATGGCCTGCACCGGTTCATTCTTCGATATTGTGGGTCCATGCTAAGTTTTTATCCACGGTTTACCTTAGCCTGTAGCGGAGAGAGATACACCTGGCACTGAATAACAGTTTTACCAATCCTGAACCCAGGAACTACAGTGAATGCAACTGATGGGTCGACGTCCGGTGCATTTTCTGAAGAAAGAAGTGCATCCTCGGCGACACATTCCATGTAAACTTCGGAGAAACGACACCCTCTACGGACTTGGAAGATTGAGGCTTCAGGATCGAAAGAATAGGCCAGGCAATGTAGAAGCCAGACCCGCCTAGCCATTTCCGCAAATGTGGTAAAAAAAATAGTGTCAGGAAATTCACCTGAATTCACGAGGCTTCTTTTACTCAAGTTGCCAAAAAAGGATGTTTCCATCTGGGGGTGAATAAGCTGCAAATACTTGGCACGACAAAATTTTGCAAATGTTGATTTGGGCTTGTGGGCAATGTATTCGGTTGCTTTCGTTGATTTTAGTTCAACGAATCTCTTGAAAAACAACTGTTGCTGATTCTTTTTCTCTGGTGGAGATTCTTTTTGGGGAGAGAAATTAGTCAAATGGAAACCATCGAACATCTCTCTGCTTACGAAGCTTTCGAATGCAAAACATTTATCATCTGCTCTCCGGTAAGCCACATCAGATACAATACATTTGGCTGCAGCATCTAGATCCCAGCCGGTAGATTTCATCTCATCAATCATCAACTTAACAAAGCTTCGAATAGACTTGACTGTATGTAGAAGAACTGTAATGAAATGGCTGGGACTTAAGCCTGGTAGCCGTAGATTGTCAGGCATAGATAAATGTCCACTTTTATTTAACCTCTTCTCAAGTAATCGGTTTTGTCTATTAGATTCCTCCATTTTTTCTCTCAGATACATGATTTCAGACTCCTTGAGCCTTAACTGAGACTCCAATTTCTTCCCCATTACCTCATAGGTCTTTGAAAGACTCTTCTGCTCCTGAACGTCAGCCAAAACCAGAGCAGTCTCAGGAGAAGGATCAAACTGTTTCTTTATATAGCACTGCTTCAACTCAGACAGATTCTTCAACTCCGAGACTACAAATTGATCAGCTGCTTGAATCCCATCAGCATCATAAGGAGACTGAGAATACTGTAACTGGGCATATGCAGCTTTAACACATGAAACGCTAGCGAACATTTTGGCAACAAGTGCTTCCAAGGCCAAACTTTTTTGATGTTCATCAATATTATTAATATCAAATGGCTGAGGCCGGCTAGCTGCACTTTTACGGTGATCCTTATCATGCTTGACCTCTTCTTGGGACACAACTTTCTGAACCCCATCAGCAGGAGCAATCCCAGTTGCTGCTCGAAGTTGAATAACTTTGGCTACGTTGCGTGCAAATTTACTCTTCTTCGAAGTCACCGCGGATGGTTTTACAGAATCCATCAGTAGAAAGTATCACAAATGACGACAACGACGATAGTGATAAGAAGACCAAAAAAAGGAAATTAAGTGATTGCAAATTGAAGGGGGGAAAGTGAGAACAAAAAAGATTTAGGATGATGGTGGTGATGAGAAGTTTATTGAAAGAAAAAAAGAGAGAAAAGCAAATTACTTTAGCACCTATATCGAGGCCATTAATGGAGCAAGTCAAGAATTTAGGTAAAGTTTGGAAGGCAGTTGCTGCTATGTTATTAAAAAATTTAAATTTTTTTTTATTAAAATTTAATGCGTTTATATGTTTTGTATTGTTTTGATGGACTAATGTTAAAAATAATTTTTAAAAAATAAAAAAATATTATTGGTATGTATTTTGGCATGAAAAGTTATTTGAAAAGTACTCGCAACTACACTGCTAAACACGCTCTACGACACTTAAAAAAAAGAAATTGTTGGAGCTAGAAGAAGAAGAAAACAATTCAAGATGCTCAAAAATAGCTCTATATGCTTGTCTATTGTAAACCAAGGACGTGCTTGTTTCAGCTGGTCATGTTTTTTAAAATTTTAATTTTTTTTTGTTGTTAAATTATTTTGATGTAATTATATTAAAACTAAATTTAAAAAAAAATATTTTAATAAAAATTATTTTGATAAACAATAGTATTTTTTACTCAAAAATACAATAAATTTTGTTGCTGACGTTACATAACAGAATTTGCTCCTCGGTAAGAAAGTATGTTTAGGCAGAAATAGTGTGAAAGCATTCGGGGAATTAACAAATTGGACCCCCTTGAACCTTCCATAGCTCTGCCTAATTTCTTGGTTATTCCATTTTGTATTTGTTTTTTTAATTCGATATGGCCGGGATAACCACTTTCTTAAACCAATTAATCCTTTCAAACTATCTCGGAGAATCCATCTTCCAATAGGTTAACAACTTGAAACAATCATGCCTCGTTTCGAACAAAAAGATGTCAGGCCACAGTAGGAAAAATGTCCGACACTGAACTGTGTCGAGAATTAAAAAGATTCCAGGGCGGGGTCTTAAGGCATTTCTTCTTATACTTTTTGCCCTTGGGTTGTTCGCCTATTGCATAGCCGTTGTAAGGGGAGAGGCATGGAGGTTTCCGAGAAAGTACAGGGATATTTTAGGGTTTTTCGACAGAACACGACATCTCAGTGAGCGCACCGAGGTACTTTGAGAAAGTGTTTTTGCTTTTTCTTAACAGTGTTTTTAATTGTCTTTTTTATTTAAAGAAATATTAAATTATTTTTTTTATGATTAATCACATCCCATCAATCCACTCTATATAAGCCCATGCATACTTAAAAAAAAAAAAAAAGTGTTGGGGAAAGCTTTGAAAGAGCTCTCAGCTTAATTAACCTCTCTTTTTGTTTTTCGACTTTGGTTTCAATAGAAGAAACAGAGATTGAATCTGAGGGCGTTGGTTAGGTGAAAAGAAATCAGGTTGGTTGTAGATCCTATTGCCCAAATGGATCTCAGCCGCTAATCAAATCATGATATGACCTCACCCACATCGGATCAAAGCCCAGAAGAGATCACAACCTTTAAATCCAACTTTCAAATATCATAGTCGTCGGATTCATAGACTTGATCTGCTCTCGCCAACACCAGTTTAAGACCCAAACTAATCCCAGTCATCCACTTAAATACCCATCAGAATCGCTCATTTATTTACTGGAAAGTAATTTTTTTTAAAAGAATAAATTTTAAAAAAGTAAATTCCAGAAAAGTGAATTATTTTTCGATGTTTGATAGTGTAATAGAAAATAAGTTAGAAAATATTTTTCAATATTTGGTTATGTCATGAAAAATGAACTGAAAAATAATTTATTAATGTTTTATTTTTTTCAGATTTATTAAAATAATGAGAAACAAATTTTACAAATTAAAAAATTGAATGAGAATGAAATTGAAAAAAAATATAACTTCATAAATTATCTCAAATAAAATAAATAATAATAATAAAAATAATAGAAATCAAATCTAAAAAATTAAAAAATTAAAAGATAAAGAAATTAAAATAATAATAATTAATATTTCATAAATTATTTCAAATAAAATAAGTAACAATCAAAAGAATGAGGACCAAATTTGATAGATAAAAAATTTCAATTAAAAAATGATAAGGGAAAAGCAAATAATAATTATAAAAATAAGGACAAAAGTTAATATAAAAATTAAATTCTAAGGGATGAAATTTAAAAAAAATATATTCATATCAATATATATATATATATATATATATATAGCAATCAAAAGTTTGAGGACCAAATTTGATATAATCAGCAAATAATATGACATTTCTAAATTTTTCACAACTTCCGAAAAGTATTTTCCACCCAAAATAAAAGGAAAACACTTTCCTGGAAACCAAACTAAATTTTTTTTTGACTAGAAAGTGTTTTTTGTTAACTGAAAAGTATTTTTCGTTGACTAACTTTTCTAATGACAAACAAACACAAAAAAATTTAAAAAATTATTTTCTAAAAATTATTTTTCAAGAAACAAAACACACCCCTAGCCTTTGATTCGGTAACTTTAATAAATTCATCCACGCCAGATCTCAAGCCAACAAATCAGTTTAAAGCCATTCGGATCTAGACCGTTAGATCAAATCAACCAAATCTGGACCACTCAATCCAAGCGAGCTCACACGTCTAACAAAGATTGCACCACACCTGATCGTGTCCTAGTTGCCAACACCGTCGGAATTAGCTTGAAAAAAGAAAAAAAATTGTATGGTCAAACCAAAGTTTTTTCATCCTCGATCTCCTTCCAGTGGGTACGAGATCAAGATCTATATGATAGGTTGGTTGATGCACCACCATCTCTCCAAAATCATCACGGAGCCCCAACAATGGCGCCACATGAATAGTGCAATGCACTATTAAGACATTTTGGTAATTTTAGTCATGACATAGGAAGAACAATAATTTTACCTAGACCAGGGACATTTCAATAATTTTTCAAGTCCGAATTTTATTTTTATTTTACTTGAGTTTGTAATTAAAAATAATTGTTTTATTATGTGTATTTGTGGAGATTTGCCTAATTGAAATGTCCTCGGCACGTCGGAGCACTTCAAACACAAGGGATCTGAAACCCTAGGTAATATTTAGGAGAACCAAGGAATGTTGATAATCCACAATTAAACTGGGAGGACAGGATTGTGATTTAATTTTTTAGCATTATCAGAGATAATTGGCGATCCCAATGTTTACTAGGTTTATGTTTGGATGATATAAATGATTAGTTTGCATGATCGACAATTTAATTAATTGTAATCATTTAATTGATTATTTCCACATGTTTTGTGTACGAATAAATCAACATAACTTATTTTGTGAGATGAAATCTTGAATTTTGTAATTCGATTTCGATTGTGTTATTAGATTTTTACTGGTATGAGATGACTTGGTGAATATTAGTGCTTGATTATTTTTGTGTCCTAATCATTGATATCATAACTTATTTTTGGGTTATTCCCTAAAAAATTTATTTTTTTTCTTTCTAAAATAAGAATAAAAAACATAAAATAATAATAGCAAGAAAATTGATATTTTGGCAAAAGTAAGCTGAAAGGATTTCAAATGTAGAAAAAATCAAACTACAATTTTGGATGGAATCGGGAGCATAATTGCACCTCATTATATCCAAAATTGAAGAGACAACGCATATTCAAAATCAAATTAAATCATTATTGGATAAATTTGTATAAAAATTAAGCCTAAATACATAATTAGATTTTTAATAGGTCAATTTGATTTAATCATGAGCCAAATTAAAGTTTAATTATATTTAAGAATTAATTTGGGTCCAATTGAAGGATTTAATTAGGTGCGAGGACTTAATTAGACTTTAAATGGGTCTAATTAATTTTATTAGAAGCTTAATTGGTGAAAATTTAAGTTTGGGGCCCCAATTTTGGCTTAATTGAGAAGATTGAAATTTTAAAAGATCAAATTTAATTTTTACCAAGTCAATTTATTCAAATCAGGGGTAAAATCGCAAGAAAATCAAAGCTTTAGGGTTAAATTGAAAAAATCACAGTTAATAATCATTTTGCAAGAGGTGCCGAACTATTGGGACTCAATTGATTTAAATCATAGGTGAAATTAAAATTTGGGGTTGGCATTGAAGTTCAGCATGGGCAAAATTGCATAAAATTGAAAGTTTATGGTCAATTAAAGATGCAATAGAAAAAATTAAAAGACAGAGGACTAAATTGAGCTTTTGCCAAATCTCTAAATTAAAACCCTAAAAGCAAAAACAACACCGTTTCATTTAAATGAAATGGCACATTTTGTCCAAAACAACACTGTTTTGGTTGAACAGTAACAAACAAAATAAAAAAAAAAATCCAAAAAATATTCAGAATTCCTTTCAAAATTTTGGTGATTTTCTCGCATGTTTTTCTACCAATTTTGTATAATATTGAGTTGTATATTTACACTGTAATATATAAATCCGGTATTAAAATACTTAATTTTCTCCAAAACATTTCTCAAAAAAAATTTGATCCAAAAGAAACTAAAAATTTTTAAATTAATTTCTTCTCTCAAAAAAAAAAACAATAACAAAAAAACAATAATGTTTTATTTTCATGCATACAGTCAAATCCTAAAAGTTTTCTAAGTATATTTTCATTAAAAAAATAAAAAATTGCATATTTCTCATGTTTTAAAATGTAAAATAGATATCATAACTAGTTTATGATTATCCGTTAGGGTTTGGTCAAAATATCAAAAATCCTTCATTAACTATTTTGTTCACTTTATATTTAAAATGTTATGATTTAGTCGTAGACTTTAATATTTGAAGGTATAAAATTGCATTGTAAAGCATACCCTCAGGTATTAAAGATACAAAGTGCAGAATAAATGCGATGCTAAAATTTAGACGTTAGAACGGTTAGGATTTAATCCGATAAGATAGAAACTTCCTCACGAAGAGAAATCTACCTTAAACCTTAGACAAGACCAATGGATAGAAAAGCGATCTAGAAAAACAATCAAACAACAATGCAGTTTATCTTAGATAATGTGTATTAGGGGTGATGCATCTTCTCTTTGCACAACCAGTTTTTTACCCGGACTCTCGTAGACTATAGGTTTTCTAGTAACCATAATATTAGGTGGCGATTCTTGAATCTTACAATCATAATTTTATGATTATACTCAAAACTCTATCCTTTCCCAATACCTCTCAGGAGGTTAGCGCATCATTCGACGTCGCACCCGCAATAATTGATATGAAATGAATTTTAAGGATCATCAAATTTATTTGAAAATGAGTTTAAAGCACATGTATTTTTAAATAGTCCACCTATGAGCAGTTTGTTTTTTACCACTTAATTTAAAAAGTTATGTATATTTAAATGATTCATCCATGAGTAGTTTGTTTTAACCAATTAATTTCAAACTTCTATTTTCTTATTGATAATGTTATGTTATGTTATGTGTTTATGGTCATCTTTAAGATAATATTAAGTTATAGTCATCATCGATTTTAATTGTTAATTTGTATAGGAAAATTAACAGATTGATCGATTAAAAACTTAGTACTTTAACAAATGGATAAGTTTTCAATTATATCCTTATAAAGTAAATGAGTTTTTAATCTATCATTGTGTTAATTTTTACCATCCAAATTAACATAAAAAGTTTTAAACACGACTTAATATTATATAGAAATAACACCTCCTACTGAAGGAGGAGGGGTCATCGAAGAAGGAAAGCTGGAGGTTTCAAAATGAAAGAGGTTTGGTTTTTTTTTTTTTTTTTTTCTATATATGTGCGCGCTATGTCCATATAGTTTATGGTCATCTTCTAAATAAAATTAAGAGGGTGTTTGGGGTATATAGATTTTAATTTTTTTAAAATGTTTTTAGTTTAAAAGTGTATTAAATTAAATTTTTTAGTATTTTTTAATTGTTTTAATGTAAAAAATAAAATAAAAATATTTTCAAGTATTATCAAGCAAAAAAAATTATTTTAAAAATTATCCTGCACCACAACTCTACGTGCATTGACTGATTTTGTTAATTTGGATAGAAAAACTAACGGAATGATGGATTAAAAACTTAGTCATTTAACTAAATTGAGGATATAAGAAGAAAATGAAAATACGAAATAAGTTTTTTTTTTAATAGATAAATATTGTAAGTAAAAATTCAATAAGGCAGCAAGTCTAAATCATGGATGTTGCCACGTAGTATCGTCGGCTTAAGACTGGGAAGTATCAAAACAGTGATAACGAAACAAGACCCTAACTAGACAACTACCATAGTTAAGCCATGATCATGAAACACGCATAGTATGTGGTTGATAGCTTAAGCTTTCCTATCAACCATGGCCCAAGAATTTAAGTCTGACTATAAAGCCAAATCATTCCTTGAGGCTTCTCTTTCATCATGATGTATTTTTTTATTTTATGATTTTGAACGAGATTTAAAAACACACATAACTAAATAAAGTACACAAGTCAAGAATGTAAGTTGAGGTGGATCATGATTGCGTGACCTTTTTTTAGCTATGTGATTTCGACCCCTTGATTTTACTTGGAATGGTAGGTGTAACTATATTTATTATGGGGTTTAGAATTGAGATAATGTGTTGCATAAATTATTAGAAAATAATATAAATTATATTTTAGAATTTTATTTAATAGTTTAAGTTTTTTAGTTAAATTGATTTTTTTGATATGATATCAGATCATTGATGATTAAACGGTCACGAGTTCGAATCTCATTATTTCTATTTATTTGATAAAAATTAAGTATAAAGTAGTATTGATTTGTGCAAGTTTCAAACTCAAATAATTTTTATTTAAGAGGATATGTTAGAAAATAATATAAATTATATTTTAAAATTTTTACTAGCCATTTAAACTTTAAGATTGAATTGCATATAAATGGATTTGGCACTAATTTTTATTTGCAAAACCTTGTTTCCATTCAAGAGAGCTCTACTACCCATGACATTTGCTCACACCACAGCTTCTAGCATAGTAATAACCATTCACCACCGGTTCACACCACTCTAGAGCTAGCAAATCTACCTGTATGCATGTTTATCTTGAAAATATGTGACTTTATTTTCCTATTTATGTCATCATGTTAGGATTTAGGGTTAGGTCAGTGGTGTATTTTCCTCGCTCTCAACATGCATGTCCAAGACCATTTTGGGAATCTCATAATAGGTTTGCGTATAAGTCAAGTTCCACTACAAGTGAATCATTAATTAATTATTTTTTAGCCTTGGAACTAAATAGGTAAATTAGGGTGTGTGTATGAACACGTTTAGTTAATGAAAAAGAAGCGTAAACTTTTAGGCCAATCTTTACTATATATTCTTTCAAAGCTTACTCTTCATTTTCTTAAGATGATATCAGAGGAGAGCAAGGTCTCGGTATCTTATTACTTAACTGTTCAAACCCTAAACACCTTCGAGTACCACAGCAAATAAAGATCAAACAATACTAGAAATTAAAACCTCATTCTAAATAGTCAAATAGCAACAACAATAGTTCACATTCAAACAGCAGTAGCAGCAGCAGTTCTGGTATGGATCCACCAATAATCCATCATGGACCAAATCTATGATTCATGTTCTCATATATAGCCAATAAGAAAAGTGGCTTCATCAACGGAGCAATTTAGCCACCTTAATTCAGAGATAGAATATCCTACAGATTATGCTCTATGTAATTAATCAATGCAAAAACATGATTTTATCACGGTTCATGAGTGGAACCCAATTTAGCCGAAGGAGTTGTTCATGCCAAGACTCCCTATCAAGTTTGTGAAAATTTCAAAGATCAGTATTCATAAAAGAATGCATGCATTAATGATCTACCAAATCCAGAAATCATTGGCCCCTCTCTCTCTCTCATAAGGTACAATGGCATTCTCACCTGCAATCAAATGAAAACACATGCGTACAAAAATAAAGAAAGGAATACGCTCATGCAGTTTCTCGTGCACTAAATAATTATTTATTTTATTTTATTTTTATTAGATGTGCACTAAATAATTATTTAGCTACTTTTCTTTAGATGTACACTAAATAAATATCATGAAAACCAAACTGAATTTTTCCTCAACACTATAGATTATTGTTGCTATAGACAGTGAAACAATGATCGAGGAGAGCTACGGTAATTGAATTAGTAAATGTGCTATCTGTTTTTGTTTTTGTTTTTGTTTGAATTAAGAAATTAGGTTGTTTAGTTTAGAGGTTACTACTACACATTGCATTGCATGGCTATTAGATTCAGACCAATGCAATGAATGACAAGAAAGCTGTCGTTGTTGTGACTCGGAAGATTACGAGTTACGAAAGGAATTGCCGGCCTTTCTTATGTTAAGCTGAAAGGACCGCTTGGCCTAGCGGTTGTTGTATATGATCATTTCATTATTTTTTTAGTTTTTTATTTTAAATAAATTTTTTTATTTTTTTAATATGCTAGTATTAAAAATAAATTTTAAAAAATAATTCTCAGTTTTATATATAATTATGTTTCAAAACTCAATTTTATAAAAGTTAAAATATTCTATTTTTTTTAAAAAAAAAAACTATCACAATATTAAAAACACATTACCCTATAAGGAAAACACCAAACTAACAAAACATCTAAGATCCAATGTATGTGCTTAGTTATGCGATAAATTAACAGATCTTTTAAATGTAGCTGAGAATGGATGATTAATTGAACCAGTCGCCCATAGATGGAGGATTGAGTTGGGTTGTGACAAATACAACCTATCGATGAATGGACTTAGAGTCTGTTTGGTTCTGCGGTTGAACCTGCTTTTCACTAAATTTCAAAATTTTTTTTTGCTAAAATTAAGTGTGGTTTGTACTTATTGGATCGTTTTGATGTGCTGATGTCAAAAATAATTTTTAAAAAATAAAAAAACATCATTGACATGTATTTCGGCATGAAAAGCTATTTGAAAAGCAACCACTACCACACTGCCAAACACCCTTTTAATTGGACATGAAAAATATTTTTCAAGAAAATATGTCCTTTCCTTTTTTTTTTTTTTATAAATAGCGATTCTTTTCTTTAAAAAATGCTTTTTATTCTGATGAATAGTAGTTCTTCAATGATGCCTCTTTGAGTTATTTTCGAAGCACCATGCACCACCAAAGCTTCATCATAGTCTAAAGACAATGCTGACTGACGACAGGAGGGTTGGCCAGCAAGAATATACTCGAAAAGAGGATGGAAAGTTTTGAGTTTTCAACATACTTTTGCTGATCTACGTTTGGCCATATCTGCGGTGCTCCTTCTGAATGGCGATGTAGCCTTTTCAAAAGCAAAATGAGAGCTATTGGGGGAGGAGGAATAATGACCGAGTGGTGCCAACTTGAAAGGCCAATTGTTCCTTCTACCGTTCTTTTCAGGGCACCACATGGGCATTGAAAGGGTTTGATTTGACAAGACAAACTTTAGCTGACGATACAGTGGGAATGACCGGCTTTTGGCTCTGGACGCACCAATGTCCCATCAAAATCATGGTATCCAATGAATTTTGGGGTTTTCCAAAAACAATTTAGATTAAACTTTTTGGTAAAATAACGTTAAAATAAAATAATATTTTTTTTATATATAAAAACATAATTTATTAAATATTGTTGTTATTAAACGTGATAATTTATAATAATGATATTTAAATGTGTTATAATTCAAAAATACGATAGTTGTTCCCTTGAACATATACGTTTTGCAAGGTTTGTCTTTAATTTAATGAATTCAGTCAGATTCAGATTTACAATACTTGCGAGGTAGTGAGATTTTTATACACCTATCTGATTTTTAACTGTAATACAATGCTGCCATTTATTTCTTGCTACTTATGAACTTTTTATCCAGTTGTTTAACTTTGGTCACATCCTGCTAAATACCAAGCATTGCATCTGACAAGCATTTTGCACATCAAAATAATGAAATCTACCATAGCAAATCCGGTCTAAAAATCTAGGCTTTCACTTTTAAATGTAGTTGAATTCACCATTGCAAAGCAAAATAGTGATTCCTCGATTCTTAAACACATTAAATAGTTGTCAATAGTGTATGCATGTCAATGTCAACTGCTTATTAATGATTTAATTTGTAAGATATACAGTGTATATTTTCTATTGCAACGATGTTTTTCTCAGTAAAAATTGTGCTGCATAACTCAACATGTATAAATATTAACATGTTTTTATTTGGTAATTATAAATGAAAAACCTTTAAAATCAAAATGTTTCATCCACTGGCATTACCCCAATATCAACCAATGCCCCAACTTCAAACACCAACCTAACATCAACTATTGTAGGATCCGTCATGGATAATAAAGGTAAATAGCCTTAAGTCCTTACATCAAGGAAAAAAATATTGATGATAGAAAAAAGTCACAAATTTAGAATCACTTTACAAAACTTGATGGTGATCCTAAAACCCCTATAGCTTAATGTAATTATTGTGAAAAGAATTATGCATGTCATATTATTTTTAATGGGACAAGTAATATGTTGAGTCATTTAAAAGTATGCAAAAAGTTTTCTTTTGTGGTTGATAAGAATAAAAAACTTTTGGTATTAGAACCTAAGAAAAAGGAGGATGAATTGGGACATCGAAATGTGGGAACTTGTTGTTACTCATTTTTTGACCGTACGTGCTGAAGGTGTGTACCCCTTTTGAACCAAGTGCAGGAGTGTAGCTCATGTTTGCTGGGAAATTGACAAAAGTATAGGAGAAAGAAATATTTTTTTCCAACCTTGTTTGAGTTGTTTTCTACTTTTTTTTATCCTCCCCCTTTGCTGCCAAAAGCGTTAGGTTTCTTAGGTTGATAAGGAGTTTTCATATAAATCCCTCAGAATTTGTATTTTAAAAAAAATTGATTATACTGCTGTCGTAATTTTTTGTTCCAATTTAGGCTCTGATTCTGACTTGGTTTCGTACAATATCTGACCATCCTAGCTATATTTTGTCACTCATGACATGTTGAAGAATTGACCTACATCTTTATTGGGTCCTAGAGGTCACTGTTCTTAAGGCAGACTCTCAGTCAGATTTAGATGTTCGGCATTGTCAGATCAAGAAAACCTTTTTGACCAACCAGATTCTGTTATCTAAAACGATTTTATCTCACTTCAAATCCTTCATCAAAGTTGTAGTCCGGGACACGTAGATCAATTTTGGGCTTTTGAATTGCTTGATTTCGATATCAGAAGCTCAAGATATTCTTGTTTGAAATCTAGCGTGAAAGCATAGAATCCTGCCGCAAGAAGGTTTCCAGCCGAGTTTGGTTGCAATTATGTTCTTCAAAATGAATTTATCTCATTTTTTATCCTTCATGAAAGTTGTAGCTCTACAAGTTTAGATGAATTTGGGACTTTTGAATCGCTTGGTTTCGATATCAAAAGCTCATAATATTCTCGTTTGAATATCTAACGTGAAAGCAGAGAATTATGCCGCGAGAAGGATCCTGACCCGAGTTTTGCACTAAATACTCTATTTTCATCACAAATTTTGTTGATTTGTTCTTAGGTCATACTCTCAGTCATATCGGGATGCTCAGCGTTGTCAATTTCTGAATCAGATCAGGAGACCCTTTTTGACCAACCAGATTACTGTCAGATTTTGTTCTCTAAACCGATTTTATTTCACTTCGAATCCTTCATCAAAGTTGTAGTCCTAGACATGTAGATGAATTTGGGCTTTCGAATCGCTTGATTTTGATATCAGAAGTTCAAGATATTCTCATTTGAATATCTAATGTGAAAGTAGAGAATCCTGTCACGAGAAGGGTTTAGCCCAAGTTCGCGGGCCTGATTTGAAAGATTTTTTGGACCAAGGACTGAATTGAAAAGTGCTAAAATGAGGGATTTAATTGAAGAAGGATATTGGAAGCTGAAGAGGGGGGTTGGATCATCATAAATGACGGGATTTCTACCACACCGAATAAGGAAAATAAGACTTTGTAGCATGCACCCTTACCCATCTGATTTCTTTCCTTTTTCTTTGCAAATTTCCTGCTGGTTTCCATGTTTCTCTTGCTGGATTAGAGAGCTGCAGACCACGTTTTTATTGCCTCATTTCAAAGGAAACAGTTGGTGACTCATGGTCCTAGTTATGGAAGGAAAGAAAGGAGTTGTACCACCCTTTGATCAATGAAAACTAATTGCTGAAATCAAAACAGGAATCAGAATATTTCAGTTTCTTTTTTGCGTTTTTTTACTGCAAATCAGCAGGGATTTGCATCCTAGAATTAAGGCATTGAATCTTTCCTAAATAGAGATATATTAGACTATATATAAGCCCCTCTAATGTCCTAGCGTGAAAAAAAAAAGAGTGGGAAAAACAAGAAAAGAAAGAGAAACCATAAATAAGCAGGGACTACCTTTCGGTCTTTGCTTTCATTTTTCTGCATATAACATATGCAGAACAGGGAAGAAGAAAGTGCAGGAACCAGTGGAGAGAGAGTGACAAAGACGCGGAGGAAAGAAAAAACCAGAAAACTGACGCAAATACGGAACAGGAGGAAAAGGTTTGAAATAGACAAAACAAATCGATCAACCATCACGCTTTCAACGTCGCTGCAGCTTCTTCGCTTCCGTTCCCAAGTCTGTTCTCTTCACCTCTCGCACCATGCATTTTTTTGCTTTGTGTTTGCACTGTTCAAGTGAATTTTACTTTGTTCATTGAGAGGACTGCGCCCCTATTGGTGTGTAGCCGGGTCACTTGCTTGGGCAAGTGACCCGGCCGGACCTACTGATTCCAACTTTTTTTTCTAAAAAAAATAATAAAAGAAAGAAAAGGAGATTTATGATTTTTTTTGGCATATTTATTTTAAGGTTTGAATTTTTTTTTTTGTAAAAAATATCAATCTCGCATTTAGAATACCCGGGTTTTTTTTACTCAATGTGACAAGTATGTATATATATATATATATATATGTATATATATATATATATATATATATATATATGTTTTCGTGAATACGGCCAATACCATAACATGTTTTGAACGTTTTTTTTATATAAAAAAATATTGGT